>WBZP01000956.1_pt1 | contig 37462 bp, 31 predicted proteins | sample 5204301 | NCBI WGS metagenome assembly WBZP01 (sample SAMN12412401, study PRJNA552823) | activated sludge metagenome | isolation source: activated sludge from nitrification reactor of wastewater treatment plant... | place: USA: Pennsylvania | collected 2017 | reverse complement strand
CGCTGCTTTCTTTTTTGTCTTGAAACAAAAAAATTCAAGGCTGCAGAAAAATAGCTAAAATGTACGGTCTTACACTACGGCGAAAAAGCTAAGCATCCGCCAGGTTTCACTGTTCGGCTGATACGCTGATCAGCGAAGTGCATTTATGGACATTTTCGCCGCTGACGCTGCAGACCGTACATTTCTGAACGCTATTTTTCTGAGGCCCAACGAGCGTTTGACAATATTCTACCTGATCCTACAACCAATGATCATGCAACGCAGGCTCCTGCACAATATCTGGTATTCATTTCCGGTACAGCTGTTCATCCTGCATTTCAGGAAATACCAGGTGCTGCTGCTGATCTGGTACCTGCTGGCGAGCACGATTAACAGCGGCTTCATGAAAAGCTTTGGCGCCGATGCCCTGTTCTTTGTGCCCGAGTACCTGGGCAGTGTGAGTCCGCTGGCTACTTTTTTCCTGGGCATTGCAGTGGGGGTATTCATCATGAGCTGGAACATCACCACCTTTATCCTGCATGCCAAACGGTTCAAATTCCTGGCAGCCACCTCCAAACCTTTTCTGAAGTACTGTTTCAACAACGCCGTGCTGCCCCTGTTGTTCCTGCTGTTTTACCTGGTGCGATCGATGCAGTTTAACCTGGAGAAGGAGCTGATGACTGTGGGAGAGTACAGTTTACTGGCAGGTGGTTTTATTGCAGGCCTGCTGCTGCTGCTGGCATTCTCTTTTGGATTTTTCTTTGGCGCCGACCGCACCATCCTGCGGGCTATTGCCCCGGTGGTGGCCAACCGGCATCACTTCAGAAGCCACTATGATCCGCGGCATAAACGGCAGTCCGATGGGTTCGGGATGCGGGTATCTTACTATATCGGCCTGCGCTTCCGGGCACATAAAGCCCGGAATGTATCCCATTACAGTGAGCAGTTTCTCGACAGCATATTCAAACGGCATCACTTTTCGGCTATCATCAGTATTATCCTCGCTTTCATATTCCTGATCATGGGCGGCTTTTTCCTCGATACGCCTTTTTTCCAGGTGCCCGCTGCCGTTAGTATCACTATCTTTTTCGCGATTATGGTAGCCGCCCTGGGCGCTTTTACCTATTTTCTGCAGGGCTGGAGCGTTGTATTTGTGGCGGTGCTGTTGTTTGGGCTGAACCTGTTATTCCACTACGAAATCATTGACCCGCGTAACAAAGCATACGGCATCAATTACAACAATAAAGAAGAACGGCCGCAGTACAACCGCGCCACGCTGCAGGAGCTCTGTACACCGGAAAAAGCCGCTGCAGACAAAGCGGGGATGATCCGGATACTGAACAACTGGAAACAACGGCAGCAGGAAGCAAAGCCCCTGATGGTACTGATCAATGTGAGCGGTGGCGGACTGCGCAGCGCCACCTTTGCCATGAACACCCTGCAGCAGCTCGATACGGCTACGGGCGGTCGGCTGATGCGGCAAACCTTTCTCATCAGCGGTTCCAGCGGTGGCATGCTGGCTGCTACCTATTTCCGGGAACTGTACCGCCGTAAACAGGCGGGCGCACCGATCCGGCTGCAGGACCCCGCTTATATTTCCAATATTACCCAGGACCTGCTGAACCCTGTATTCTCTTCGCTGATCAGCCGGGATCTCTTTTCACCGGCCCAGAAATTTGAAGTAGGTCCTTACCGGTATATTAAGGACCGGGGCTATGCTTTTGAAGAACAGCTGAACCGAAACACCGGTAACCTGCTGGGTCTGCAGCTGAGGGATTACGCGGCTGATGAGCAGGCCGCCCGCATCCCGCTCATGATCTTTAATTCCGTGATCACACGGGACGGACGCAAAATGATGACCTCCACCCAGGGGCTGCGATTCATGATGAAGCCGGCCACTTTTGCGCAGGACAGCACGTACAGTCCGGATGCCGTTGACTTCACGGCGCTCTTCAGCAGACAGGATGCACAGAGTTTGCGCATACTCACGGCCCTGCGCATGAATGCCACTTTTCCTTATGTACTTCCCAATGTATGGCTGCCCAGCAACCCGGTCATAGATGTGATGGATGCAGGCATCCGGGATAATTTCGGACAGGAAACTTCGCTGCGGTTTATTGAACATTTCAGGGACTGGATCCGGGAAAATACCAGCGGGGTGGTGGTATTGCAACTGCGCGACCGGATGAATGACCACTGGGACCAGGAGCCGGAGCGGGGTGCCATCACCGACCCGTTGCTGAAGCCCGCAACCATGCTGCAGCAGAACTGGTACAAATTGCAGGATTATTACCAGACCGATTTATACAGTTACGCAAAAAGCGATACCTCGTTACCCATGCACCGCCTTACGTTTATGTATGTTCCGGAAATAGAGTCCCGAACAGCAGCTTTGAATTTTCACCTCACCGCTGCTGAAAAGAAAGACATCATTGCTTCCTGGGGGAGAAAGCATAACCAGGAAACGCTGCAGGCATTACTGGGGCTGATGCGGCAGAATTAATGATCAGAAGATTTTATCCTGGAGTTCGGTGGCCTCTTTAACGGCCAGTTCATCAAATACCATTTCCTTGTTTTCAATGGCTTCGCGCAGTACGTCATTAATCGTAACCACTCCTGCAAACTGCTGATTATCGAACGCTACGAGATAACGGGTTTTGTAGCTGTTCAGCATCTGCATGCAATGTTCAATGGTATCCTGCATACCTACCATGGGCAGGGAGGTACTCATTACTTCTGCCACCGTGCAGGAATCACTGTGCAATCCTTTCAGAATCACATTGCGGCTGTAATCCCGTTCAGAAAAAATTCCGCAGAACGTATCGCCGTCCTTTACCACCAGGTAGCTGAGGTTCACTGAATTCATCAGGTGCAGGGCCTCGATCACTTTTGCAGCCGGGCGGATATAATTAAAAACCGGCGGTTTCTTCTGGAGGAGGTTGGCAACAGTACGCATAAGAAAAGGTTTTTTCCTGTTATAAAATTACCTGATTACCGGGGAAATACCATGCTGAATTTCGTCATACCTCATTTCTTCAGCGGCTGAATGAGTTTAAATGCCTGTGGCAGTACTTCAATGGAAAACTTACGGGTAGTGGCTGCAGGATCACCATCAATATGCAGGGGTGCTCCTTCCAGGTTGTGAATGATGAGGCGGGGTGTTTGAAAGTACAATACATCCCGGTGCTGTATGCTCAGTTCATTGTATTCATCCACCTGTCCGCGACGGAGCTGCTTCAGCACTTCCCAGAGCAGTTTGAGTTTGTGCATTTTTTTTACCACCACCACATCCAGTAATCCATCACTCAGGCTGGCCTGTGGCGCAATGGTAAACTGGTTACCGAACTGGTTGCTGTTGGCGATGCTGATAAAGTAAGCGGAGGTGTGAAAGGATTTTCCCTGGTTTACGATATCGAACTGGTAAGGCTGCGCGGCGAAAAAATGACCGATGGTTTGCTGCACGTAGGTGAGGAGCCCTCTTTTACCCTGCCGGGCAAAATCATGCGCTACCTGGGCATCGAATCCCAGTCCGCAGAGCATACAACTGAAAGTGGAGTTGATATAAAACGCATCTATATACGCTGCCTTGCCGGTGAAAATCAGTTCCAGGGCGCGGACGGGGTTTTTCGGAATACGGGCAGCCAGTGCCAGTCCGTTACCCGACCCCATTGGGATGATGCCAATATTCACGGGTTCATCAATGAGGGAGCCTGCCACCTGGCTCACGGTACCATCGCCCCCGCAGACAACAATATCGGTAATGTTCTCTTCGCTGATTTTTTCCCGCAGGTAAAAATAATCGCCCTGGGGATTGGTGTGCAGCACTTCAAATGGAATATTGCGGGCGGTAGTTTTTTCATGGATCAGCCGCAGCAGTTTTTCCTTGTTGCCGGTGCCCGATACGGGATTGATGAAATAAATGATTCTGCGGGACATGAACAGCTTTTAAGCCACTCCGTTGAGTAAAGCCGGCGCGGCAGGCAGCAAAGATAATGCCTGCACCTACACAGCGTTCGGAGATGAGCAACCGGTTACCAGCGGATCAGCGCACTGGCCCAGGTGAACCCGCTGCCAAAAGCAGCCAGGCAAACCAGGTCACCGGGTTGAATCCGGCCTTCCTGCCAGGCTTCGCAGAGGGCCAGCGGCACAGAAGCCGCAGTGGTATTGCCATAGCGCTGAATATTATTGTAAACCTGTTCATCGCGCAGCTGTAGTTTCTGCTGCACGAACTGGGAGATGCGAAGGTTGGCCTGGTGGGGAATCAGCAATTTGAGATCCGCAGGTGTGAGCTGGTGATCGTTCAGCACTTCCAAAATCACTTCCGGAAATTTCACCACGGCTTTTTTAAAAACGGCTGGTCCGTCCATATAGGGAAATACCTGTCCGTGGTCGATCATCTGGTGGCTGAAAAACATCTGTCCGATTTCAGCCTCATCAAAGTCGGCCACTTTTTCCGGCATCCAGTGGTTGGCATGGGTGCCGGGGTTATACATAGCCAGCATTTCGGCGCTTTCTCCGTCGCTGTGCAGGCGGGTACCCAGTATGCCGTGTCCTGGTTCCTCCGTGGGTTGCAGCACTACAGCGCCGGCGCCATCGCCAAAGATCACCGACACATTCCGCCCGCGTGTACTGAAATCCAGTCCGAATGAATGTTTCTCACTCCCGATCACCAGGATATTCTTATACATGCCGGATTTAATAAACTGATCACCCACAGATAAGCCGTACACAAAGCCGCTGCACTGGTTGCGCACATCCAGCGCGCCCACTTCTTTCATCTGCAGGGCCCGCTGCACCAGTACGCCGCAACCCGGGAAGTAGTAATCAGGACTGAGGGTGGCAAAGATGATGAAATCAATATCCGCGGGTGTAATGCCTGCCCGCTCAATGGCCTGCCGGGCTGCCGCAATGCCCATGGTGGTGGTGGTTTCGGCTGTACGGTGCGCGTAGCGGCGCTCGCGGATGCCGGTGCGTTCCTGTATCCATTCATCGGAAGTATCCATATACTGCAGGAGATCGTGGTTGGTGACCACCCGTTCCGGCACATACATGCCGATGCCGGCTATTTTGCTGTTGGGCATATACAATCGGTTTTCGTTGCCAGCAAGATAGTACAAAATAGAGGCATGGCCAGTTTTTGAAGTACCCGGCCCAACCGGCCATCCGCCTGAATTCCTTATTTTTGCCCCATGGAATCGCTGGTAGAAAAACTGGAAGCATATAAGGCTGAAATCAAACAATATGCCGCTGCCAAAGCCGATGAGGTGGAGGCATTCCGCATCAAATACCTGGGCAGTAAAGGCCTGGTGAAAGAACTGATGGCGGAGATGAAAAATGTAGCGGCGGAAAACAAACGCAGTTTCGGTCAGTTGCTGAATGATTTCAAAGTATTTACTGAAAGCCGGTATGAGGAACTGAAATCCGCTGCCGGCAATGGACAGGAGAAGGCCGATACAGGGATGGACTACACGCTTCCGGGCGATCCGTTACCACAGGGGAGCCGTCACCCCATCAGCCTCGTGCGCAACCAGATGATCAGCATCTTCCAGCGGCTGGGTTTTGCCGTGGCGGAGGGCCCGGAGATTGAAGACGACTGGCACAACTTCACCGCCCTTAACCTGCCGGAGAATCACCCGGCCAGGGATATGCAGGACACCTTTTATATTTCTCAAAACCCCGACTGGCTGCTGCGTACGCATACCTCCAGTGTGCAGGTAAGGGAAATGGAGAAAGGAAATCTGCCCATCCGCATCATCTGCCCCGGACGGGTGTACCGCAATGAAACCATCAGCGCCCGCGCGCATTGTTTCTTCCACCAGGTGGAAGGATTATATATCGCAGAACAGGTGTCCTTTGCTGACCTGAAGCAAACCCTGTACTTCTTCGTAAAAGAGATGTTCGGGTCATCGGTGAAAGTGCGCTTCCGCCCCAGCTATTTTCCGTTCACAGAGCCCAGTGCCGAAATGGATATCAGCTGCCTGATCTGTGGCGGCAAAGGATGTTCGGTTTGTAAACATACGGGCTGGGTAGAAATCCTGGGATGCGGCATGGTACATCCGAACCTCCTGGAGAACTGCGGCATCGACCCGAACAAATACACCGGCTTCGCCTTCGGTATGGGCATTGAGCGCATCACGATGCTGAAATACCAGATTAAAGACCTGCGCCTGTTCAGTGAAAATGACCTGCGGTTTTTACAGCAGTTTACCGGAGCCGTATAGCCACTTTCAACCTTGCTTCATGAATGAATCCCCCTCTACTGTCTGCGTCATTGGTGCCGGCACCATGGGCAGCGGAATCGCGCAGGTAGCTGCACAAAGCGGGTATGCCACCCTGTTGTATGATATGAGCAGCGAAATGCTGCAAAAGGCACGCCATGGCATCAGCAAAAACCTCAACTGGCTGGTGGAGAAAGGAAAGATGAGTGCGGAAGACCGGGTGGCCGCCTTTGATCGTATCCGGTTCACAGAAGATATCGCCGCATGCAGGGCCAGCCTCTTTATAGAAGCAATCGTAGAACAGCACGAACCCAAAGTGAAACTCTTTCGGGAACTGGCTGCCATCAATGATACCTCCGCCATTTTTGCCAGCAATACTTCCTCTCTGTCCATTACCCGGCTGCAGGAAGCGCTGCCGCACCCGGAGCGGGTGGCCGGTATGCATTTTTTCAACCCCGCCCCGGCCATGAAACTGGTGGAAGTAGTACAGGGACAGCACACGAGCGATGCGGTGGTGCAAACCCTGGTACAATACTGCCGGCAGATGCAGAAAGTACCAGTGGTATGTAAGGACGCCCCCGGGTTTATTGTGAACCGGGTAGCCCGGCATTATTACCTGGAAGCCATGCGGCTGGTTGAAAGTGGTGTGGCTACCATTGAAACGGTGGATGCCATCATGGAAAGCACCGGATTTAAAATGGGGCCGTTCCGGCTGATGGATCTGATTGGGATGGATGTGAACCTCGCTGTTTCACAAAGTATCTATGATGCCTTGGGCCAGGAGGAACGTTTCCGCCCCGCGCAACTGCAGATAGATAAAGTGCAGCGGGGGGAACTGGGAAGAAAGACGGGGAAAGGGTTTTATCATTATTGAAAGGGAGGAGTGGATAGTTGATAATTGATAATGGATAGTTGATAGTTGATAATGTAAAAAGCAGCATTGAATACTTAGCCTCAGTTAATGATTATTCTCCATTATCAATTATCCATTATCCACTATACCATTATACACTAAAATTGAATACATGATCATAGTTACCGGCGGGTCAGGTTTGGTGGGGAGGGAACTCATCGCGCAGTTGCTGCAGCGGGGTGAACCGGTAACGGCCCTGTATAATAAAACACCGCTGCCGGATTTCGATTCGCCGTTGTTGCAACAGGTTCCCTGTAATATCCTGGATATAGCCGGACTGGAAGCTGTGATGGAAGGAGCGGAACAGGTTTACCACTGTGCAGGCATTGTTACTTTTAATCCTGCCCGGCGCGATGAACTTTTTAAAATCAATGTGGAAGGAACGGCCAATGTGGTGAATGCCGCCATTAATACCGGCGTGCGTAAGCTGGTGCATGTAAGCTCCGTGGCAGCGCTGGGAAGAATCCGGGAAGGGGAAGCCATCAGTGAAAGCATGCACTGGACACCTGAAACCAGCAACAGTCTGTATGGTAAAAGCAAATACCTAGCTGAGATGGAAGTATGGCGGGGAATTGGCGAAGGACTGGAAGCAGTAATGGTGAACCCGGTGATCATACTGGGTAACGGAAACTGGAACAGTGGCAGTACCCATATTTTCCGTTCGGTGTATGATGAATTTCCCTGGTACTCGGAAGGTGTAACCGGTTTTGTGGATGTACGGGATGTGGCGGCCGCCATGATTCAGCTGATGAACAGTTCCATCAGCGGCGAACGCTTTATTCTCAGTGAGGGCAATTATACCTACCGGGAAGTATTTGAAAAAATCGCCCGCGCTTTCGGAAAGAAACCGCCGCATAAACGCATTACACCCTTCCTGGCCGCATTGGTATGGAGGCTGGAAGCACTGAAGAGCCGGTTCACCGGTAAAGATCCGCTGGTAACGCGCGAAACTGCCCGCACCGCACTCGCCAAAGCCTTTTTCGACAACAGTAAACTGAAACGCTTCCTGCCTGATTTTTCCTATCATTCCCTTGAAGACACCATTACGCATACCTGTGAACGCTTACAACAAAAGCTTAACAATGGGTAAAGTATTTTACAGGCCAACCTTTTTCATCATGAAATTATTTTACAGCTTTTGCCTGTTACTGCTGGCTCATGGAACAACCACCGCGCAGAGTGCCACTTATTATACCGTCCGCGGCCGGGTGACCGATGCACAAAGCGGCAAACCACTGCAGGCCGCCTCTGTGTTTGCGCAGCACAGTACGCTGGGCACTGCTACGGATGCAGAGGGCAACTTTACGCTGTGGCTGCCGATGGGCGGGTTCGACCTCGCCTTCACTTTTACCGGCTATGAAACAGTCACGCGGCGGGTTTCCGGGAATGATGACAGTACGCAGTTACTGCAGGTAACAATGAAAGTACGTGAGCAGTCGCTGGAAGAAGTGGCTGTGAAAAGCAGTAATGAAGTAAAAGACGGACTGGAGAAATACGGCAGCTTTTTCAATGAACAGTTTATCGGTGCAACCCCCAACAGTGCAGCCTGCCGGTTGCTGAACCCTGAAGCACTGAAGTTTTATTTCTCCAAAAAACGGAACCGGCTGAAAGTGCTGGCGCCGGACCAGCCGCTGCTGCTGGAGAACAAAGCGCTTGGTTACCGCATCCGGTACAGCCTGGATTCATTCACCTACGACTATAACACGCAAACCAGCCTCTTCGCCGGTTATCCCCTTTTTGAAAACATGCAGCCTGCCTCGGAAGCAGAAACAGCACAATGGACACAAAACCGTTCAGTTGCTTACCGGGGTTCTATCCTGCACTTCATGCGCAGCCTCTACCAGCGGAAATTACAAGAGGAAGGATTTGAACTGCAGTTTATTGTTCAGTACAAGGAGCGGGATACGGCGATCAGCGGACTCAGTTATTATGCAGCGATGAACTTCAGTTACGATGACAGTACCCGTGTGGTGGAAATCCTGCCTAACCAGCCGCAGGTAGCTGTACTCTATAAAAAAGAAAAACCTTCGCCGGCTTATCTTCAACTGAACCCGGAAGCGCCGGCAGGATTTGAATTATCCATTGTGCAGGTGCCTTCGGGCCAGGCAATCGGCATTGAAGAAAACGGTTATTATTTCGATCAGCAGGACCTTACCATTACCGGCTACTGGAGCTGGGAGAAAATGGCCGATATGCTTCCCTATGATTACAGGGAATAAGACGGAACTGCTTTATTTTTTTTCAAATACTTTATTCCAGATTTCCGGGATCCGTTTGATCCATACCAGTTCCCGGCGGGCAACACCCGCTTCCTGGGCCGGCGTTCCGAAATAAGTTTTCCCGCCTTCCAGTGAACCTGCCACCGCGCTGGCCGCCAGCACAATGGCATTATCACCGATGGTAAGCGTTTTATTCACGGCCACCTGTCCCCACAAAATCACCCCGTCACCAATATTAGTGCAACCGCCGATGGCTACCTGAGCCGCGAACAAACAATTACGTCCGATCACCGTATCATGGCCCACATGAATCATATTATCCAGCTTGGTGCCTTCACCGATGATAGTATCATGACTTACCCCGCGGTCGATGGTGCAGTTGGCGCCAATCTCTGCATAATCAGCAATCAGCACGCGGCCCCCGCTCGGCATTTTTTTATACCAGCGCGAACGATCTTTTTTTCCATTGTAATAAAATGCATCGCTGCCGATCACGGTTCCGGCCTGGATAATAACGTGGTCACCAATGATGCAGTTATCAAGAATACATACACCCGGATGAATGATACAGTTGCGGCCAATGCGCACGCGGTTACCAATAAAAGCGCCGGGAAAAACTACCGAACCTTCCCCGATCACAGCGCTGCTGCTGATCATTTCGGTTGAAGGCGTAAACGGATTGAAGTGTTCCACGATGCGGCAGTAAGCTTCAAAAGGATCGGCGGTAATGAGTAATGCTTTCCCCGGAGGACATTCGGTGCGCTGATTGATGATGATATAACTGGCCGCGCTTTGCAGACATTTATCATAATAACGGGGATGATCCACAAACACCAGGTCGCCTTTCTCCACGCGATGAATTTCATTGATGCCGGTGGCCAGTGCATGCGGATCACCGATCAGTTCGGCGCCTGTGAACTGAGCAATCCATTCAAGTGATACAGGTGCGGGGAATTGCATATCAAAACTGTTTCTGCAAAGTTAACCGTTAACCGCATGTGTACGCATGCGTAAATGCTGCAGGCTGAAAACCGCTACCGGCAAAGGTTTCAGCAGGAACAAAACAAAAGAAACATAAACCGTTCACTGCAGTCGGTTGTAAACATTCCATTAACATGATGTATAAAAAACAAAGACTGCATCCATTCATGATGATTGGAACCGAGAAAAAAAACACATGCCCTCTTCCTATACAGGGTGCAAAAAACACGGCTATTATCCACAGATGAACTTAAAATGTGAATAAAATATTTTGAATATTTTTTTTGTATAGGAAAAATTCTTTTTAATATTGTGCAGGGAAATTTATTTCCCGGTACTTACTAACCCATTCATATAATAAAGCTCGGTTCAAAAAACCGGGCTTTCTTATTTTTATACCTGCCTGAAATAGCATCGTGCTGAAAAAAATCATTCCGCTTGTATTACTGTATCATACATAAACCTTACGGTGTGCTCTGCCAGTTTTCTCCGGTGAGCGGTCAAACAACACTCAAAGATTTTTTCGATGTGCCGCAGGATGTGTACCCGGTTGGCAGGCTGGATGCCGACAGTGAGGGCTTACTGGTACTTACAAATGATCCTTCACTCAACCAGTCATTGCTGCATCCATCACAGGCCCATGCACGCGAATACTGGGTACAGGTAGATGGCAGCATCACAGCAGCCGCGCTGCAGCAACTGGAGAAAGGTGTACGGATTACCATCGATGGAAAAGCTTACCAGACAAAACCCTGCAAGGCATCCCTCTTTACCGTTGCACCCCAGGTAGCCGAACGGAAGCCTCCGGTACGGTTCCGGAAAAATATTCCTACCTCCTGGATTCGTCTCGAACTGACGGAAGGAAAAAACAGGCAGGTACGCCGGATGACGGCAGCCGTGGGGTTCCCTACCCTTCGCCTGATCCGGTACCGGATCGGGGATTGCACCCTCGATGGATTGGAGCCGGGTGAAATGCGCATTTTTCATAAGAACCAGCTCTTTCGTTTACTGAATATACAAAGCACCACACATGCACCTGCCAGGAACAGAAGGATATGAAATCAGCACGGATAAAAACCGGCTGAACCGGAAGATGATACACAGCTGGCTGTCCGCCGAATCTTACTGGGCAAAAAATATTCCCTTTGAAATCGTGGACCAAAGTATCAAGGGATCGTATTGCTTTGGTGTGTACTTCGGGGAAGAGCAAACAGGCTTTGCGCGGGTGGTGAGTGATGGCGCCACCTTTGCATACCTCGCGGATGTTTTTATTTTACCGGCACACCGGGGTAAGGGACTGGCCCGCTGGCTGGTAAGCACAATCCTGCAGTATCCTGATTTCACGCATCTGCGCCGGTGGATGCTGGTAACAAAAGATGCACACGATCTCTACCGGCCTTTCGGATTCACCACGCCCGACATGCCCGAACGCATCATGCAATTCAGGCCCTTCAGTGCCTATCCTGATCCGGATAACGGTTAAAATAAAGTTGAGTACCCCGTATAATTACAATAGTTTTGAAGTGCCGCGCAAGCCGCGGAATTAATTTGTAACGATGCTACGATCAATGACCGGTTTTGGCAGGGCCGAACAAACGGTGAATGACAAAACCTTCCTGGTGGAAATCAAATCACTCAACGGCAAACAGTTTGAAATGCAGCTTCGCCTGCCACCGCTGCTGAGGCCCTATGAATTTGATATCCGCAACATCCTGCAGGAACAACTGATCCGTGGCACCATCGATTGTACCATTACCATCAAACAGAACGGAGCCAGCAAACCGGTGGTGATCAATACCGATCTTATCAGGGCCTATTACCAGCAGATTGAAATCATGGCCGGTGAACTTAAAACCGATACACAGTCTGTTCTGGCGGCCCTCCTTAGGCTGCCTGAAGTGGTTACTCCCGCCAACGATGTGCTGAGCGAGCAGGAGTTTGCAGAATTCCGGAAAGTGCTGCAGGCGGCGCTGGATGAACTTACCCGTCACCGCGAAGCAGAAGGCGCCATCCTGCAAAATGATCTGTACAAACGCATCAGCAATATCAATGCGCGGGAAGAAGCCATCATCAAACTGGAACCTGGCCGGATTCAGCGGATCAGGGATGAAATAAAGCAACTGCTGGAAACCTATGTGGGCAAGGAAAATTATGATGGCAACCGGCTGGAGCAGGAACTGATCTACTACATGGAAAAAATTGACATCCATGAAGAACAGGTGCGTTTGAAACAGCACTGTGCTTATTTCAAAGACCTGCTGGCCAGCAATGAAGATTCCAAAGGAAAAAAACTTTCATTCGTGTTGCAGGAAATGGGCCGCGAAATCAACACCACCGGCAGCAAGGCCTATGATGCCGACATACAGAAATGTGTGGTGGAAATGAAAGATGAACTGGAGAAAGCCAAAGAGCAGGTACTGAATGTGCTCTGATACCAGCCTGCCAAACAGATACTATACACATGAAATCAATTACCGGAACAACAGGAACGATGTTACTGCTGGCCGTCCTGTGGATTTTACCCGCCTGCCGGCAGCTGGATCTCTACGAAAAAAATACTGCGATCCCCGGCTATCAGTGGCCATACAGTTTTCAACCCGCTTTTGATTTCAGCATCACGGACACCACTGCGGGCTACCAGCTGTTCGTGGTACTCCGGCATACAGATGCATACCGGTATAATAATATCTGGCTGAATATTACCGGCATCTACAACGACAAAGACACCCTGGTGAAAATGCCCCACCTGGAACTGCAGCTGGGCAGTGATGACAAAGGCTGGGAAGGCACCGGTATGGATGATATCTGGGAAGTACGCAAACCGGTGAGTAATGGTCCGCTGTACTTCAGCAAAACCGGCCGTTACCGTTTCACTATTGCACAGATTATGCGCGACAATCCCCTTCCTCATGTGATGAGCGTGGGTATGCGGGTGGAAAAAATCCGGAAGCACTGATTTTTGTTACCGCCTGTTAAAGCAGTCATACATGCCGCTGACCACTTTTAAAAGCACCCGGCTCCGTTCCGTTTTCATCGTTTACTGGTTCCTGCTGGGTTATATCATCGCCGCATTGATTTGGTGGTTCATTTCCCTCACCAGCCAGAACAGGCTGATGGCTAATCACGACATCTCTGTGCTGCAGCCATCTGATGCAGGTTATCATACAACCGTTGCCGCCATCCGCGAACGGGAACGCCGGAAAGAAACCCAGTACATCGGGGAAGGAGCGGTATTTTTCCTGGTAATCCTGGCGGGGGCCGTTTTTATTTTCCGTGCGGTACGCCGGCAGCTTAAACTGGGCCAGCAGCAGCAACACTTCATGATGGCCATCACGCACGAACTGAAAACCCCCATCGCGGTTACCAAACTGAACCTGGAAACGCTGCAGAAACGAAAGCTGGATGATGAGAAACAACAACAGCTGATTCACCGGAGTATACAGGAAACCAACCGGCTCAATTCCCTCTGTAATAACATCCTGCTGGCCGCACGCATGGAGGAAAACAAGTACACGGCCACCCGGGAGGAACTGGATTTTTCAGCCCTGGTGAATCAATCCCTGCAGGAATATAAAAGCCGCTATCCTGAACGCCGCTTCGAAAGCAACCTGGAAGCCGGCATCAGCCTGCAGGGCGACCCCCTGCTGCTGCAGCTGGCAGTCAACAACCTGCTGGACAATGCCCATAAATATTCGCCCCGTACTGCGCCCGTTACCGTTTCCCTGCAATCATCAAAAGAAAAAATTCTGCTGACGGTGACGGATGAAGGAAAAGGGATTCCCGACAGTGACAAAAAGAAAATCTTTCAGAAATTTTACCGGATCGGTAATAAAGCCACCCGGGAAGCAAAAGGAACCGGACTGGGTCTGTACCTTACACGCAAGATTGCCCGCGAACACCGCGGGGAAGTATATGTAACCGACCATTCGCCCACAGGAAGTAACTTTGTGCTGGAGCTGGGAAGCTGAAAGCTGAATCGTGCTGAATGTTTCATGCGGAGCCATCTTAAACTTCCCTAAACCTCCCTCAACATTCCAAACCTTGCACTTCTAAACCCTAAACTGTAATCAACCAGCTACTATGACGAATAAAAAAAAGATATCCATCCTGCTGGTAGAAGATGAAGAAAACCTGCAGGAAGCGCTGAAGCTGAACCTGGAACTGGAAGACTATGAAGTAACCAGTGCCTGGAATGGGGTGGAAGCGCTCGACCTGATGCAGAAAGAACATTTCGACCTGATGATCCTGGATGTGATGCTGCCGGAACTGGACGGCATCAGTGTAGCGGAAACCATCCGGCTGCAGAACAATGATATTCCCATCCTGATCCTGAGCGCCAAAAACAGCAGCGCTGACCGGGTGCTGGGATTAAAAAAGGGAGCCGATGATTACCTCACCAAACCTTTCAACCTGGAAGAGCTGCTGCTGCGGGTAAGCAAACTGCTGCAGAAAAGCCGCCGCCTCGCGGAAAGAAAACCGGTGGATCAGCTCTATACTTTCGGTAAGAACAAAGTGGATTTCAGCTCCCTGGAATGCACCACCCGCGAGGGCAAAAAAATCACCCTCACCAAAAAAGAGATGATGCTGCTGAAACTGCTCATTGAAAATAAAAATGAAGTGGTGACCCGGGAAAAAATACTGCAATCGGTGTGGGGCTATAATGTGTATCCCACTACCCGCACCATTGATAATTTCATCCTCAACTTCCGGAAGTATTTTGAAGAAGACAGCCGTAACCCCCGTTTTTTTCATTCGGTGAGAGGGGTGGGTTATAAATTTTCTGAATAATTCCCGGTCGTTCAGATATCCAGCGTGCTGATTATGCTTCCGGCGCGTACAAAATCATCCTGCATCCTGCCGGAATCTGTAAGCGGAGAATAGACCCGTGCAGATATATCATCCAGCAAGGCATCCAGCTCCATCCGAACGGCAAGCGAAAAGCCTTTTTCATCCAATGCCGTGGTGATACTTTTTTTACTCAAAGCGGCTGGAGCAATCTGCAGGCGATCTGAGAGGAATTCATTTAATTCCATGTGCAGCGTTTGATAGAAGAGTTGCGGATTGTTATGCAGCAACAGGGCTTCCGAACGGATGAAGGGTGGCTGCTGTTTCACCAGTGCCGGCGCAGGAGCGGTTGCGGCAGGGCTAACCGTTTCTACAGCGGTTGTACGCTTCCTTTTTTTAACCAGGATCAACAGGACGGCCGGTACCAGCAGTGCAGGGAGCAGGAGCCACCACCAGGAAAATAGTGTACTGCTTCCAACCGGTGCGGTCGCGGGCAATGCTTCTTTCCGCTGCAGGATATGCACTTTCAGCGGCTGAGTGGTGACGGTTTCATAGGCAGCCCGGGCCGGATCAAAAAAACTGAATTCCACGGCCGGCAGGATAAAGCTACCCGGCTGATCCGCCGAAAAGGAGTAATCGAATAGGCGGCTGCCACTCACGGGAACGGTTAACTTATTACACCCGTCTTTAACCACCGGCTCAAAACCCGAGATACCCGCCGGCCAGTTGATTTCAGGAGCAGGTACCAGGAGCATGTTGCCTTCCCCGGTGAGCAGCAGCTTCAGTATGCCTGCATCTTCCGTATACAGGCTGTCTTTTTCTGTGAGCGCACTGAGATTAAACCTGCCAACGGCGCCTGTAAAGGAAGCAGGGCGGCCGGCTTCCGGCAGGGGCTTCACGGTAATCTGAACAGGTTTCGTCTCCACCGTTATCTTTTCCTCCACCATCGCTTCAGCCGGCAGTGCACCCGGCATCCAGGCACTGAGCAGATCGGCAGCCGATTGCCGCAGATACTCCGCTCTGATAAACTGCAGCCTGTTTTCTACCGCTGCAGGTTCCAGCTGTACCTCACCCGGCTGCAGGGGATAGAGCTGCACTTTGCGAAGCGTGTATACATTATAGTCACGGCCATTGAATTTTTCAATCCGGTAGTTCATGCCGGATTGCGGCGGCTGCAGCTCCACCACTGAAAAACCGTTGAATGCCGGACTCTTTACAATATTACTTTCCGATTTCAGACGGGTGTACAATTTATAAGTAGCTACCACCGGCTCTCCTACAAAACAGGAAGTCTTATCTGCTTCCACCCGGATAAAGAGGTTGCGGTCAATTTTTTTCCGCAGGTCCTCTCCCGGCTGCAGGAGGTAATCATCATAGGCGGCATCCGTGATTGGATCGGCAGCCGCTGGTTGTGCCTGGGAAGGAGCCGCAGCCCCGGAGAGTACTTTCAGTTTGATGGGCTGGCTTTTGATGGTTGCACCATTTACCCGGGCCATGGCGGGTCCGATTACAATATCCCCGGCTTTCCTGGGTTGCAGCCGGTAAAAGATGGCTACATACCGGCGTGTCTGGCCATTAGTGGTTTCGATACCGCTTTCTGTATAAGGGCCGCTGATGATATCAAATGCACGCAGCCCCGGAGGGGTGAACTGGTCGACCCGCACGGCCTGTTCAATTACAAAACGAAGCTCGGTGGATTCCTGCCGGCCAATAACAGAAGGTGTAAGCGATGCGCTCAGTCTTGCCTGCGCAGGCAGCATCCGGCTGCTGAGCAGCAACCCGGGAAACAGTAAACAATTCAATAGGATAACACGCATCAATATGCTGCAAAATTAGGATGACCATTGCAGGCGGCCCCTAACAAAGGGCTGAAAGGCCAAAAACAGGTACCAGTGATGCGGATGCTGCGAACGGTTATCAGAGATCGCCCAGTTGCGGACGCAACACCAGGTCTTCCACCACCGCGGCGGGCGATAACCGGGCCGTTGCCAGTATAATATCCGCTACATCGGCCGCTTCCATGATGCGCCGGTTACGGTTATCGAAATTGCCCCAGGAATCTGTGAGGACCGCACCCGGACTGATGGCGCATACCTTAATATGGTAAGGCTTCAGCTCTTCCCGCAGGTTTTTACTGAAGCCCAGCAGGGCAAATTTGCTGATGCTGTAACTGCCGCCATTGCTGTATGCCTGCAGGGAAGCGATGGAGCAGATATTGAAAATCTGTCCCGACTTGGCTGCCATCATAGGTGGCAGCAGGGTACGGGTAAGGTGATAGGCGCTGTAGAGGTTGGTGGCGATCATGGTTTCCAGTTGCCCATCAGGTTCATTATACACGCTGCCGGGCTGAAAACTTCCGGCATTGTTCACCAGGATATCCACAGCATGACCATCTTCATTTATCCAGTTGCCCACGGCAATGGCTTCTTCCTTAACAGATAAATCAGCCGCCTTTGCCTTGATCTCCGCCGCCGGGTAACGGGTTTGCAGTTCGGCCATGGCATGATACAAGGATACTTCGTTGCGGGCACATAAAAAGAGGCGGGCGCCATTTTCAGCGAAAGCTTCCGCCACTGCCCGGCCGATTCCCCTCGAAGCACCTGTAATGACCACTTTTTTACCTGCCAGCTTATTTTCATTTACACTCATAACCAGTGATTTAGGAAACTATGACACAATTTCAGGCCATGAAAGTAATAAAACCGTGATTTTTGCAGTTATACCTCCATGAAATATAAGCACCTGTTTTTTGACCTGGACCATACCCTGTGGGATTTCGATGCCAACGCGCAGGAAACCCTGGTGGAAATTTACCAGCAGTTTGAGCTGGAGAAAATAGGAGTGTTGCCGTTTGAAGACTTCAGCAAACTCTACAAGATTCACAATGAAATTCTATGGGACCGCTTTCATAAAGGTTTCATCACCGGTGAAGAACTGAAATGGAAAAGGATGTACCGTACCCTGCTGGAATTTAAAATAGCGGATGAGTTGCTGGCCCGGCGGATGAGTGAAAAATTCCTGGAAATACTCCCCACCAAGAAAAAACTGTTTCCGCATACCATCGAAATAATGGACTACCTGAAAGCGAAGGAGTACGAACTGCACCTGATCACCAACGGGTTTGAAAAAACGCAATGGACCAAGCTGAACAACAGCGGCCTGCATATTTATTTTACGCATGTGGTAACCTCCGAAACCAGCAACAGTGTGAAGCCGCAGAAAGAAATCTTCCAGTACGCCATGCAGAAAGCCGGCGCGGAACTGCGCGACAGTATTATGCTGGGCGATAACCTGGAAGCGGATATCCAGGGTGCCATGAATGTAGGGATGGACAATATTTTCATTAACCATATTCATGTATCCACCACCCTGAAACCTACCTTTACTGTGAACAGCCTCCAGGAACTGAAACGGATATTCTGACAAAAAAAATCCCTTCCGGGGAAGGAAGGGAGTGAATCAGTTAAGGGCAATACAATCATAATTTGGCTGTATCCTTGCCACCTTTTTTGCAGCACTTCTTATCACTGCTTTTTTTACAGCAACTGGAAGTTTTCTTGCATTTCTTGCCTTTCTTACCGCAATCAGCGAAACTTACGCCGGTTACCAGCAGAGCGGCAGTGGCGAGCAACAGTACTTTTTTCATATCCGATGTTTGTTTTTTTGTGATGAATCAACGTAAAAATAAGGGGTTCATTGCGTGCAGCCAACCCAAAACTGTTAAAATTCACAGCCGGGCAATCACGGTCACGCCGCCCTGAACGGTTTGGTTCAGCTGCACCATTACCTGGGTACCCACCGGCAACAGCAGATCGACCCGGCTGCCGAACTTAATGAAACCCAGCTCCTCCCCCTGTTTTACCGCTTCTCCCACCTGCAGGTAATTGACAATGCGTTTGGCCAGGGCACCTGCAATCTGCTTTACCAGTACTTCCACATTTCCCTTCCGGATTACCACGCTGTGCCGCTCATTTTCGGTAGAGGATTTCGGATGCCAGGCTACCAGGTATTTGCCTTTATGATACCGGTTGTACACCACCTCTCCGCTCAGGGGATTCCGGTTTACATGTACATTCGCCGGACTCATAAAAATAGACACCTGCAGGCGTTTGCCTTTGAAGTATTCTTCATCCACCGTTTCTTCTATCACCACCACTTTACCATCTGCCGGGGCAATGATCTGCCCGTCATTAATCGTGAGCACCCGGGCAGGTATTCGGAAAAAGGAAATCAGGAACAGAAGAAGGGCAAAGCTGAGTACAAAGATCAACCAGCACAGGGCCGGTAAAACCGGGCTCAGGAAATAAAAACTGATGAGGTTGAGGGCCGCGAACACTATAGCGCCGATGGCAATGGATTTGTAACCTTCCCGGTGTATCGTCATGAAGCAGTTTTAAAACGCAAATGTATATATTTTCAGCGGCAGCGCGGGCAGGAATGAAAGTTCAGATCCGTCTGACCGGAAGCTAATACACAAACAGTTTCAGGTAGAGCCAAACAAAGGGAGTAGCCACTAGGAGGGAGTCGAACCGGTCGAGGAAGCCGCCATGTCCCGGCATAAAGCTGCCGCTGTCTTTTACCCCGGCCATTCTTTTCAGTTTGCTTTCCAGCAGATCGCCGGCAGTACCCAATATGGCGCATACCGCAGCGATCATCACCCAATGTACCGGCGCCAGTATGCGGGCCACCGGCAGCAGGTAACCCAGCAGGCCGATAACAACCACACAGAGCAAGGCGCCTCCCGCTGTACCCTCCCAGGTTTTTTTGGGAGAGATGCTTGAAAAGGGCGTTTTTCCAATAAGCGAACCCACGATATAAGCCATGGTATCATTGATCCAGATGGAGAATATTATTCCGCAGGGCAAAACAGGACTGAAACTCCAGTTGCGGATATCCGTTAATGTGAGCGGAGACAGCTGCAGGCCCATGGAAAGCATCAGCCACACAGGCAGGGTGATGTACAGCAGGCCCGTCAACACATATACCCCCATTCTCCCTCCGAGGATCAGTTTCAGCAGGCGGATAAACTCCGTCCAGCACCCCATGTGAATAACGATAAACAGTGCCACAAAGGCCCATGGATGAATCAGGAGACCACCGAGCATCACCAGTACAAATACCAGGGCGGTGAGCGAACGTGTTTTAAATACGGCTTTATTCAGTGCCATGAACAGAATGGTTACTGACCGGCGGCGCGGTCGTTGAAAAAGGGATTGTTGCCATACTGATAACCCGGTATCAGTACTTCTTCGCCCGGGCGATCGATTTGCTTTTTGCTGACTTTTTCAAAAATGATAAAAAGACCCGCTACCGCGAAGAGGCTCAGTACGGCCATCCACACCGGAAAATGTTCTTCCATCGCGGCCGTATTCACTTTTTGTCCGGGTTTGGAGGAGAGGTACAGCATGGTGACCGCGGCGGCATTGTTGAAAAAATGCGCCACGATGTTGAGCCAGATATTGCCTGTTCGGTAATACATCCAACCGAGGATGAACCCCAGTGCGAAACGGCTCAGAAAACCCAGGTATGAACCATGCACAGCGCTGAACAATACAGATACCAGCACCAGCGCCAGCAACGGATGTTTAAACCAGCGGCTGAACAGGTTTTGCCAGCAGCCCCGGAACATCAGTTCTTCAAAAACAGCCGGCAATAATGCAATGATAAACAGTGAAACCAGGAAATCCCCCACCCCGTCCATCCGGGCCATTACAGCCACCTGCTGGTTGTAGGCCTCTTCAGCCTGGTGAAAGCGGGCCAGGGCCGCCTTGCTCCAGGGCAGCATTTCCGTGAATTCCTGCAGGGCGGCCACTGCGGGGGAGGCGGCCATCATAATCAGCATCACCACGAGGAGCTGCCGGATGTTGACAGACTGATTAAAACCATAATGCCGCATGGGATGAATATGACAGATCCGGGCGTAAAGCAGTGCCGGCAGCAGGAAAATAAACGGGGTGGCAATGGCCTGTGCCCAGCGGAGCAACGAGGTGGCATTGGGAAGTGAGATCAGCTGCTGCATCAGGTCATCGCTGCCGCCTTTCATATTAAAGAAGTCAACCTGGCCCATAAAGGGAATCATCATCGCAATGGTGCCGATGAGCAATCCAGCCCCGCAGAGGCCGGCCAGGATGGCCAGCTGCGACCAGTAATTGAACCGATGGGTTGCGTAATGTGCCATAGGATAGTGCTATATCTGTAAATTTGCGCTCAGAACAATAGTTGAAGGTTGAAAGTTACAGGTTGAATGTTAGTAGCCCATAACTATAAACCTTAAACTTTAAACCATAAACTTTTCTCATGCCTTCCATCGGCAATATACAACTCCCTGAATTTCCCCTGCTCCTGGCGCCTATGGAAGACGTCAGCGACCCGCCTTTCCGCGCCGTGTGCAAAGATAAAGGCGCCGACCTGATGTATACTGAATTCATCAGCAGTGAGGGACTGATCCGGGATGCCATCAAGAGCAGGCAGAAACTCGACATATTTGAATATGAACGCCCCGTAGGCATCCAGATTTTCGGGGGGGATGAGGAGAGCCTGTCGCTGGCGGCAAAAATTGTGGATGTTACCCAGCCAGACCTGCTCGATATCAATTTCGGCTGCCCGGTAAAAAAGGTGGCCATGAAAGGCGCCGGCGCCGGTGTGCTGAAAGATATTGATTTGATGGTGCGCTTAACCAGTGCGGTGGTGAAGTCGACCGGCTTACCTGTTACAGTCAAAACGCGGCTGGGCTGGGACGACAACAATAAGAATATTGAAGAGGTAGCGGAACGCCTGCAGGATGTGGGCATCCAGGCCCTCGCCATCCATGGCCGCACCCGTATGCAGATGTATAAGGGAGAGGCCGACTGGACGCTGATCGGGAAAGTAAAGAATAACCCCCGCATCACGATTCCGATCTTCGGCAATGGTGATATTGACAGTCCGGAAAAAGCGCTGGAATACAAAAACCGCTACGGGGTGGATGGCATCATGATCGGCCGGGCCGCCATTGGCTATCCCTGGATATTTGATGAGATCAAACATTATCTGAAAACCGGCCAGCACTTACCGGCCCCCACGGTGGAAGACCGGGTGGCTGTCTGCAAAAAACACCTGCATAAGTCTTTTGAATGGAAAGGCCCCAAGGTGGGTATTTTTGAAATGCGCCGGCATTATGCCAATTACCTGAAAGGGCTGCCTGGAATTAAAGAGTACCGGTCACGACTGGTAACCCTCATGTCCGTGGAAGAGATCGATGCGGTGCTGGATGAAATCGTGGCGAAGTACAGTGGATTTGAATTTGAGAAAACGCCGATTGAACTGATCGATTATCATCAGAAATGTCCGCTGGATTAAACCCCTTCTGAGGCCGGGACGCCGCAGGCGACCTGACCGGTAAGATTCTCATTCAACCGGCACAACCCATGAATTCATCAGGAACCACCCGTTGAACTTGTCCAGGATTTCAATCCCTCCAGATAAATTCTCCCCCGTTTTTCAGCAAAATAATCGGCGGTCAGCGCCACCAGGGCCATCAACGTGAGCCCTGCGCCGAGTCCTTTCCAGAAGAGCTTTGTCTCTTCATTCCGGAAAAAGAAAAAAAGTAAAATTCCCAGCGCCGCCATGAAAATCTCTACCCAGCGGTAAATCACAAAATTCCGCATCACCTTTTCCATGCGGGGCAGTTCCTTTTCCTTCAGTTCCGTTGGATTCATGTCAAAAGCATACACATTGCGGGTCCGGTCGGCATCACTCCGGGCGTAAACAGTGTATCCAACAACGGCCAACAGGCATCCGACAACCAGGAACGGCAGGGCAACTCCGCGCCAGAAGGCCGTGCGCATCCCGATCAGGAATATAATGCCGGCTGCCATGGCAGCAACACCTATAATGAGAAATACAAGGCTTCCTGATTTTTCCCCGCTGAAATAAGTTTCTATGGTTGTTTTCTGAAACACCTGTACCTCTTTTTGGTGATCGGTAATACCTTTTTATATTCTATCAAAAATAACGCAACCGTTCTGAATAAAAATTGCGTTGAATGTTGTTTTCAAAAGATAAGGCCGGCTCAACATCCTGGCCGGCCTTATCGGAATTTGCTTTTTACCCTTACTTCTTCGCTGGCGGAAAGCGCTGCATTTTCTCATCCAGCATGGCAATCTTGCCATTCACGATTTTACAGTCATTGATCACGGATACCGAATCGGTTTTACCGGATTTATCTGTCCATGACTGCATATACCAGAGCGTCACGTATTCCTGCTTTTTGTCTTCGGAGATCACAGACTCCCAATCGCCCATCTTAATCTTCACATCCATGTATTTACCACGTTCGTTGGCAAAAAATGTTTTGAGGCTGTCGTTGCTCAGTTTTGCCCGGTACTGATCAAACCGCAGCTCTGCACTGTCGGCAAAGCCGGCCACACAGGCGGCAATATCCCCGGTTTCAAATCCTTTCAGCGCTTTCATGACGGTTACCACATGCTGCTGATCACCCGGCTGCCAGTTGGCATAAGGTTCATCAAGTGTATAAGGATACTCAATTTTGGCTCCCGCTTCCTTTTTTTCAGCCGGTGCGGCGCTTTCTTCTTTCGTTGCATTGTTTCCGCAGGAAGCAAGCAATGAGGCAAGTCCTGCCATGACAAAGAATTTTTTCATGTACCTGTGTTTTTAAAAGTGAAGAAAAAATGAATAGAGTATTCAGTCAGGTACTGTACAATGTTTGCGAGGGGAACGAAAGTGGATTTATTAAAGCCGGGATAAGGTAGGAGGAATAATCTGGAAATGCAAGTTGCTGAGGAAATAAATTAAACTTACAAAAAAACCTCAGGCCACTTGAAGCGTCCCGAGGTTTTGTGGGCTGTGCCGGGCTCGAACCAGCGACCCTCACGTTGTCGACGTGATGCTCTGAACCAACTGAGCTAACAGCCCTGAACTGCGAAAGTAGGGAATTCAGGAAAGTTCAGCCCAGGCTTTCAGAATTTCTTCCGAGTGTTGTTTAGCCTTTGGTTTGAGAAAGATTTTCCGGATCACGCCTTTCTCATCAATCAGGAAGGTGGTGCGGTGCAGGCCCATATATTTACGACCATACAGCTGCTTCTCGCCCCAAACGCCGTATTTCTCTATAATGGAATGGCCGGGATCTGCAATGAGGGTAAATGGCAGTTTGAATTTGCTTTCAAATTTTTGATGGCTGGCCTCATCATCCGGGCTCACCCCCAGTACCACAAAACCCGCTTTTTTCAAAGCCGCCATGTTATCCCGGAGGTTACAGGCCTGCTCAGTACAGGTAGGCGTATTATCCTGCGGATAGAAATACAACACCACCCGCTGCCCCTTGAATGCTGATAAACTTACTTTATTTCCGTTCTGGTCTTTCCCGGTAAATGCCGGTGCTTTTTGTCCTTCTGTCAACGTTGTCATTTGGCACTGATTTAAAATATTCAATCTTCAATATCCGATCTTAAATTTCCTTTTATCTCGTAAACCTGTACTCCCGTTCGGTGCGGTTTCCTGCCACATCCTCCACACTTACCTTCAGCACATGCTCCCCGGGACCGCAGTGCTCATCCATTTTGTATACAAAGGTTTTCCCTTTGTCGTTACTGAAGCGGATCCATTTTCCATCCAGTTGAGCACGGAAGTTCCGCAGCTCATCCGTTTCGTCCCTGATAACAAAAACAATCCTGTTTAGTTTACCCACGTGCATGCCATTGCGGAAGCCCACGGGGGTGATGGAGGGTGGTACCCGGTCTTCATAGAGTTCCACATTGCCCAGTGCCTTGAAGCGGCTTTCATACCAGCCATTCCCCAGGGGTACCGCCTTATCATAATGATCCTTTGCCCCCCACCAGCGTTTCATCACCATGCGATCAGGATTGACAGCCGCTGTATTACGGATACGGATAGGGTAAAAGCTGTGTACCGGCACCTGCCCGTCGATCAGGCGGAAGGCGGATCCGCCATGCTCAGCAGCAATGGGCGTAACCTTTGCCTGAACGGCATCATACAATTGCTGTTCGCCCAGGTAAAACTGCACCTGGTTATCCTCATATACATTGAGGTATCCGGGACGGAACAGGTTAGCCGCCTGCGGGGGCAATCCGCCTGCACCGGAGGAACGCACCGCGAACTCCAGCACCGAACGGTTTCCTTCCGTATCTTTTACGTCTATGCGTAACCGGTGTACTTCACCATCACCGATATCAATCACGCCATCGCCGCTGAAATCGCGATACACCCCGGCCGGATAACCCGGCAGGCGGCTGAGATGCTGCACAAAAGGACCTCCACCCGTGCGCAGCCTGAAATCAATATGGGCATTGAGGTAACGGGTTTCATCATAGCTGATGCTGTCCAGCTGAAAACCGGTTACCGCTTCATCATTATGAAACAGCACCGCTTCATAAATACCATTCTGGTTGGTGGAGCCTGTGTAGCGGTCGACGGCTGAAATGGCAAAACTCACTTTATCCGTTTGCAGCGTAATCAAAGATGGAACCGTTTGATATCCGCCACCCTGGCGTTTTAACGGGAACAGCCTGGGCGATTGTTCATAGGTACTCCGGTTGCGGTCGTATACGGCCAGCCGGGTAATCACGGGGGGAATATTATCCTGTACCGGAAAACCAAAGAGCAGCGGGTTGAGCACTTTATCCGTTTGGGTGTCGCGGATTTCAAAATGCAGGTGCGGACCCTGCGATCCACCCGTGTTGCCACTGTAAGCAATGAACTGCCCTTTTTTCACCGGAAACAATCCGGCGGGAATATCTTCCAGGAAGAGTTGCCAGCTCTCCATTTTGTATTGCTGCTCCGTGATCCATTTTTCCAGTGCCGGATAAAAATCGTTCAGATGGGCATAGAGCGTGGTGAGTCCGTTCGGATGATTGATATAAATACAGCGGCCGAATCCAAAAGGCTCAATCTTTACTTTGGCCACATAGCCATCTGCTGCCGCCAGGATGGGAAGGTTTTCCCGCTGATCAGTTTTGCAGTCGAGCCCCATGTGATAATGATTGGGCCGCAACTCACCAAAATTGGCCGCCAGCGCTTTGGTGGCCGCCACCGGCCAGGTAAAATAACCCTTCGGATAATTTTTGACCGGAAAGAGCTGGCTCCACAAGAGCGCCGGACATATCAGCAATAACAACAGACTGTATACAGGTTTCATCATCATTCAATAACAACAAAAATACCTGCATACGCAGATTGATGATGGCATTACTTACAACCATATTGTTAATAATTCCTTTAAAGAGTAAAGACTTGAATTAACGCGTTGTGCTATTGCCATTTTTAATATAGCACCAAGATTCTCTGAAAAACCTCAAGATTGTTTACTTTACTTTTTTGCTTCTCCAAAAAAGTAACAAAAAAATCCCGATCCCGATCGGGACGAAAACGATTACACCCCGTTTTCGGGATGGTTCCCTGATTAAACTTCTATGCTACTGTAAACTCAACTGTTGATCCCTGATCGTTGAAACCTGCAACCATTTTGGTTTCTATCAGATCATTTATACTTCATTTCAATAGCACAACACGTTTTAATTAACCTTTTCATACCCGTTTATTGTTCCTTCTGTCATAACCGTTTGGCCGGCCTGCAGATTTGTGTATCATTGCAGCAGATGAAAAGGTTCCTGCTCTTTTTAGCAATCACCGGTACCGGCCTTTCGGGTGCAGGGCAGCTCGTGCAGACAAGAACCAGCTTTTACCAGTTGCCATCAGATCAGCCCTTCGAAAAAGTGGTGTTGCTGAAGATGCCCTATGCCGGGGCCGTTATTGAATCCATTACGGGCGATACGGCGGCTATGAGCATGGCCGGTGGTTTTATCATTGATGTGGTATGTACCGATTATCCCACGGAGCAATCACTCGCCCGGCTGAACAGCAACCGGCTGAAAACACTGTACAAAAGATTTCCGTTTATCAGCCCGGCAACCACGCTGCAGCTGAATTGTTACCGGCAGCTGCAGGGCACTGAAAAAGAGCGGGCCCTCACACTTTTTCACGGTATTGTTGTTCGCTTCCGTAAAAAACAAACGCCCGGCGACCAGGTCAGAGAACTCAGCCTGCTCGATTCCCTGATCCAGGCACCGCGGCGATTGCCTGTTCTGAAATCCGTACCGCCCATTTCCGGAGCACTCCCGGTCAACAACCCCGAATCCGTTGAAGATACCCGGGTACCCTATTACGACCCTTCCATGAGCCTGCAGGGAAAACGGGTTACCCATATCATCGGCGATACTGCCTGGCTGCGCAAAAAGTTTCTGATTCCCGATCATGCCGTTGTACTGGATTTTAAATCGGCTTACAAAAAGAAATTCATTCCCAAAAGCGTGTACCAGCGTTTCCGCGACCGGGGCCGGACCTGGCTCACGCTTTACCAGCCCCTGGAAGCAGCAAGACAGGAACCGGTGGAGCCGCTGATCGTTCCTGACACCGCTTATATACTGGCAAACCGGTCGATGCCTGATTCCACGCTCCTGCATGTACTCGGCCGTAACCAGTGGAGCAATTATGTGATCGTGGGAGATGTAACCGGCAGCATGTATCCATATACCGCGCAGCTGTTACGATGGCTGCAACTGCAGTTTGCCGGCCGGCAGGCCATCCGTTGTGTTTTTTTTAATGATGGTGACGACCGCGACGATGATAAAAAGAAACCCGGAAAAACCGGGGGCATCTACCTGCGTCAATGCAACCGCTATGAAGAAGCGGAAGCGCTGGTTAAAACCGCGATGCAGAAAGGAAGCGGAGGAGATTTTCCTGAAAATACCGCCGAGGCCCTCTTTGTGGCACAGGAACGATTTCCCGGCAGCCGTCACCTGATCCTGGTTGCGGATAACTGGGCGGCAGTGCGAGACCGCTTTCTGATCAAGCACCTGGAACTGCCGGTACATATCATTCTTTGCGGCAGTCATGGTAACGACATCCACCCCGATTACCTGGCACTGGCGCGTGCCACCCGTGGCTCCCTGCATACCCTGGAGGAAGACATCACCGGGCTCCATGAGCTCAAGGAAGGAGAGCAGCGGATAATCGGAGGCAGAAAATTCGAAGTAAGAAACGGGCAACTGACGGATGCCGGCGAAGTGATGGAGATCGCCGTTCCCTGATTGGCCGCCACCCCTTAAGTTGCAGGCTTTCCGACGCTTTCAACGCTCACCATCCTGCCTGAACAACTGATCTGCAGACTCAATTTTTTCAATACATTCGTTGTTTCAATTCATCCTTTATGCTTACCCGCAAACTCCTGTATCCCGCCCTTTCCCTGTTATTGCTTGCCAGCTACCAGCACAGCACTGCACAAACAGCCGCGCGTAAATTTATTGACCCGGCCAACATGATGATGACGGTAAAACCGGGGGATGATTTTTACAGCTACGCCAACGGCGCCTGGGTTAAAAACAATCCGGTTCCGGCCAAGGAAACGCGCTGGGGCAGTTTTATCCTGCTGCGCGATTTCAACATCAACGCTGTGAAAGCCATCCTTGAAAATGCCGCTGCTGATCCATCCGCCGCCGGCTCCCTTACCCGGCGGGTAGGTGATTTTTATGCGGCCGCCATGGACAGCAATGCGATTGAAAAACTGGGGGCAACACCAGTACTCCCCATCCTGCAAAGCATCCGCGCCATCCAGGACCGGCAGCAACTGCTCAGCAGGATGAATGCATTTCGCAGCAACGGAACCGGAGCCGGTCTCTTCGGATTTTTTGTAGCGCAGGACCGTAAGAATGTAGAGAAAATGATTCCCCAGTTCGGGCAGGGTGGCATTACCCTCCCTGACCGGGATTATTATCTCAAAAACGAGGGCCGCAACCCGGTTATCCAGGCTGCCCTGCGTACATATATCAGCAAATTGTTCAGACTGGCGGGTATAGCCCGGGAGGAAGCCGATCAGTATGCTGAACGCATGTATGAACTGGAGAAAAAACTGGCAGCGGCGCAGATGAGCCGCGTGGAAATGCGGGATCCGTACAAAACCTATAATAAGTTTTTTGTGGGGAACCTGCAGCAGCTCACACCCGGCATCAACTGGGCGTCGATGCTGACCGAGCTGAAAGTCACCGGAGAAGACAGCATCCTCATCAGCAATCCTTCCTTTTTCAAAACAGCCGACAGCCTGCTCAGCGCCCTGCCGCTGGACGACTGGAAAATATATGTGCAGTGGAATGTGCTGAAAAACGCGGCCCCGCATCTCAGCAGTGCCTTTGTGGATGCCAGTTTCGCTTACAACCAGGTACTCAGCGGGCAGAAAGTGCCCACACCACGCTGGCAGCGGATGTCGCAGCTCACGGATAATTCCATCGGGGACCTGTTGGGTCAGCTGTATGTGAAAGAACATTTCAAGCCCGAGGCGAAAACACGCATGATGGAGCTGGTGGAAAACCTGCGGAAAGCCTTTGCGAGCAGGATCCGCCGGCTGGACTGGATGACGGATGCCACCAAAGAGAAAGCACTCGCCAAACTCGCAGCGTTCCGCACCAAAATTGCGTACCCGGATAAATGGAAAAATTATGAGGGCCTGGAGATCAGCGCCGGCAATCATTTTCAGAACATAGCCAATGTAGGCAGATGGAATTATAATTTCATGATCAGCCAGCTGGGCAAGCCTGTAGACCGCGACCGCTGGGGCATGACACCGCCCACCGTAAACGCCTACTACAGCGCCACGCTCAATGAAATTGTTTTCCCGGCGGGTATCCTGCAGTTTCCCTTCTTCGATCCCCAGGCGGATGATGCCGTGAACTATGGGGGTATCGGCGCGGTGATTGGCCATGAAATGAGTCATGGCTTCGATGACAACGGCAGTAAATACGACGCGGATGGCAACCTGCGTAACTGGTGGACCGATGAAGACCGCCAGCGCTTTGAAGCCAAAACCAAACTCCTGGGCCAGCAGTTTGATGCCTATACGATCCAGGATACGCTGCATGTGAACGGCAAACTGACGATGGGTGAAAACATCGGCGACCTTGGTGGTCTCAATGTAGCCTATGAAGCATTTAAGATGACTCACCAGGGACAATCCAATGAAAAGATGGATGGTTTCACCCCGGATCAGCGTTTCTTCCTGGGCTGGGCACAGGTATGGCGCAACAACACCCTGCCGCAAACCGCCGCACAGCTGCTGCTCACAGATACCCACTCTCCCGGTGAGTATCGTACCATCGGACCGGTAGTGAACATGGATGCCTGGTATAAGGCTTTCAATGTGCAACCGGGTGATAAACTGTATAAAAAACCGGAGGAGAGAATTGTAATCTGGTAATTTTATTTTGAAATGAAAAAGCAGCGATGGGAATATCGCTGCTTTTTCATGGTGATTGTATGGGAATCACTCCCCGGTTCCTGCCACCTTGCAGAGCATGTAAACTGCCCGGCTGTTACATTAAAAGTTGCTGACGCTGTCAGGGAAAGCCGGCGACAGAAGTTTTCATGGTATGCTCCTGTTTGTAATACCCCAAACACTGTTAAGTTTACACAATGAAGAAACCAGCGGTACTTATGGTCTTACTGACCTTTATAATTTCCTGCGCGGAGGCTCAGTTGAATGCTCTTGGATCCTGGAATATCATCAACCTCAAAGTGAACATCAACAGCAGGTGGAGCGCATTTGGAGAGGCACAGCTGAGGTCGCTCAGATTCTACAATAACTTTCATTATTACGAATACAAAGCAGGGGCAACCTACAAGCTGGATAAAAACTTTTCCTTTACCATTGGCGCAGGCGATTACAATACGTACTCAGAAGGCGGCAATTTTAAAGTACCCAAGCAAAATGATGAGTTCCGGAGCTGGGTGCAGGTAAATTTAACGCAGGCTTATAAAAGGGTAAAGTTTGATCACCGTTACCGTGCTGAGCAACGCTTCAGCAGCAACGGCTACCGCAACCGTTTCCGCTACCGCTTCTCGCTCTCTGCACCGCTCAACAAAAATAAAATTGAAGCCGGCACTCTTTTTCTCAATACCAGCAACGAAATATTTTTCACCGACCGTGCGCCCTATTTTGAACGCAACCGCTTCTTTGCCGGCATAGGGTACGAGTTTACACATACGTTCAGCATTCAGGCAGGTTTTTTAAACCAGTTTGATTACCGGCTCAACGATGAAACCGGGCGGAATTTCTTTCAACTGAGCTGGCTGTTTGAACTGGACTGGAAGGAAAAAAAAGAAAAGGATCATGTGCCAACGAGTGCGGATTGAGTAGCCGCATTGTCAGCCCTGGCGGGTGTGACCCCAGATGCAACTGCATCCCAATTGTTCCTTACACCTCAGATTGATTAGACTCCCCCATTGCAATGGGGAGCTTGTGCATTTGCCTGATCAGTGGCATCGGATTATTTGACCTTTAAGCAGGAACCTTAATCTGCCGGAAGCAGCGTCTGCTGTAGTCATCAAACCGATGAATGGGGGCATATCCCACTGAACAGTCTATCAGGGATTTGGCATGTTGGCTGCTCTAATTTCCGCAAGCCCCTGATGACAAAGGACTTCAGCAAGCGACTCAAAAAAAAAGGCGGTACTTTTCATTTTTCACTACCTTTGGCCGCTCCGGAAAACACTCCGTGGCACATTGTTCAACACCCTTCAACAATATGCCCAAGAACAACAACCTGTCCTCCGTCCTCATCATCGGCAGCGGCCCCATTATTATCGGACAAGCCTGTGAATTTGATTACTCAGGCACCCAGGCCGCCCGCAGCCTCCGCGAAGAAGGCATAAAAGTGATTCTCATCAACAGCAACCCCGCCACCATCATGACCGACCCGATGATGGCCGACCGCGTGTACCTGCTGCCCCTGACGGTGGAAAGTATTGAACAGATACTCGAAGAAAACAAGATTGATGCCGTGCTGCCCACCATGGGCGGACAAACCGCGCTGAACCTCTGTAAAGAAGTGGATGAACTGGGTATCTGGGAAAAATTTGGTGTACAGCTGATCGGGGTGGATATCAAAGCGATTGACAAGGCGGAAGACCGGGAGAAATTCCGGCAGTGGATGATTGAAATGAACATCCCCGTTTGCCCGGCTCACATCGCCAACTCCTTCCTGGAAGGGAAGGAATTTGCCCAGGAGATCGGATTCCCGCTGGTACTGCGTCCCTCCTTTACCCTGGGAGGTACGGGCGGTGGCATTGTCTTTAAAAAAGAAGAGCTGGATGAAGCGCTCAACCGCGCACTCACGGCCAGCCCTATCCACGAAGTGCTGGTAGAAAAAGCTGTACTGGGATGGAAAGAATACGAACTGGAGTTACTGCGCGACAATGCCGATAATGTAGCCATCATCTGCACGGTGGAAAATTTTGACCCGATGGGTGTGCATACCGGCGACAGCATCACCGTGGCGCCGGCTATGACGCTGAGCGATACCGGTTTTCAGAAAATGCGCAACACCGCCATCAGCATGATGCGCAACCTGGGCAATTTTGCGGGAGGCTGCAACGTACAGTTTGCCATGCACCCCGAAACTGAAGAACTGATTGTAGTGGAAATCAACCCCCGCGTGAGCCGCTCTTCGGCATTAGCGTCTAAGGCTACGGGTTATCCCATTGCTAAAATCGCCGCCAAGCTGGCCATTGGTTATAATCTCGATGAACTCAAAAACCAGATCACTCAAAGTACCTCCGCCTATTTTGAACCGGCGCTGGACTATGTGATCGTGAAAATTCCCCGCTGGAATTTTGATAAATTCAAAGGTGCCAACGACACCCTCGGTTTCCAGATGAAGAGCGTGGGCGAAGTGATGGGCATCGGCCGCAGCTTTGCCGAAGCGGTGCAGAAAGCCTGCCAGAGCCTGGAGAACGAGGCGGTGGGTCTGGGTTATTATGGACCCAGCCTGATGAAATCTGATGAACTGCTGGAATACATCAAAACTCCCAAGTGGGATCGCATCTTCCGGATCAAAGATGCACTCATGGCTGGCATCAGCGTAAAGCGTATCTGCGAAAGCACCGGAATCGACCGCTGGTTTATTTACCAGGTACAGCAGATCTGTAACTGCGAAAAGGAAATCGCGAAATACGATCTGAAAACCCTGCCCGATGAATTACTGATCACGGCGAAACATCTTGGATTCAGCGATGAGCAGATCGTCCGGATCATGAAAGAAGAGAATACGGAAATCCTGTATGAGCGACGCAAAGCCATGGGGCTTACCCGGGTGTATAAAATGGTGGATACCTGTGCGGCGGAGTTTGAAGCCAAAACACCTTATTTCTATTCCACCTTCGAACGCATGCCATCCGGGGCAGCGGGGTTGATGACGAACGAATCAAAAATTTCGGATAAGAAAAAAATTATTGTACTGGGCAGTGGCCCCAACCGCATCGGTCAGGGTATTGAATTTGATTACTGCTGCGTGCATGGTTTGCTGGCCATCAAAGAAGCCGGTTTTGAAGCCATTATGGTGAATTGCAACCCGGAAACGGTGTCCACTGATTTTGACATCGCCGATAAACTGTATTTCGAACCGGTGTTCTGGGAACACCTCTGGGAAATTGTGGAGCATGAAAAACCTGAGGGGGTGATTGTGCAGCTCGGTGGTCAAACGGCGTTGAAACTGGCCAAAAGACTGCATGAAAAGGGCATCCGCATTATCGGCACCTCTTTCGACAATATGGATATTGCCGAAGACCGCGGCCGCTTCAGCGATATGCTGAAAGAACTGGGCATCCCTTATCCCAAATATGGCACTGCCTACAATACCGATGATGCCATTGAGGTGGCCCGTGAAGTGGGTTACCCGGTGCTGGTACGCCCCAGCTATGTACTCGGCGGGCAGCGGATGCGCATTGTGATCAATGATGAAGAACTGGAAAAAGGGGTACTGAGCCTGCTCAAACACCTGCCCGGCAATAAAATCCTGATTGACCATTTCCTGGACCGCTGCCAGGAGGCAGAGATCGATGCCATCTTTGACGGCGAGGAATTTCATGTAATGGGCGTAATGGAACACATTGAACCGGCAGGTATTCACAGCGGCGACAGCAACGCGGTGCTTCCGCAGTTCAACCTCACCCCGCTGGTGGTACAAACCATGGAAGAATACGCGGAGAAAATTGCGCGTGCCCTGCAGATCAAAGGACTGATCAATATCCAGTTCGCCATCAAAGACGGCAACGTGTATGTGATTGAAGCCAACCCCCGCGCTTCGCGCACCACGCCGTTCATCGCAAAAGCCTACCAGATTCCCTACCTCAACATCGCCACCAAAGTAATGATGGGCGTGAACAAGCTGAGCGATTTCCGGTACGAGAAAAAACTCACCGGCTTTGCCATCAAGGAACCGGTATTCTCCTTCAACAAATTCCCGGGCGTAAACAAAGAACTGGGACCTGAAATGAAGAGTACCGGCGAAGCCATCCGTTTTATCAAAGATCTGCGCGATCCCTATTTCCGTACGCTGTACAAGGAGCGGAGTATGCATTTGAGTAAATAGATTAGAACTGTCCGCCGGAGTCCCGGGATTTTATAAACGTATTTAACCGTTTAAAAACGACTCCGTTTTCCAGGCCCTCCTAATTTAACGGGATGCAGGCACCCCGCCCCATCCCTTTCTGGACGCAGGCTCCCTTTCTGCGGCTCCTGCCCCCCTGGATCGCAGGCATCCTCCTGCAATGGTATGCAGGTACCGGTTACGCATATCCTCTTTTTGCCCTTGGCTGTTTTACAGCCGCTTATTCCATCTTCCACCTGCTGCCCGCCGCCTGGCAGTTTCAGTGGCACAACCTGCGGGGCATCCTTCTGCAACTCCTTATTGGCGCTGCAGCCATGCTCATCACCTGGGCAAAGGATCAGCGGAATCATCCCGGATGGTGGGGGGATATCTACCGGGAGGGAGATATCATGAGGGTAACAGTGGCCAGTGTACCGGAAGAGAAAGATCGGTCCTTTAAAGTGGCCGGGCAGTTGAACGCCCTGATCCGGAATGACTTTTTGATCAACTGTACAGGAGGACTCCTGCTCTACCTGGATAAAATGGACCCCGGGGCATCCCGGTTAAGGTATGGCGATGAACTCCTGTTGAACCGGCCACCACAGCGTATCCGCAACAGCGGTAACCCGGGCGCTTTCAATTATACGCAGTATGCCGCTTTCCAGGGATGGTACCACCAGGTTTATCTCCCAACGGGAAGCTGGCATGTTACCGGGCAATGGAAGGGCAACCGGTTCAGGAGCTGGTTGTTCGAAACACGCGACCGGGTGCTACACCTGCTGCGCAAATACATTCCGGGCGCACAGGAAGCCGGCATCGCCGAAGCCCTGCTCATCGGGTATACCCATCATCTCGACAAAGACCTGGTGCAGGCTTACAGCAATACCGGCGTGGTACACATCATTGCCATTTCGGGGATGCACCTGGGATTGATTTACGGACTGCTGTACTGGCTGTTCACCCGCTTACCCCTGATCCGGAAGTGCCGGTGGCTGCAGGGATTGCTGATCCTGGCTGCCCTCTGGATCTTTGCCCTGCTGGCCGGTGGCTCCGCATCCGTTATCCGCTCGGCCGTGATGTTCAGCTTTCTCACTACCGGCCGCTTCCTCTTTAACCGGCGCTCCACCTTCAATGCGCTGGCTGGTTCCGCCTTTATCATGCTGGCGTATCATCCCTACTACTTGTGGGATATCGGCTTCCAGCTGAGCTATACCGCCGTAACCGGTATCCTGCTGTTTCAGCAACCGCTCTGCCACCTGCTGGATATCCCTTACAAAATTCCTGACCTGATCTGGCAGGGTCTGTGCATCACCCTCGCCGCCCAGGTGCTCACTTTTCCGCTCTGCATCTATTATTTTCACCAGTTCCCGGTTGCATTTCTATTCAGTAACCTGGTAGCTGTACCCTTATCCACGCTCGTGCTGTATACCTGTATTGTCCTGCTGCTTTGCTCCTGGCAACCATACCTGGCCCTCCATACCGGGCAGCTGATCAGCTGGCTGCTTCGCCTGCTGAACCGGTTTATTCTTTGGATGAATGAATGGCCCCTTGCGGTATGGGACCGCCTGCCGGCCAGTTTGTTGACAACCCTGTTCCTCTTTGCAACCGTTATCCTCTTCGCAGCCTGGCTGATGCAACGCAAACCGCCCTTACTCAAAGCTGCACTCGGCGCCCTCATCCTGTTCTCAGGCACCCATGCGGTCGAAGCCTGGCAGGCAGTTCAACAGCAACGCATCATCATTTACAATATCCCCCGGCAGCAGGCTATTGATTTTGTGCAGGGAAATCTTTATCGTTTCGTGGGCGACAGCATCCGGGATGAGCGTTTCCATCTCCGGCCCGCCCGTATTGCACTGCGCCTGCATCATCCCATGCGGCAGCTGCCCGGACTGCAGGAATACGGGTCCGCATTTCAACTGGTTAAGCGCCGGCTGGTGATAGTGGAACAATTACCGGATGGTAACCCTCCCGAACAGCCTGTTCGTGCTGATTATATTCTCCTCAGCCGTTATCCGGATGTGGAGATAGAAACCTTGCTGCGCTATTATCGCTTCCGGTGGATCGTAATCGATGCCACCAACCCCTTGTGGAAAATTGAACAATGGAAACAAGATTGTGAACGGCTACATTTGCAATGCCATCCTGTTACAGAAAAGGGTGCATTTCTGTCTGACTGATAACTTTCCCCGAATGAACAAAAAAATACAATCGGCGCTCATCTCTGTTTTTTACAAAGATGGGCTTGAAAATATTGTGCAACAGCTGCAGCAACTGGGTGTAACCATTTACTCCACCGGCGGCACCCAGCAATTCATTGAATCCCTGAAAGTGCCCTGTGTACCGGTGGAATCACTCACCTCCTACCCCTCCATCCTCGGCGGCCGCGTGAAAACACTGCACCCCGCCGTATTTGGCGGCATCCTGGGCAAAAGAGCCGATGAGCAGCATGTGGCGGAAATGCAGCAGTACCAGATTCCCTCCATCGACCTGGTAATTGTAGATTTATATCCTTTCGAGGAAACGGTGGCAGCCACTTCGGATGAACAAGCCATCATTGAAAAAATCGATATCGGCGGCCCTTCCATGATCCGCGCCGCCGCCAAGAACCACCAGGATGTGGTTGTAGTGGCCGCGAAAAAAGAGTATGCCTTGCTGGAGCAGTTGCTCAGTGAACAGCAGGGTACCACCACCCTCGAACAACGGAAAGCCTTTGCCGCCAAAGCCTTTGAAGTGGTGGCGCATTACGATGTGGCCATCGCCCGGTATTTCAATCCTGAAGGTGGTTTGTATTTCCTCGAATCTGTTCCTTTTCCTCAATCCCTCCGGTATGGGGAGAACCCGCACCAGCCGGGTGTTTTCTACGGACAGCTGGCTGAACTGTTTACACAGCTGCACGGCAAAGAACTTTCCTATAATAACCTGGTGGATACAGCCGCGGCA
>WBZP01000955.1_pt1 | contig 37482 bp, 34 predicted proteins | sample 5204301 | NCBI WGS metagenome assembly WBZP01 (sample SAMN12412401, study PRJNA552823) | activated sludge metagenome | isolation source: activated sludge from nitrification reactor of wastewater treatment plant... | place: USA: Pennsylvania | collected 2017 | reverse complement strand
CCGGATCTGCCAGCACGGGCGCGACCAGGGCATGCTGGCTTTCCATGCGTACCCCCAGCACCGAGACGTTGCCACAGACATCGGGCACCATCACCGAGTGCAAGCGACCCTCCTGGTCGGTGGCCTCGTACAGGCTGGCCGGCTCGCTATGGCCGGGCTTGAAGTTGACGCGCGAGTTCACGCACAGGGTGCGCCCATAGGTCAGTGCGAAGTTGCGCGCATCGAACTCGCGCCCGTCACGCACAGAACGGATGGCGGCATTGCCGATCCGAAGCCGGTCGTCGATCTGACCGGTGCGGACTTTGAGCGCAATGCGATGCACCACTTCGGCCGGTAGCCGCGCCGTGACCAGTGCCTGCTCGACATTGCCCCGATACGGGCTGCGGCCGGGCAACGCCCAGGCGCAGCCCTGCTTGAGGGTCAGGTGCTCCACCTGCGGCCCAGCGCTTGGCGGTGCCTGCAGCAACGGGTGTGCACGGCTGATGGCAACGCCTTCATGGTGCACGCCGGGCAGCAGGGTCAGCGCTGTCGGGGAGCCGGCCATGCCCCTGACCAGCACCGCGGCCAACACGCCACCGAAGAGACCGGCGACCATCACGGGTGCGAGTGTCCACCAGCTCCGGCGCTGGGCTGTGTCAGGCGCTGCTGCCTCCAGCGCAAGGGGCACGGCGGCGGCGCGGCGGCCACGACGCCTGCGGCTGGGCTGGCGTGGCAGCAAGCCTTCCCAAAGGCATCCGGGCTGCACGCAGCGGTAGCGGCGCAAGGGCAAGGTCCGGGCCTGGTGACGCTCAGCCTCGGCGCGCGGGATGCGGCGAAGCTCGCCACCGCAGCAAGGGCAAAGGTGGCGGCGCGTGTCACTCCTGATGGCGACCATGGCAAGGGGATCCGGGTGGGGGCATGCAGGCGCGGTGCGCGCCACACCGTAACTTCGGCCGCGCGGGTCGCGACCTGAGTGGCCTGCGACCCGCCCGGCCGCTGAACAACTGCCTCGCGCCGGCATAAGCGCACAGCCAAACCGTCTTTGGCCGGCCGGCTGTTTGCGGCGACACTGCCGGGTTTCCGCTCCGGCAAGGCTTGACCATGAACAGACTCGCAGGATGGTGCACCGCACTGCTGACCGGTTGGCTGCTGCTGAGCGGTCCCGCGCTGGCAGCGCCGCCGCTGCTCACACCAGCCGAACTGAAAGCCCTGGAGGGCAAGCCCGGCGTGCGCATCATCGATATCCGCAGCCCAAAAGCCTACGACGACCAGCATGTTCCCGGTGCGGTCTCCGCGCCGTATGGCACCTGGCGGGGGCCGGCCAGCAACCCCGGCACGTTGCCCGACTTGCCGCGCCTGACCGCCCTGGTGCAGCGCCTGGGCCTGACGCCCGAGGTGCATGCGGTGGTGGTGTCCAGCGGCGACGATGCCTCCGACTTCGGGTCTGCGGCGCGTGTGCTGTGGACGCTCAAGGCGCTGGGCCTGAAGGAACTGTCGGTGCTCAACGGCGGCGTCCGGGCCTGGGTAGCGGCCGGTCTGGAGCTGGACCCGATGCCCGAGGTGGTGCCGCCCAGCACCTACACCCCCACGCTGGACAGGTCCTTGATCATCACGCGGGAGGAGCTTGTGGCGCTGGCGGCCTCTGGCAAGGCGCAGCTGCTGGATGCCCGGCCCGCAGCCTTCTTCGCCGGCCAGACGCGCCATCCGGCGGCGCTGGTGCCCGGCACGCTCAAGGGTGCGGTGAATCTCGAGTACACGCGCTGGTTCGCGCCCGATTCGGCGGCGATGCTGCCTGCCGACGAGGTCAGGCGGCTGGTCGGGGCTTCCACGCCCGGTGCTGCCGATGAAGCGCCCGCGGTGCACTTCTGCAACACCGGCCATTGGGCGGCCATCAACTGGTTCGCGCAGTCGGAGGTGGCGGGCGTGCAGGGGGTCAAGATGTACCCCGGTTCGATGGTCGACTGGTCGCAGGGGCAGGGCGCCGAGGGGATGGACAATGTGCCCGGGCGCGCCGGCCAGCTGTGGGTCGACATCAAGCTGTGGTGGGCTCGCACCTTCGAATGATCCCTTGGGGGGACTGCCCGGTCCCCCGCAGTCCCTGATGAAGCGTCTGCCGCTGACGGCCTTGCTGGCCACCGTGTTCGTCCTGTTGCTGTGGTTCGTGGCCGTGCGGCAGGCGGCGCTGTTTGTGGTGGGCATCGCGATGGGTGTGGTGCTGGCCGGCGCGCGTTTCGGCTTCACCACCGGCTGGCGCCAGCTGATCGAGGCGCGCGACCCCAAGGGGGTGGTCGGCCAGCTGCTGCTGCTGGGCCTGGCCGCCACGCTGAGCATGCCGCTGCTGGCGTATTTTCCGGAGCTGCAGGCCGCGCTGGGCCCGCCCAGCCTGAGCCTGTTGATCGGTGCCTTCGCCTTCGGGCTGACGATGCAGATCGCCGACGGCTGCGGCTCCGGCACGCTGTACAAGGCCGGCATGGGCGTGCCGCTGAACATGGGCATCCTGCCCTTGTTCGCGCTGGGCAGCTTCGTCGGATCGGCGCACCTGGACCGCTGGCTGTCGCTGGGGCAGACCGCGCCCGTAGGCCTGGTCGAGCTGTGGGGCGCGGGGCCTGCCCTGGCTGCCACCTGGGCCGTGCTGATCGCCGTGGCGCTGGCCGTGCGTGCCTGGGTGGGCTGGTACGCCGCCTGGCTTGACCGGCGCTGGGTGTGGGGTGCCATCACGCTGGCGCTGCTGGCGGCCATGAACCTGCTCATCGCCGGCCAACCCTGGGGCGTGGTCTATGGCTTTGGCCTGTGGGGCGCCAAGCTGGCGCAGGCCGTGGGACTGTTCGACCCCGGCGCCAATGCCTTCTGGAGCCAGGCCGCTCACGCGCAGCGTCTGTCGCAGACGCTGCTGCTGGACGTCACCTCGATCACCAACATCGGCATCCTGGGCGGCGCCCTGTGGGTCGCCGCGGGCGAGCGCAGCACGGCGAACAAGCCGCTCAGCGCACGCCAGTGGGCAGTGGGCCTGCTGGCCGGTTTCTTGATGGGCTACAGCGCCCGTCTGGCGCTGGGCTGCAATGTCGGCGCGATGCTCAGTGGCATCTCCACCGGCAGCCTGCACGGCTGGATCTGGGTGCCGATGGCCTTTGCCGGCACGCTGATCGGCGTTCGCGTTCGCCGCCACTTCGGCTACTGAAGGTGGGCCTCATGACAAGCGAGCTCACCCGGCGTGCGGTCTTCTGGCTGGCCCTGCTGGCCTTCGTGACCTGGGACCTGCACCGCAGCGCCCGCATCGACCTGTGGCGCGAACCTCCGCTGCTGGCCGCCGGTTCGGGCCAGGCGCCCACGGGCGGGCATTGCTCGGCGCCGAAGTAGTCTTCAGCCTTGGCCCTGGCCTGCCGCGGAGCTGTCCGGCGCAGCCAAAGGGCCAGAGTCCCGTGCTGATCGGGTCGGCGTGCCAGCTTGACGGCATCGGCCAGCGGCGCGTCGGGAAGGGTGGCGAGCACGCCGAGCGCCTTCAGGGCCTGGAAGATGGGGTCGTCGGAGTTCAAGATGTGTCCTCGGAAGAGAACCCCGAGGCCGCGTCAGGCGCTCCGGCTGGTACCGCCACCGAGCCCGGGTCGGCGGGTAAGCGGCGGCGTGGCGCCAGTCGCCACAGGGACGTGATCTCCGCCACACGCGCCCGATGCAGCGGGTCGTGCGGGTTCAGCGCCTTGGGGTGGACCGGGCGCGTCTCGATGCGGCCCATCACCTGCAGGCCAGCTGCGTCGATCCAGCGCAGCAGCTCGGTGCGGGTGCGCAGCCCCAGGTGTTCGGCCAGATCCGACAGGATCAGCCAGCCCTCACCGCCGGGGGCCAGGTGCGCCTGCAGGCCGGTCAGGAAGCCGCGCAGCATGCGGCTGTCTTCGTCGTACACCGCGCGCTCCAGCGGCGAACCCGGGCGCGCCGGCAACCAGGGCGGGTTGCACACCACCAGCGATGCGCGGCCAATGGGGAACAAGTCCTGTTGCTGCAGTTGAACCTGTTTGGCCAGGCCCAGCCGGGCCAGGTTGTCGGCCGCGCAGGTCAGCGCCCGCGGATCGGTGTCGGTGGCCACCACCTGCAGCCCGCGTCGCACCAGCAGCGCCGCCAGCACACCGCTTCCGGTGCCGATGTCGAAGGCCGTGCCGCCGGCCGCCAGGGTTGCGGGCAAGGGCGATCTGGCCACCAGCTGCAGGTACTCGCCCCGCACCGGCGAGAACACGCCGTAGTGCGGGTGGATGCGGTTGTGCGGCGGCGGGCCCAGCGCGGCCACTGGCACGCCGTTCTTGCGCCACTCGTGTGCGCTGACCAGGCCCAGCAGTTCGCGCAGCGAGGTCACCAGCGCCGCGCCGCCCTCGGAGGGTGGCTCGCCCCAGGCCTCGGCGATGGCCAGGCGCCAATCGGGCGCGCGGCGCAGTGCAATGCCGTAGTCGGCCTGCAGCTCGATCAGCAGGGCGCCCAGCAAGCGGGCGCGCTGCGCCCGGGCCAGGCGGTGGTGGTGGAAGGCGGCGCCCGGCTCGCTTTCCTGCAAGGGCCTGCCGGGCCGCTGTTGGCGACGCTCGACCCGGCGCGTCATCGCCTGCAGCAGGTGACGTGCATTCTGGAAGTCGCCCCGCCACAAGATCGCGCCGCCCGCCTCGGCCAGGCGGCAGGCGGCGTCGGCCGACAGGCTGTCATCGGCCAGCGTCAGCGTGGCCGGTGCCGGTGCATTGCGCTCGCTGCGCCAGCGGGCCATGCGCGGCGTGCCGCCTTCGTTCCATGACATGGTGTCGGGGCTGGCGGGGAACGCGGGCGTCATGCTGCCGGGCAGTCTATGTCAGGGTGGACGCGGCAGGATGCGTGCCGCGGGAGTCCGCCGGCCGCGGCATTTGCCCAGGCTCAAGCACAGGAAGCACCAAACGCGTACCCTTCACAGCCCTGCCACCGCCACCCAAGACCCTGCATGATCCCGGCCCAACGCCTGCGCAGCCTGTCCGCCGAGCGATTGCTCGGCATCCGTCGTGGCATCGAAAAGGAGAGCCTGCGCACCCTGCCCGGTGGCCGCGGCCTGGCACTGACGCCGCACCCGCTGGCGCTGGGCTCGGCGCTCACGCACCCGCACATCACCACCGATTTCTGCGAAAGCCAGCTGGAGCTGATCACCGGCGTACATGCCGGCGTGCAGGATTGTGTGGACGAACTGACCCACACGCACCAGTTTGTCTACCGCACGCTGGCTGCTGAAGGCGGTGAGCAGCTGTGGGTGGCCAGCATGCCCTGTGGCCTGCCGGCCGACGAGAACATCCCGCTGGGGCGCTACGGCAACAGCAACATCGGCCGCGCCAAGAGTGTCTACCGCATGGGCCTGGCGCACCGCTACGGGCGGCGCATGCAGACGATCTGCGGCATCCACTACAACTGGTCGCTGCCGGGCCTGGGCAACGACGACTACTTTGCGCTGATCCGCAACTTCCGCCGCCACGCCTTCCTGCTGCTGTGGCTGTTCGGCGCCAGCCCGGCGGTGTGCAACAGCTTCGTCGCCGGGCGCGAGCACAGCCTGCAGCGGCTGAGCGAGTACACGCTGCACCTGCCGCACGCCACCAGCCTGCGCATGGGGCGGCTGGGTTACCAGAGCGAAGCGCAGTCGCGCCTAGCGGTCAGCTACAACAGCCTGGAAACCTACGCCGGCTCGCTGGAGGCGGCGTTGACGCAGCCCTATGAACCCTACGAGGCCATCGGCATCAAGAACCTGGGCGGCGAATACAACCAGCTTGCCACCACGCTGCTGCAGATCGAAAACGAGTTCTACGGCACCATCCGCCCCAAGCGCGTGATCCGCACCGGCGAGAGGCCCTTGCACGCGCTGCTGGAGCGCGGCGTCGAGTACGTCGAGGTGCGCTGCATGGACCTAGACCCGTTTGTGCCGGTGGGCATCAGCGCGGCCACGATGCGCTTCCTGGACGCCTTCCTGCTGCACTGCCTGATGCACGAAAGCCCGCCCGACACGCTGGATCAAATGGCCGAGATGGCGCGCAACCAGCAGCGCACGGCTGCTCAGGGCCGTGAACCGGGCCTGATGCTGGAACGCCAGGGGCAAAACGTGCTGCTCACCGAGTGGGCCGCGGAACTGCTGGCGCAGATCGCACCGCTGGCCGCGGCGCTGGACGCCGCCCATGGCGGCACTGCCTATGCCGACGTGGTGGTCGCGGCTGAGGCCGCGGCGGCAGCGCCCGACACGCTTCCATCGGCGCGTGTGCTGTCGGCCATGCAACGCGACTTCGAAGGCAACTTCACCGCCTTCGTGCGCGCCCAGTCCGACCAGGCGCGCAACCATCTGCTGGCCTTGCCCTGGTCGGCCGATCAACAGGCGGTATTCGAGCGCACCGCGGCCGATTCGCTGGCCCGCCGCCGCGCTATCGAGGCGGCCGACACGTTGGACTTCGAAACCTGGCGCGTGGCCTATCTGGCGCCAGAACAACTGCGCGTCTAGGAGGCTGTCGGGCTTTGGGCTTCAACGCAGGCCCAGCCCAAAGCCCGACAGCCTCCTGGGGCAGGATCTGCGTGGACAAGTGGGCCAACGAAGACCAGAATGGGCGCTATGCGCCGGTTGTTCCTGATCCCCCTGCTCGGGGTGGCGTTTGCAGCGAGCGCCGACCCCACCTTGACGCTGCACTACCAGGAACGTCCGCCCTACTCCGCCCTGCAGCCCGACGGCCAGGTGCGCGGGCTGGTGGTCGAACCGGCCGTGCGCGCCCTGCAGGCGGCGGGCATAAGCTTCGAATGGGCGCGTACACCCAGCCAGCGGCAACTGGCGCTGATCCAGGGCCCGTCGACCGGGCTGCACTGCGGAGTCGGCTGGTTCCGCAATGACGGGCGCGAAGCCCTGGGCCGCTTCAGCGCCCCGCTGTACCGTGACCGCCCGCTGGCTGCCCTGATGCGAGCCGGTGCCTGGCCGGAACCGGCGGCGACTGCGGCCGCACTGCTGGCGGCGCCCCGCCTGCGCCTGCTGGTCAAGGAAGGCTACTCCTACGGCCCGCGGCTGGATGCGCTGATCGCTGCGGCGCAGCAGCCGCCGCTGCGCACCAGCGTCGAACCGGCCCAGATGGCGCGCATGCTGGCCTCCGGCCGTGCCGACTGGACGCCCGTGGCACCCGAGGAGGCCGAGGCCTTGCTGAACGCCGACCTGCGCCTGCTGCCGCTCGGCGACGAGCCGCAGGGCCAGGCCCGCCACCTGTACTGCAGCCGCAGCGTGCCCGCCGACTGGATGGCGCGCATCGACCGCGCGCTGGCCACCAGCCGGTGATGCGCCGTCCCTGGCTGTCGCTGCGCGGCGCGGTGCTCGTGGCCATCGTGGCAGGCGTCGTGCTGCCGGCGGGGCTGGTCACGGTGATCGGCGATTTCACCGCCCGCCGCTCGCAGCAGCCGGTGGTGGACCGCACGCGCGACGCCGTGGTGGCGCTTTCGACCGCCGCTCTCACCGAGCCGGCGTGGACGCTCAGCGCCCCGGCCCTGCAAGCTGCGATGCAAGGCATCCTGCGCGAGCCTTCGGTCTGCGGCGTGGAGGTGCTGGACCTGCAGCCCACGATCGATAGCCCGGACTTCAAGCGGGACCATTGCGACCCCGCCAAGCCGGCCGCGGTGCGCGAAGCACCGGTGCGCCACGAGGGCCAGATCATTGCCCGTGTGCGCCTGCGCTTCAACGACGGTGATCTCGACCGGCTGCTGCGGGAACGCCGGCTGAACACGCTGTGGCTGGTGGCCTTGCAGGTGCTCGTGGGCGGGTTCGTGATCGCGGCGCTGATGTCGTCGCGCCTGCTGCGGCCGATCGACGCGCTCAAGCGCCAGGCCGACAGCCTGACGCACCGCAGCCCCGAACCGCTGCCCGACTGGACGGCCGACGACGAACTCGGTCAGCTCGGGCGTCACCTGACCGGGGTGCACACCCAGGTGCGCAACCTGATCGATGAGCTCGAGCACAAGAACGAAGCGCTGCGGCAGATGGCCCTGCACGACGCGCTGACCGGCCTGCCCAACCGGACGCTGCTGCGCGAGCTGTTTGCGGTGACCGCTGCGCAGGCGCGTCGCGACGGTGGCCGCCTGGTACTGATGTTCATCGATCTCGACCACTTCAAGGCCGTCAACGATAGCCATGGCCATGTGGTGGGTGATGCGCTGCTGCAGGCCGTGGGGCTACGATTGCGCCAATGCCTGCGCGAGGCCGATGTCGTGAGCCGCATGGCCGGCGACGAGTTCCTGGTCCTCATGCCCGACTGCGACGACAGCGCCGCCGAACTGGCCGCGACACGCGTCGTCGAGCAGCTGCGGCAGCCCCTGCAGCTGCCGGGCGTCGCCGAGCCCGTGCGCATAGACAGCAGCATCGGCATCGCCCGCTTTCCGGTCGATGCGGCGGACTTCGACGCCCTGGTGCATGCCGCCGACGTGGCGATGTACCGCAGCAAGCAACTCGGCGGCGGGCGCATGGGTTTCTTTCGCGCCGACATGGATACCGAGCTGCGCGCGCGCCACACCCTGGAGCGTGAACTGGCCGAGGCCATCGAACGTGGACAGCTGCGCTTGCACTACCAGCCCTTGGTCGATCCCCACAGTGGCCGCATCGTCGGCACCGAAGCCCTGGTGCGCTGGGCGCACCCCAGCCGCGGGCTGTTGACACCCGACAGCTTCATCGCGGTGGCCGAGGGCTGTGGCCTGGTCGTGCCGCTGGGCGCCTGGGTGCTGGAAACGGCATGCGCACAGCTGGCGTCATGGCATGCGGCGGGCCGGCACGGGCTGCAGATGGCCATCAACGTCTCGGCGCTGCAGCTGCGCGACCCCGACTTCCCGGCGCGCGTGGCAGCCGCCGTGCAGCGTCACGGCCTGCCGCGCCATGCCCTGGAGCTGGAACTGACCGAGGTCACCCTGCTGGCCGACAGCGATGCCACGCAACGTGTGGTGGCGGCGCTGCGGGCTGCCGGCGTGCGCCTGGCGGTGGACGACTTCGGCAGCGGCTACTCGTCGCTGGCGACGCTCAAGATGCTGCAACCTGACCGACTGAAGATCGACCGTGGCTTCGTGCGCGACCTGCCGCGCAGCGATGGCGACGGCGCCCTGGTGCAAGCCATGTTCGGCATGGCGCGCGCGCTGGACGTCGAGGTGGTGGCCGAAGGCGTGGAGACGGCGGCACAGCGGGCATGGCTGCTCGGCTGCGGGCCGCACCTGCAGCAGGGCTGGCTCTGGGCGCGCGCCCTGCCGGCCGAATCGCTGGTATCGCTGTTGCCCGCGTTGCCGGTGGCACAAGCGGCCCGTGAGGGTGTCGCCCCGGACCCGACGTCGATTCCTTGATGCGGCCGCCCCCCAACGCCCAGGCGGCCCTGGCTTTACCGGAGCATGAACCGGCTCGCTTCGTCCAGATCGCCATGGGTCGTCCCGCCGGTGAGCGCGCCGACGAACTTGAGCCACGCGGCGTCGGGCTCGGCCAACAGGAAGGCGTAAAACTGCTTGCCGGCCTTGACCTTGCCGCGAACCACCAGGGCGCGCACCGTGGAACCCTCGTCCTGACCCAGGTGGATGACGGCCTTGCCCCAGACCCGCGCCGGGATTTCTTCACTGGCGTGGGCCAGGAAACCGGAGCTGGACAGCTCGACGATGCGCAGGTTGGCCGTGTGCGTGCGCCCCCCGGTCAGGGTGATGGAGAACTCCGCCGGGCATCGGAAGGAATAGCGCTGTTGCTGGCGTGCGCTGATGCCGGTCAGCGAGCCGGGCTCCGAAGCCTTGGCGTCATCGATGGCGGGCAGCATCGCGACGTGTTCGGGCAGGTTGTAGATCGAACGCAGCAGGACCCGCTCGCGCCAGGCCAGCCCTTCGAAGACCTGAGTGCGCTGGTTAAAAAAGTGGTCCAGCAGTTCGGGGGTCATCACCGGGTCGTTGGTCGTGAAGTAGCGCCGATTGGGCAAGGCGATGTTGGGCAGCCGCACCTTCTTGAAATACGCATACATGTTCTTCCGTGCCGACTTATTGCCATACACCTGGCGGTACTTCTGAGGGGCATGCCGCAGGTCGAGCGCCGCGCCGATGGCCGGGGCGCCGTTGGCGAAATCGTAGTTGTCGACCCGGTTCTCGCTCAGCCGCTCGAAGAACAGAATCGACTCGTACATCTCGATTCGCGACGGGTGCACGGCGATCACCAGGTGACGGGTGTCGAAGAACTCCGTGCAGTACTCGTACATGAACTTCATCAGCGGGAACAGGATCGCGCCGCCGGTCTTGCGGAAGTCCGGGTGCACCGCCAGCGCGGACACTTCGGCGATCTTGCCGCCGCGCTCCCGGATCTCCGTCAGGTCGAAGATGCGCTGCAGGGGAAAACCGAACACGCTCTCACGGATCAGCGACAGCGTACCCACTACCTGGCCGTCGAACTTGGCGCACAAGGTGGTGGTGGTCGGCAGGGCGTGGTAGATGGTGGCCCGCAGCCCGCTGGGCGCGGGCTTCATGAAGCCGGCGGCGACATAGGCGTCATGCAGCAGGGTGAAGCACTGCTCCAGTTCCTCCTTCGTCTCGGCGATCTTCAGGGACAGGCGTGCGTCGGGGTTCGGGTCGCACTGCACGAACGCCCGGAACACCGCGAATCGAACCGAGCGCGGAAAGTAGCCAAAGACCTTGCGCAGCGCCAGATGCCAGCGCTTTCTCAGGTCTGCAACCAGGGACTTCTTCAAGGCTGCATGCCCAGTGTGGGAGATGAACCGCTGCATGGACGGCGCCCCCAAGGGGCGGCGCCGCCGGCCGTCGCCCACGGAAGACAGGCGCACCGGGCGAAGCCCCCGGTGCGCTTGAGCCCGTCAGAGCGCGGGCGTACTGTACGACGCTTAGACCCCGAATTGCTCCCAGGCCTGCAGCGCCTCGGCCGCATACATCAGCGAAGGCCCGCCGCCCATGTAGACGGCCACGCCCAGCGCCTCTTCAAACTCGCCCTTGGTGGTCCCCAGGCGGCGCAGCGCCTTGACGTGAAAGCCGATGCAGCCGGCGCAGCGCTGGCTCACGCTGATGCCCAGCGCGATCAGTTCCTTGTGCTTCTCGGACAGCTCGCCCGGTGACATCGCGGCCTTGGACATTGCGCCGAAACCGGCCAGCGTGGCCTCCTGCGATCGGCGCAGCGGTGCCAGCGACTGGGTGATGGTCTTGGTCAGCTCGGGATAGTTGGCTTCATGCATGATCGGTCGTCTCCGGGTTACATACCCTATAGGGTACCAGAACGGCGCGTCCAGGATCTGATATGGGTCAAGGGCCTTGACCGTGCGGGCCGGTTGGCGTGGCGGCCGGGCCATGCGGTCCGTGGCGTGCGATGTGGTCGACCAGCGCATCCAGCACCGGCCGGGCCAGGCCCGCGCGCTCGTGATTGACCATCATGGCCACGGCCCAGGGCCGGTCATCGGGGCCTTGCACGTAGCCGGCCAGCGACACCACGTTGCGCAGCGTGCCCGATTTCAGCCGCGCCCAGCCGGCTGCCGGGCTGGCGGTCAGGCGGTGACGCAGGCCACCGTCCACGGCGGCCACCGGCAGGCTCATGGCCAGCTCGGCGGCCAGGCGGCCGGCATGGGCGACGCGCAGCATGCTGGCCAGCTGCCAGGGCGTGATGCGTTCGCTGCGCGAAAGGCCCGAGCCGTTGTCCAGCACCAGCCCCTGGTCGGCGATGCCGTGCTGTGCCATCCATTGGCGCACCGCGCGGTCTGCCAGTTCACGCGTGGTGGCCTGCGGGTCGCTGGCCATCGCGGGCACGCCCAGCTCCAGGAACAGCAGCCGCGTCAGCGTGTTGTCCGAGGTCTTGTTGAGGTGGCGCAGCACCTCGCCCCAGGGCCGGCTCTGGCGCCGCGCCAGCACGCGGGTGCCCGCGGGGGCGACCTGCTCCTGCGCCTGCCCGGCCCAGGTGCCGCCCAGGCCCAGCCACAGCGCGCGGAACAGCCGTTCGGTCAGTTCCTGCCGGTCGATCAGCTGCAGCGCCACACGCTGGGTGCAGCCGCGCGGGAAGCTGCCGTCGAGCTCGATGTGCGTGTTGTTGCCCTGATGCGTGACGCGTGCGGGCTGCCAGCCCTTGTCCCAATCGGCGCAGGGTCGGTCGACCAGGGCCATCCGGCTGGTGAACTCCAGGCCCGGCAGGGCGGGCACCGCGCTGCCCACCACCCCGGCGGCCGTGGCCTGGATTTCCAGCGGCAGCAGGTTGCTAGCCAGCAGCAGCGCGTCGGGGATGCCGTTGTAGGGGAACTCGGGCGCTTCGTCGAAGGGTGGCAGTCCCTGGTCGAAGCGCGCCGGGCGGAAGCGGCTGCGGTCGACCAGCAGCTTGCCGGCGATGTGCGTCACCCCCGCCTGTCGCAGATCGAGCAACAGGGCCCACAACTGCGGCACGCCCAGCTCGGGGTCGGCACCACCGCTGAGCACCAGGTCGCCCTGCAGCGTGCCGCCGACCAGCGGCGCTGCGCTGCGCAACTCGGTGTAGCCGCGGTGGTCCGGGCCCAGGCGGTCCAACGCGACGATGCTGGTCACCAGCTTCATGGTCGACGCCGGTTGCATGCTGGCTTGGGCGCGATGTTGCCAGGGCCGGCGCCACAGGCCGCCGCCCAAGGGCAGGGCCACGGCGGCAAGCGCGTCGCTGGGCAGGTCGGCCTGGCGCAACGCCTGGTGCACGGCCGCGGGCAGCGCATCCTGCGCATACACAGGGCTGATGCCTGCCAGGGCCAGGATCGATGCCGCAAGCCGCAGCACGGGCCCGGCGGACGGTGCTTGGCGTTTCATGCCGGCATTGTGTCGCGCCCGCTGGGGTCAGAATGGTGGCTCCGTGAACAAGCTGCGAGTCGCCTCCAGAAACGCGCTGGGCCTGGATGCCGGCGGCACCCACACACGCTGGGCCGTGGTGGGCGCCAGCGGCGTGCTGCATGCCCAGGGTGAAGCCGCGCCGCTGTCGGGGCTGCAGCTGCACAGCCCTGAAGGCCGTGCCGAGGCCCAGGCCACGCTGGAGTCCATCGCCAAGGCGGCCGGCCGCGTCTATGCCGTGCTGGCCGGTGTCACCGGCTTCGAATCCGCGCAGACACCCTGGCTGTGCAACATGCTGGCCGCCACCATGCGGGTCGACGTGGATGCCGTGCAGACCATGACCGACATCGAACTGGCCTGCCGCGCAGCCGGCGACGGCTACGTCATTTACGCCGGCACCGGCTCGGTGGCTGCCTTCATCGATGCCCAAGGCAGGCTGCAGCGCGTGGGCGGCCGCGGCCCGATCATCGACGACGCCGGTGGTGGCCACTGGATCGCCCGCGAAGCGCTGCGCCGCATCTGGCGTGCCGAAGACGATCACCCTGGCGCCTGGCGTGACTCGCCGATGGCCACCCGGTTGCTGCAGCAGATGGGTGGCACCGAGTGGTCGCACACACGCAACTGGGTCTACGGCGCCTCGCGTGGCGAACTGGGCAAGCTGGCGCTGAGTGTTGCCGCCACGGCCGGTGAGGATCCGGCCGCGATGTCGCTGCTGATGCAGGCCGGTACCGAACTGGCTCGCCTGGCGCAAGCCCTGATCCGGCGGCACGGCCCGCGCACCCTGGTCCTGGCCGGGCGCGTATTCAAGCTGCACCCGGCAGTGCAGATCGCGTTGCGACAGGAGTTGCCGGACGACACGCCGATGCGCCGCCTGGGCCTGCCGGCGCACCACGCGGCGGCGCAGATCGCCGCCAGCCGCGCCGAGACGCGGCACAAGCGCTGATCGTCCACGCATGCGCTGCCTGCACCTGCCACTGTTGCTACTGCTGGGCCTGGCGCTGGCCGGCTGTGCCACCACCACCACCGAAGGCGGCGTGCCCATCGACACGCGCCACCTGTCCAGGGGGCAGGACAGCCGCGTGCTGTTCCTGATCCTGCACTACACGGTGGGGGACCTGCCCTCGTCGCTGAAGATCCTGACAGAAGGCGAGGTCTCGGCGCACTACCTGCTGAGCGATGAAACACCCCCGCGCATCTATCGGCTGGTCGACGAAAGCCGCCGCGCCTGGCATTCCGGTGCCAGCGCCTGGCAGCGCCACCGGTTGCTCAATGCCAGCAGCATCGGCATCGAGATCGTGCACCCGGGCTTCCGCACGGGGCCGGATGGGCGGCGCGAGTACCTGCCATTCGCGCAGCCGCAGATCGACGCCCTGATCCCGCTGGTGCGCGACATCGTGCAGCGGCACCAGATCCGCCCCGAGCGCGTGCTGGGCCATGGCGAAGTCACGCCTTCGTACAAGGAAGACCCGGGGCCGACCTTCCCCTGGCAGCAGCTGGCCGACGCCGGCCTGGTGCCGCAGCCGCCTGAGCCGGCCCTGGTGGCCGAGCAGCGCGCCCGCTACGAGGCCGCGCTGCCAGACGCGCTATGGTTCCAGCAGGCACTGGCCCGGCATGGCTACCCGGTCGAGCCCAGCGGGCGCTTCGACGGCCCCACGCTGCGCGTGCTGATCAACTTCCAGATGCGCTACCGCCCGGTGGACTACAGCGGGCGCGCCGACGCCGAGACCGCGGCCTTGCTGCACGTGCTGACGCAAGCCACACCTTGACTGCCGACCCGCTGCCGCTGCTGACCGCGCGCACCCGGCTGCGGCGTTTGTCCTTGGCCGACCTGCCGCGCTTGCAGGCCTATCGCCAGCACCCACAAACGGACCGCTGGCAGGTCGTTGATCCGATGGATGACAGCACCGCTGCGGCCTTTTTGCAGGAAGCCGCGGGCAGCCCGTTCTGCGCCCCCGGCCGCTGGTTCCAGATCGCCATCGCCGAGCGCGACAGCGATGCGCTGGTGGGCGACATCGGCGTGCAGCGGCACGGCGATCAGGGCCTGATGGCCGAGATCGGCTTCACGCTGGCGCCCGCCGAACAAGGCCGAGGGCTGGCCACCGAAGCGGTAGGCGCCATGATCCGCTGCCTGCTGTCCCAGTCGTGTGTGCAGCGTGTGGTGGCGGTGGCCGACACGCGCAACGCCGCCAGCCTGCGCCTGATGCAGCGCCTGGGCATGAGGCCTTTTGCCACCTTGCCGGCACTGCTGCGCGGCGAACCCTGCCTGCAGCAGCATTGGATGGCGCGCCACGAGCGCCGCATCGCGCTGCGCCTGCGCCCGGCGCGGGCCTCCGACGCCGAAACGGTGGCGGGTGTGCTGCGCCTGTCACGGCAGGTGCTGATGCCTTTTGCACCCTCGGTGCATACCCGGGAGCAGGATGCCCACTGGGTGGCCCAGGTGCTGATTCCCGGCGGCCGGGTCACGCTGGCTGAACATGCCGGCCAGGTGGTCGGCGTGCTGGCCGTTTCCAGCCAGCCCGAAGCGCACTGGATCGATCAGCTCTACGTGCACCCGTCGCAGACGGCGGTGGGTGTCGGCAGCGCCTTGCTGCGCCAGGCGCTCAAGCAGTTGGCACAGCCACCCAGGCCGGTGCGTCTGTACACCTTTCAGGCCAACCACCATGCACGGGCCTTCTACGAACGCCAGGGCTTTCGTGCCGTGGCCTTCGGCGACGGCCAGGGCAACGAGGAGCGCTGCCCCGACGTGCTCTACGAACGCGGCCCCGCAGCCCTGGGGTTCGACCGATGAAGACTGCCCTGCCCCGCCGCTTGGCCCTGCTGCTGTGCGTGGTGGCGGCCGGCTGCGCCGTGGTCCTGCAGCCGCCGCAACCCGGCCCGCCCTTGCCGGCCGCGGACGACCTGCCGCCTCCGGAGCCGCGCGAATTCCGTGGTGCCTGGGTGGCCACGGTGGCCAACATCGACTGGCCCAGCCAACCTGGGCTGAGCGGCGCGGCCCAGCGCGACGAGGCCATTGCCTTGCTGGACCGCGCGCAGGCCATCGGCCTGAACGCCATCGTGCTGCAGGTGCGGCCGGCGGGCGATGCGATCTATCCGTCCACGCTGGAACCCTGGAGCGAATCCCTCAGCGGCACGCAAGGGCGTGCGCCACAGCTGGCCGGCGAGCCGGCCTGGGACCCGCTGGCCTTCTGGGTGCATGAAGCGCACCGCCGTGGCCTGGAGCTGCATGCCTGGTTCAACCCGTATCGCGCGCGCCACTCGGCGGCCAAATCGCCGCTGGCCGCCACGCACATCGGCGTGCGCCGCCCGGCGTTGGTAAAGACCTATGGCGACATGCTGTGGATGGACCCCGGCGAGCCCGAGGCCGCGGCGCACACGCTGGCCGTGGTGGCCGATGTCGTGCGCCGCTACGACGTGGACGGTGTGCACATCGACGACTACTTCTACCCCTATCCCGTCACGCAGGGCGAGGTGGAAGTGCCCTTTCCCGACGACGACGCCTACGCGCGCTACCTGCTGGGTACGGGCACGCTGGACCGCGAAGACTGGCGCCGCAGCAACGTGGACCGCCTCGTCCAGAGGCTGCGGCAGACGGTGCAGGCGATCAAGCCGCAGGTGCGCGTGGGCATCAGCCCCTTCGGCCTGGGCCGGCCCGACCGGCGGCCACCGGGGGTGGTCGGCTTCAGCCAGTATCACAAGCTGTTCGCCGATGTCGAAGGGTGGCTGCAAAAGGGCTGGCTGGACTACCTGGCACCGCAGCTGTACTGGCCTATCGATCGTGAGGGCCAGCCCTTTGCGCTGCTGCTGGACACCTGGCTGGCCGAGAACCCCTTGCGCCGGCACATCTGGCCGGGGCTGTTCACCAGCCAGATCACGCGCGGCGAGCCGCTGGGCCCGCGCGCCTGGCCGGCGCGCGAACTGCTGGATCAGGTCCTGCTGCAGCGCACGCGCGCCGAGGCCACCGGCCACATCCACTTCAGCATGGCCGCACTGGTGCAGGACCGCGACGGCATCGCCACGCTGCTGCAGATGGGCCCCTACGCGCAGCCGGCGCTGGTGCCGGCCACGCCCTGGCTGGACGAGCAGCCGCCGCCGGCCCCGATGCTGCGGTCGGCCGGCGTGCGCGTGCTGATCGAACCGGCGCCCGGTGAGGCCGCCAGCCGCTGGGCCGTCTGGCGCCGCGCCCAGGGGGCCTGGCGCTTCGAAGTGCTGGGCGGCGGCGAACGCAGCCTGGACCCGCAGGGCGCCGATCTGCTGGCCGTGGCGGCGGTGGACCGCGTGGGCAATCTCAGCGCGCACCACATCCTCAGGCTGGATACCGCACGATGAAGCTGCTGCCGACCGAACAGCCACACCCTGCCCACCCGGCGCTGGACACCTACGACAGCCTGGCCCTGGTGCAGGCGTTCGCGGCCGACCAGGCGCTGGCGGCGCAGGCCGTGCAGGCGGCCACGCCAGCGCTGGCCAGCGCAGTGGATGCAGCGCTGCCGCGGCTGCGTGCCGGTGGGCGCATCGTCTATGTGGGGGCCGGCACCAGCGGGCGCCTGGGCGTGCTGGACAGTGTCGAGCTCAACCCCACCTTCGGCTGGTTGCCCGAACGTGCGCCGGCCCTGCTGGCCGGTGGCCTGGGCGCGATGTTCGTGGCCGTCGAAGGTGCCGAAGACGACCGGGCCCAGGGTGCTGCCGACCTGCGCGGCCTGGATCCCAGCCCGCAGGACGTGGTGCTGCTGCTGGCCGCTTCGGGCAGCACGCCCTATGTGCTGGGTGCGGCGCAGGCGGCGCGCGCAGCCGGCGCGCTGACCGTGGGCATCGTCAACAACCCCGGCGCGCCGCTGGCCGCGGCCTGCGAGATCGGCATCGTGCTGGACACCGGGCCCGAGGTCATCAGCGGCAGCACGCGGCTGAAGGCCGGCACGGCGCAGAAGATAGCGCTCAACAGCTTCAGCTCCAGCGTGATGGTGCGACTCAACAAGGTCTACGGCAACCTGATGGTGGACCTGCGGGCCACCAATGCCAAGCTGGTGCAGCGTGCGCAGAGGCTGACGATGCGCGCCACCGGTGCCGAAGAGGCTGCGGCCCGCACCGCGCTGGCGGCCTGCGGCAACCACGTGAAGACCGCCATCGTGATGCTGCGCTCCGGCGTCGATGTGGCTGAAGCCACGCGGCGGCTGGCCGCGGCCGAAGGCAGCGTGCTCGGCGCCCTGAAGCTGCCGCGGTAAAGCCAAGCGAGTGCCGCGATGATGGCGCGCTTCCGTTCGCTGGATGCCTTCCGGGGCGCCACCGTGGCGCTGATGATCCTGGTCAACAACCCGGGCACCTGGTCGGCGATCTACCCACCGCTGGCGCACGCACCCTGGCATGGCTGGACGCCCACCGACCTGGTGTTCCCGTTTTTCCTGTTTGCGGTGGGCAACGCGCTGGCGCTGGTGATGCCGGCGCTGCAGGCCGGGCCCGCGGCGCTGTTCTGGCGCCGCATCGGGCAACGCACGCTGCTGATCTTCGCCATCGGCCTCTTGCTCAACGCGTCGCCCTTCGTGCGCTGGGACGCGGCCGGCGAGCTGGTGCTGCGCAGCTGGGACACGCTGCGTTTCATGGGCGTGCTGCAGCGCATTGCGCTGTGCTTCGGTGCCGCGGCGGCCATCGTATGGCTGGCCGGCCGGCGTGGCGCGCTCATCGCTTGCGGCATGCTGCTGCTGGCTTACTGGGTGGCTTGCGTCGCGCTGGGTGCACCGGGTGATGCCTACAGCCTGCAGGGTTGGTTCGGCACGGCGCTGGACCGTGCGCTGCTCGGCGAGAGCCATCTCTACCGCGGCGAGGGTGTGCCTTTCGACCCTGAAGGCCTGGCCAGCACGCCACCGGCCATCGCGCAGGTGCTGCTGGGCTGGTGGGTGGGTGACCGGGTGCGGCGTGGCCCGCTGGATGCCGCCCTGCTGCGCCGCCTGGCGCTGGCGGGCCTGGGCCTGGCGCTGCTGGCCGGCCTGTGGCACCCGGCCATGCCGGTCAACAAGAAGATCTGGACCTCCAGCTACGTGCTGTTGACCACCGGCCTGGCCATGCTCGCGCTGGCGCTGTGCATCTGGCTGATCGAGCTCCGGCGCCGGCCGCTGGAGATGGCAGGCTGGGTACGCTTCTTTGAAGTCTTCGGACGCAACCCGCTGTTCATCTTCGTGCTCAGCGGCCTGCTGCCACGCGGGCTGGCCCTGCTGCGCTGGCCCGCGGGTGTCAACGAACAGGGCCAGGTGCTGTGGACCAGCCCGCTGCCCTGGGTCCACCAGCATGTCTTCGCCAGCATCGGCAGCGACCCGCGGCTGGGTTCGCTGCTCTATGCGCTGGCCCATCTGGCGCCGTATGCGCTGCTGGCGGCGTGGCTCGACCGGCGGCGCATCTACATCCGCGTGTAGCCGCGAACAAAATCCGCCATCCACGCCGATCGCGGCGGCCCTTCCATGAACACCACCGAGCTCTTTCTTGTTGCCATGCTGATCGTCTTCACGCTGCCTTACCTGGTGTGGCGACTGGGGCGAACCGAGTACTGGGCGCCGCTGGTGGTGGTGCAGATCGTGGCCGGCATCCTGCTGGGCCCGGGCGTGCTGGGCGCGGTGCTGCCGGGCTGCTACCAGAGCATCTTCACGCCCGCGGTGATCGGCGCGCTCAACGGGGTGGCCTGGTGGGCGGTGATGCTGTTCGTGTGGGTCGCCGGCATCGAACTGGATCTGGGGCAGGCCTGGAAGTACCGCCGCGAAAGCGGCACCACGGCCGGGCTGGCGCTGGGCGTGCCCCTGGTCCTGGGCAGTGGCGCGGCCTTGGCCATGCTGGCCAGCAGCGGCTGGATCGGGCCTGCAGCGATGACCTGGCAGTTCGTGCTGGGCGTGGGCATGAGCTGCGCCGTCACCGCGTTGCCCATCCTGATCCTGTTCATGGAAAAGCTGGACATCCTGCGCCAGCCCATCGGCCAGCGCATCCTGCGCTATGCCAGCCTGGACGACATCGCGATCTGGGGCGTGCTGGCGCTGATCCTGATGGAGTGGGGACGCGTGGGGCGCCAGGCGGCCTTTCTCCTTGCTTATGCGCTGGCGGCCTGGGCCTTGCGCCAGCTGATGCAGCGCGTGCCGGAGCGCGACCGCTGGTACCTGGGCCTGATCTGGCTGGCCGCCTGCGGCCTGGGCGCCGACTGGTGCGGCCTGCACTTCATGGTCGGCGCCTTCCTGGCCGGTGCCAGCCTGGACAGCCACTGGTTCGACCAGAAGCAGATGGACCTGCTGCGCCACCACGTGCTGCTGGTGGTGATGCCGGTGTTCTTCCTGAGCACGGGCCTGCGCACCAACTGGGAGGTGGGCGGCGCGGCGGTGTTCATCGCCGCGGCCTGGCTGCTGGTGGCCAGCGTGGCGGGCAAGCTGATCGGCATCCACATCGCCGGGCGCGTGCTGAGGTGGCAGCCCGGCGAAGCCGGCCTGATCGGCTGGCTGCTGCAGACCAAGGCGCTGATCATGATCATCTTCGCCAACGTGCTGCTGGACAAGCGGATCATCACCAGCGAAACCTTCACCGCGCTGCTGCTGATGGCGGTGGCCAGCACCATGCTGACGGTGCCGGTGGTGACGCCGATGCTGCAGCGCCTGAAGGCCGTGCTGGCGCGTGCTTCGTGAACCCGAACCCAGGCCCAAACCCCATGCTGCCCACCATCGAATCGCTGGCCACGGCTCTGGCCGCCGGCCGCACCTCGTCCGTCCAGCTGACCCGCGCCGCTCTTGCGCGCGCGGCCGATCCGGCCGGCGAAGGCGCGCGGGTCTTCACGCGGCTGGACAGCGAACGCGCGTTGGCGCTGGCCACGGCCTCGGACGCGCTGCGTGGCGTAGGCCTGGTACGTTCACCGCTGGAAGGCCTGCCGGTTTCGGTGAAGGACCTGTTCGACATCGCAGGCCAGACCACCTGCGCCGGTTCGGTGCTGCTGCGTGATGCACCGGCCGCGCAGCACAACGCGCCGGTTGTGGACCGCCTGCTGGCTGCCGGCGCGGTGATCGTCGGCCGTACCAACATGACCGAGTTCGCCTTCTCGGGCCTGGGCCTGAACCCGCACCATGGCACACCGCGCAATCCCTGGGATCGCGCCACGGGCCGCATCCCCGGTGGGTCTTCGTCGGGTGCTGCCGTGTCGGTGAGCGACGGCATGGCCGTGGCCGCGGTGGGCAGCGACACCGGTGGCTCGGTGCGCATCCCCTCGGCGCTGTGCGGCCTGGCGGGCTTCAAGCCGACCGCCCGGCGCGTTCCCACCGCAGGCGTGCTGCCCTTGTCCACCACGCTGGACTCGATAGGCCCGCTGGCCGCTTCGGTGCGCTGCTGCGCCATAGTCGACGCGGTGCTGGCTGGTGAACCCGTGCCGGCCAGCATGCAGGCCGATCTGCGCGATGTACGCCTGGCCCTGCCCAGCCACGTGGTGTTGGACGATCTGGACGCGTCGGTCGGCGCTGCCTTCGACGCCGCTTGCGAATGCCTGGCCCGCGCAGGGGCGCGCCTGCACCGCATCGCGGTGCCGGAATTTGCCACGCTGCCGGCCCTGCACGCCAAAGGCAGCCTGCCCGCCGCCGAATCCTGGGCTTGGCACCGCGCGCACATCGAACGCAAGGCCTCGGCCTACGATCCGCGTGTGGTCTCGCGCATCCAGCTCGGCGCAACGATGGCCGCTGCCGACTACATCGACCTGTTGGCCGCACGCCGGCGCTGGATTTGCGCCGTGCAGGCGCGTGTCGCAGGATTCGACGCGCTGTTGATGCCCACCGTGCCGCAAGTCGCGCCACCGATCGACCTGTTGGTGGCTGACGAGGCCGCCTACGTCCGCACCAACGCCCGGATGCTGCGCAACCCGATGCTCATCAACTTCCTGGACGGTTGCGCGCTGTCGCTGCCCTGCCACGCGCCGGGCCAGGCCCCGGTGGGGCTGATGCTGGCCGGTCTGGCGGGAAGCGATGCGCGCATCCTGGCGCTGGGGCAGACCGTCGAAGCGGCCTTGAAGGGCTGAAGTTCAGCGCGTCAGACCCAGCTGAGCGAACAGCGCATCCATCGCTTCGGCGTTCAGGCGCTGCGTGTTGTCGATGCGCAGCTTGTCGCGCCAGCCCCAATAGACCTTGCCGCCGCGCTCGACGAACAGCCGGTTGTAATTCAGCCAGGTTGCGTCGGCCGGCACCTGGGCCAGGCGCATCACGCGCGCATCGCCCACGGTCTCGATGCTGTAGCTGCCGGTGCCAGCCATGTCGCAGTTGCGAACCGAACCATCGGATGCACGCAGCGCGCAGTTGTAGTAGGTCACCTGGCTGCCGCCGGTAAAGGCCAGCTGGATGGCGCGATTCGACCGGTAGTAGGCCGTCACCGGGGCCGGGCCGGGCACGGTGCCGACGTTCAGGCTGCTGTTGGTCCACCACTCATTGCGCTGGCCCGTGGTGGCGCTGGGTGCAAAGACGCAGGGCTTGCCGGGAAAGCCGTGGACCAGCTGCTCCAGCGTCGCAACCTCGCGTTGCAGCGAGGCGGCGCTGGTGGCGGTCACCGAGTTGCAGGCTGGCGTGCCGATGCCGCCGCCCGCGATCTCGGCCGTCCAGGCCCGAACGACGTTGGACGGCAGCGTGTTGTAGCTGTCGGGGTTGGACTGCTGTGCGCTCACCTGGTCGTACAGCTTGCTGCCCGGCGGGAAGCTGGCCGTGCCCAGCAGTTCGGGCCGCGGCCCCCATTGTGCGTAGCTGCCCTGCGTGCTGCCCAGCGGGTAGGCGCGGATCTCCGCCACGATGTCGGCCATGCGCGCACCGGCGATGTCGCGCACCGTTCGCACGCTGGTGGAGCGGTACGCGCCGCAGTACAGCGATTCGCTGCGCCCTTGCGCATCACGTGGCGTGGTGGGGCTTTCGTAGTCCGCAGGACACACCGACCAGACCGTGCCATTGAAGTAGGCGTCGCTGCGTGTGTAGGCCGGGTCTGCGCCCCAGACCTGCACGTTGCCGTTCACCGCGCGTTTGCGGTGGTCGACAAAGCGCAGCTGGCCATTCGCATCCGGCGTGTTCTGCGCTACGCTGCTCGTGAAGTAGCGCATGAACCAGTTGGCGCCGTCGGTGAAGGTGAACCAGGTCAGCGCGGCGCCGCCCGTTGGTGTGGTGGAGACGGCTTCCACCGTGCGTGTGCTGCCCAGTACCGCCGGCAGCGTCGCGGCGTTCAGACCCAGCGTGTTGCGCACCAGGTCTTGCGCGGCACCGGCCAGTGCCGCCTGTTGGGCGGCGCCGCTGGTCTTGGCCACTTCGTCGCCATGCGCCGTTGCCACCAGGGTGGGCAGCAGGTCCAGCAGCCGACGGTTGATGGCGCGGTCCACCTCGTTGGCCGGTACCGGGGCACCGGCCAGTGCCAGGCTGGCCTGCTGCTTGCTCGCCACAACCAGGCGCGCCATGTTGGCCAGCGCGGCGTGGCCCGTGCCCTCGGTGAAGTCGCTCAGCAGCGATGCCGACAGGCCTGCCGCGTCCTGCAGGGCCTGGTCGGCCGCGGCGGCACTGCCCGTCGCCAGGTCCATCCGCGCCTTGACCAGCGTGGTCAGCGAGCTGATCAGCGCGGGCCGGTCGGCCGGTGCGCGCAGCACATAGGCGGTGGGCACCGGACCCGAGACGGCATCGACGGCATCGGTGCCCACCACCGCCAGCAGCGTGTAGCGGCCCAGATCCTCGGTCGCCGCCTGCAGCGTGGCACTGCCGTCGGCGGTGGTCCTCGCCGCTGGTTCACCGGCGTCGCAGGCGCCGTTGTCGTTCTTGTCCAAACAGACGGTGGCGTTGTGGATTGCCCCGTCGACGACGCGGGTCCTGACTTCCTGGGTGGTGGGCTCGGCAGGCGTGTCGTCGTCGCTGCCGCTGCCGCATCCGGCCAGCAACGTGGCAACGGCCAGCGCCGAGGCGGCCAGGCGGGGGTGGAAGCGGCGCGCTGTGATCTTCATGGTGCATGTCCTCGCGATGGTGGGCGGTTGGCGCCGCCGGCTGTGCGCCGACGGTCTGCGCAAGGTAGGCGCAGCTGGCCGGGCCCGCATCGTCGGCATTGATGAGCCGGCGCGCGTCGGGCGCGCCGGTTCCACAGCTTGGATGACGCGGCGGCCCTGGGCCGCCGCGTTCAGCGCACCAGACTGCTGATCAGTGCGTCCTTGTCACGCCACTGCTGGTCCACCCAGTTGCCCAGGCGGCGACGGTAGGCGCGGTCCAGCACCGGATCACCCCCCAGCAGATCGGCCGGGATGGGCCGCTGCTGCACGCGCACGATGACCTGCTGCAGCCGGCCGGAGATGAGATCGGTGAAGCGCGGCACGCCTTGCGGGTAGACGATGGTCACGTCCAGCAAGGCGGTGAACTGTTCGCCCATCGTGGCCAGCGCGATGCCCACGCCGCCGATCTTGGGTTTGAGCAGGTGCTGGTAGGGGCTCTTCTGCTCGGCGTGCTTGGCCGGCGTGAAGCGTGTGCCTTCGACGAAGTTGATCACCGAGGTGGGGATGCGCTTGAACTTCTCGCAGGCCTTGCGTGTGGTGGCCAGGTCGTTGCCGCGCGCGCCGCTGCCCTTGCCGCGCTTCATGAACGGGAAGTCCAGTGCCCACCAGGCCAGGCCGATCACCGGCACCCAGATCAGTTCCTGCTTGAGAAAGAACTTCAGGAAGGGGATGTGGCGGTGGAAGATGCGCTGCAGCACCAGGATGTCGACCCAGCTCTGGTGGTTGGGTGAAACCAGGTACCAGCCGCGTGGGTCCAGTCCTTGCAAGCCCTGCACGTCCCAGTCGGGCAGGCCAGCGGGGCGCAGCGCGGCAATCCAGGCGTTGTTGACCGCCACCCAGGCGGTGGCCAGCGCATTGAGCGACCGGTCGCAGAAGCGGCGCACGCCCGGCGCATGCACCAGCAGCTTAAGCAGCGAGAGCGGCAGCATCAGCAGTGTCAGAACGGGCGTGCTCAGCGCCAGCAGGCATGAGCAGGCAATGGCGCGCAGGGCAGGGGGCAGGCGGAAGAGCATGGGAGCAGGTCTGGGGGGGGGGGCGACTGCCTCGATTGTTGAACACATCGGCCGGAGGTCGACCGTCCGGACCTGCACCGCGGGTCGGGCCCGACAGACTGCAGCCGCTGCGTTCCGACCCGCCTGCGTCAGGGCTCGATCTCGCGCTGCAGCGCGTCGACGCCATCCAGCACGCCGAGGAACCTCTCGCCGAACAGCGTGAACCGGTATTCGACGCGGGGCGGCAGCTCGGGATAGGCCGTCTTCTCCAGGATGCCGAACCGCACGAGCTTGGCCAGCCGCTCGTTCAGCACCTTCTTGGACAACCCCTGGATGGCGTGTTCCATCGCACCCGGGCGGCAGATGCCGCCGCGCACCGCACCGAGCACCGCCAGCGACCACTTGCAGCCGACGATGTCCTCGACCATGCGTGCCACCGTGGGTGTCGCGGGCTTGCCTGAGTTCATCGTTCGACACCGATTCGTACCCGGGGCACCGTTTCGTGCCCGCTGTTCAGACGCATCGCTGCATGCTGCAATGCGCCGCTTCGAAGCTTGGATTGTAGGAGTGCACGATGCGCAAGATGCTTCTTTTGGCCACCAGCCTGTGCGTGATCACGCCGCTGTTCGCTGCCGATGCACCGCCGGTTCCCTACCCGCAAGGTTATCGCCAGTGGGTCCACGTCAAGAGCATGACGATCCAGCCTGGACATGCCCTGTACGACGCGTTCGGCGGCATCCATCACCTCTACGCCAACCGGCAGGCCCAGCAGGGTTACCGCAGCGGACGTTTCGCCGACGGATCCGTGATCGTCTTCGACCTGCTCGAATCCAGGATCGCCGACAACAGCCTGCAGGAGGGCGCGCGCAAGGTGCTGGGCGTGATGCACAAGGACAGCCGCAAGTACAAGGGCACGGGCGGCTGGGGCTTCGAGGGGTTCAAGGGCGACTCCAGGACCGAGCGTGCCGTCGGGCACAACGCCACGACGGCATGTTTCCAGTGTCACACGGCACAACAGGGCCGTGACTACGTCTTCTCGTCGTTCAGGCCCTGAGAGCATGTGAAGATATGAATCGTGCCCGCGTAGGCCCCTGCAAAGGGCCAAGTCTAGGCGCAAGGCGCAGCCGGGTCGGGGACCCGGCGAGGCCTTGCAACGACGAGTTGGCCCTTTGCAGGGGCCTACCCGAAGGGCCGGGGTACCCAAGGGCCGTGGGCTGTGTTGCGCCGCTAGCCCAGGTCCGAGACATGGGCTGCGCGCCGCGCCAGGGCCGGGAGGCCCTGGCGTGGGTCAGGCACGAACAGTCCTCAGGACTGTTCGTGTCCGGGCCCACCCTTGCCCACGGCCCTTGGCCACCCCGGCGCGGGCACGATTCATGTCTTCACAAGCTCTGAGCCGAGCGTGTCCTCCCGCGCCGCAGCGCTTTCAGGGCTTGAACGGTTTGCCGCGCAGGCGGGAGCCGGCCTGCAGACCACGTTTGGCGAACCACCCCAGGCGCATCTCCAGCGCAAAGCGCACCGGCTGCGCCGAACAATGGGAGCTTTCCGATTGCGGCTGCATGTCGGCCACGTTGACGATGGTGCCGTCGTCGGCCAGGAAGGCGATGCTCAGTGGGATCAACGTATTGCGCATCCAGAAGCAGCGCGGGCTCAAGTCGTCGTTGACAAAAAGCATGCCCTCGTTGCCCGCCATTTCGGTGCGGAACATCATCCCGGTGGCCTGCTGCGCGGCCGTGACGGCAAGCTCGGCGCGGATGACATGCATGCCAGCCGTCAGCTCGATCGTAGGCAGACGCGCTTGCGGGCCTTCCTGCGCTTGCAGGGGCTGCATCGGCGCCAGCCAGGCCACGGCCCCGATCATCAGGACCCTGGTCAGGGACTGGAAGGACTTGACGGGCATCATCGGGTACTCTGCATCAAAGGCCCGGATTATCCAGCCCCCTGGGCATGCTTCGATCGATGACCGCTGCCACCACCGCCGCCAAACACGCCATGCTGGACGTGCTGGACGATCCGCTGGAGCATGGGCGCTTCACGCGCTGGGTGCTAGGGCCTGGTGGCGAACGTCTGGCCGAGAGCTCGCTGCAGTTGGCCGGCATGTACTGTGCGGCTTGCAGCGGCATCATCGAGTCGGCGCTGCAAGGCGTGCCCGGCGTGCGCAGCGCGCGGGTCAGTGCAGCTGCCGAGCGGGCCACCGTCTGCTGGGACCCGGCGCTGGCACGTCCATCGGCGCTGATCGCAGCGGTGCGCCGGGCCGGCTATGACGCCGTGCCGGACACCGCCGCACCGGCGCGCGCAATGCGGCAGCAGGAAAGCCGACAAGCCCTGTGGCGGTTGTTCGTGGCCAGCTTCTGTGCGATGCAGGTGATGATGATGGCCACGCCCAGTTATGTGGCTGCGCCAGGCGAACTGGCGCCAGACCTGGCGCAACTGCTCAATTGGGGCAGCTGGATCCTCTCCCTACCGGTGCTGCTCTTCGCGTCAGGGCCCTTCTTGCGTGGCGCGTGGCGGTCGTTGAGGACCAGGCGCATCGGCATGGACGTGCCGGTGGCGCTGGGCATCCTGATCACCTTCATCACGAGCACCGGCGCCACCTTTGACCCCGGCGGCAGTTTTGGCCATGAGGTCTACTTCGACTCGATGACCATGTTCGTCAGTTTCCTGCTGGCTGCCCGCTACGTGGAACTGCGCGCCCGCCAGCAGGCGGCCAGCACGCTGGAGAGCGCCCTGGCCAGTTTGCCAGAGACAGCTTGGCGTGTGGCCGAAGACGGCAGCCAGGACGCAATCAGCGTGCAGCGTCTGAGGGTGGGCGACAGGGTGCGCGTCCCGGTAGGGCAGGCGTTCCCCGCCGACGGCGTGATCGAACAGGGCCAGACACGCGCCGACGAGGCCTTGCTCACCGGCGAATCCGACCCGGTGGAAAAGGGGCAAGGGGCTGAAGCCGTGGCCGGCAGCATCAACCTGGAAGCGCCGGTACTGGTGCGCGTGACGCGGGTGGGCGGCGATACGCGCCTGCAGGCCATCGTGTCGATGATGCGCAGTGCGATGACCCAGCGCCCGGCAGCGGCGCGCGTGGCTGACCGCTGGGCGGCGCCCTTCCTGTGGGCGGTTCTGTTGCTGGCGACGTTGGCGGCGCTGGCCTGGAGCCTGGTCGACCCCCAACGCGCGGTCTGGGTGGCCGTGGCGGTGTTGATCGTCACCTGCCCCTGTGCCTTGTCCTTGGCTGCGCCGGCCAGCATCGTCGCGGCAGCGCGTGGTCTGGCGCGACGGGGCGTCTTGGTGCAGCGGCTGGACGCGCTGGAGACCCTGGCCAGTGCAGGCCACTTCTTCTTTGACAAGACGGGCACGCTGACGCTGGATCGGATCGAATGGCAGCAGACCGTGCTCACGCCGGTGGGCCGGACCTGGCCCGGCGGCGAGCACCTGGCCTTGCAGACAGCCGGCACACTGGCCACCTGGTCGACCCATCCGCTGGCACAGGCTTTGGTAAGCGCAGCAGGTCTTGGGGACGGTCAGGCCCGTGAGGCCTGGTCCGACATCCGGGAGTTTCCCGGGCAGGGCCTGATGGGCCAGGACGCCCAGGGGCGACGGTGGCAGCTGGGGTCCGCGCGCTGGCTGGGTCTGCCTGAAGACAGCCATCCTGAGGCGCGTGTATGGCTCGCCTGCGATGGCCGGGCAGGGGCCGGGTTCATCTTCGATGAGGTCCTGCGGGAGGGCGCCCAGGCTGCGCTGGCGGCCTTGCGGGCAGAGGGCGTGCGCCTGAGCCTGGTTACCGGCGACTCGCTGGCCCGCTCCGGCGCCCTGGCGCTTCGGGTCGGACTGGACGATGTGCTGGCGCAGGCCACACCGCAGGACAAGCTGGAGGCGGTGGCGCGCGCGCAGGCAGCCGGCATTCGGGTGGTGATGGTAGGCGACGGGCTCAACGACGCCCCGGTGCTGGCGCGCGCCGACGCCTCGCTCGCGATGGGGCAGGGTGCGCTGGTCTCGCGCAGCCATGCCGATGCGGTGATCATGTCCAACCGGCTCGAGGACCTGGTGGCCGCGCGGCGCACGGCCCAGGCGGCCATGCGCATCGTGCGCCAGAACCTGATCTGGGCCGCTAGCTACAACGCCCTGTGCATCCCGCTGGCGCTGGTGGGCTGGCTGCCACCCTGGGCCGCAGGCCTGGGCATGGCGCTGAGTTCACTGGTGGTGGTGCTCAATGCACTGCGCGCCGCCCGCTGAAAGGATCCTGCGTGGAAATCATGTGGCTGCTCATCCCGCTGTCGGCAGGCCTGGTGTTGGTGATTCTGGCCATTTTCGGCTGGGCACTGCACCGTGGTCAGTTCGACGATATAGACGCTGAAGGTGAACGTATCCTGACAAACGACAGTCCGGCGCTTGACCCGGATCAAGTCTGGCCGGGACCCTTGCCACAAGAATCGGCCCGCCGGTTTAAATCACCGAAATGAGGAGAAGTGTCTATGGCAAACAGCGCCGCAACGGCCATGCCGTCGAGTGGGGTCTACAGCGACACGGTTGTCCGACTGTTCGCTCTGGCCGCCGTGGTCTACGGGGTGGTCGGCATGCTGGTGGGCGTCATCATCGCCGCCCAGCTCACATGGCCTGAACTGAACCTCGGGATCTCGTTCCTGAGCTATGGGCGGCTGCGCCCGCTGCACACTAATGCGGTGATCTTCGCCTTCGGTGGCTGCGCGCTGTTTGCCACCTCCTACCACGTGGTGCAGCGCACCTGCCAGACGCGCCTGTTCGCCCCCGGCCTGGCGATGTTCACCTTCCTGGCCTGGAACCTGATCATCGTATCGGCCGTCATCACACTGCCTTTGGGTATCACCAGTGGCAAGGAATACGCGGAACTCGAGTGGCCGATCGATCTGGCCATCGCCGTCACCTGGGTCAGCTACGCCATCGTCTTCTTCGGCACCGTGGGCACGCGAAAGGTCAAGCATATCTACGTGGCCAACTGGTTCTTCGGCTCGTTCATCATTGCGGTTGCTCTGCTGCACATCGTCAACAGCGCCGCCATCCCGGTCAGCCTGACCAAGAGCTACTCCGCTTACGCCGGCGTGCAGGACGCGATGGTCCAGTGGTGGTACGGCCACAATGCCGTCGGCTTCTTCCTCACCGCCGGCTTCCTGGGCATGATGTACTACTACATCCCCAAACAGGCCGAACGCCCGGTGTTCAGCTACCGGCTGAGCATCGTCCACTTCTGGGCGCTGATCTTCACCTACATGTGGGCCGGCCCCCACCACCTGCACTACACCGCGCTGCCCGATTGGGCGCAGAGCATCGGCATGCTGTTCTCGCTGGTCCTGCTGGCGCCCAGCTGGGGCGGGATGATCAACGGCATCATGACCTTGAGCGGTGCCTGGCACAAGCTGCGTGACGATCCGATCCTGAAGTTCCTGATCGTGAGCCTGTCGTTCTACGGCATGAGCACCTTCGAAGGCCCAATGATGTCCATCAAGACCGTGAACGCGCTGTCGCACTACACCGACTGGACCGTCGGCCACGTGCACAGCGGTGCCCTGGGCTGGGTCGGCATGATCTCGATGGGCTCGCTCTACTACCTGATCCCGCGCATGTTCGGCCAGAAGCAGATGTACAGCGTCAAGGCCATCGAGACGCACTTCTGGATCGCCACCATCGGCATCGTCCTGTACATCGCGGCGATGTGGATCGCCGGTGTCATGCAGGGCCTGATGTGGCGCGCCGTCAACCCCGACGGAACGCTGGTCTACACCTTCGTCGAAAGCGTCAAGGCCACCTTCCCGTATTACGTGGTGCGCCTTTGCGGCGGGCTGCTGTACCTGGTCGGCATGCTGATCATGCTTTGGAACGTGGTGATGACGGTCAAGAGCGGCAAGCCCGCGACCGCCCCCATCCCCGCGGTCGGTGTTCACCCGGCCCACGCCTGAGCCTGCCTACAAGGAGAACACCCAATGGCAAACTCGCATGCACCAACGGGTCACGAGAAGATCGAGACCAGCAACTTCCTGATGATCGTGCTGATCCTGCTGTCGGTGGCGATCGGCGGCATCGTCGAGATCGTTCCGCTGTTCTTCCAGCGTTCGACCACCCAGCCCGTCGAAGGGCTCAAGCCTTACACCGCGCTGCAGCTGGCAGGGCGTGACGTGTACATCCGCGAAGGCTGCTACAACTGCCATTCGCAGATGGTGCGACCCTTCAGGGCTGAAGCACTGCGCTATGGTGCGCTGTCGACAGCCGGGGAATTCGTCTACGACCATCCCTTCCAGTGGGGGAGCAAGCGCACCGGCCCGGACCTGCACCGTGTCGGCGGCAAGTACAGCGACGAATGGCATCGGGTCCACATGATCAACCCGCGCGACCTGGTGCCGGAGTCCAACATGCCCGCCTACCCCTGGCTGGTCGGTGCGGCCATCGACCCGGCCAGCATGGCGCCGCGCATGAAGGCCCTGCGCGTCGTCGGCGTGCCTTACAGCGACGCCGAGATCAGCAAGGCCGGGGACGAGGTCAAGGGCCGCACCGAGCTGGATGCGCTGATCGCCTACCTGCAGGTGCTCGGTACCGCGCGCAAGTGAGGAGGCCGCTGCATGGATGTCAATGACTTCAGAGCCGCCGTGACGGTGGCCGGTCTGGTGCTGTTCCTGGCCCTGGTGGCCAACACCTGGAGCCGGCGCCGCGCCGCTGAACATGATGAAGCCGCTCGTCTGCCATTCGCCGACGACGAGTCCGGCCTGCAAACCCGAGGAGATCAGTCGTGAGCGATTTCGTCAACAACGGCTGGGCCTTGTTCGTGGCCGGCGTGACCGTCCTGTCGCTGGTGTGGTGCATCATCCTGCTGCTCATTGCCAGCAAGCGCAAGGTCATGGCGGGCGACAACACCACGGGCCATGTCTGGGACGAGGACCTGCGCGAGCTCAACAATCCGCTGCCGCGGTGGTGGATGTACCTGTTCGTCGTCACCGTCGTCTTCTCGGCGGTCTACCTGGCGTTCTACCCGGGTCTGGGTACGTTCGCCGGGACTCTGAAGTGGAGCAGCTTCGGTCAGTACGAAGCCGAACAGGAGAAGGCGCGACAGGCGATGGCGCCGGTGTACGCCAAGTACGCCACCATGACCCCCGAGCAACTGGGTGCAGATGCCCAGGCCATGGGCATCGGGCAGCGCCTCTTCCTGAACAACTGCGCGCAGTGCCATGGCTCCGATGGCCGCGGCAGCAAGGGCTTCCCGAACCTCGCCGATGGCGATTGGCTTGGCGGTGACACGCATGACTACGTCAAGGGCGTGATCGCGCAGGGCCGCACCGGCATGATGCCGCCGATGGCTGCGGCCGTCGGTACGGCCGACGAGGTCAAGAACGTGGCCAACTACGTTCTAAGCCTGTCCGGCAGTGCTCACAACGAACTTGCCGCCCAGCAGGGCAAGACCAAGTTCGCCGTCTGCGCCGCCTGCCACGGGCCGGAAGGCAAAGGCAACATGGCCCTTGGAGCACCCAATCTGACGGACAAGATCTGGCTCTACGGCTGGGGCGAGAAGACCATCATCGACATGGTCACCAACGGCAAGACCAACGTCATGCCAGCCCAGGGACGGCTGCTGACGCCCGAGCAGATCCATGTACTGGGCGGGTATGTGCTGAACCTGTCGAAGACCACTCGCGTGGCCGGCAAGTGACCTGCCGCGTTTGAGCGAGACCAGCCCGGCGGCGTCCCTGCCCAAGGATGAAGACGCTGCCAGTTCCATCGTCTCGCTGTTCCAGATGCAGACGATGGTCCGTGGGCGTGCCAGAGCAGCCGGTTTGTCGGCAGGCGTGACGGCGGCGGGACCCGGCAGCTACGTGGACTACGCACTTCGCCTGCAGGTGTGTCCGACGGGCGTCGAAGTCCTCAAGGGACTGCGCCGATTCGCCACGCCAACCTGAACGGCCTGCGCGGCCAACTGGAAAGCCAACGGATCCTGCGCCACGTGGTGCCGCCGCGCGTGTTGCAGGAGACAGCGCGAGGCAGTTCGGCGACACTGCAGGAAGAGTCCACGTTCCGTGGTGCCAAGCTGAGCGGCCGGCCCGCACAGGAGATCGAGTCATGACCAGATCCACGAACCCTGCATCGTCGAACGATCGCCTACCCTGGTGGCACGAGCGATTCATGTGGATCGTCGTTGGTGGGCCGCTGTTGGTCGTGCTGGCCAGTTTCGTCACTCTGGCGCTGGCCATCCTCAATCCGGACCCGGTCATCACCACCACGGCCAAGCCGGGCCAGCCTGATGCACCTGCGATTCAGGCCCGCAACCACGCGGCCACGCCAACCCGTTGAGGCCGTGGCATGAAACAGCAAGCACGTCGTGTCGTGTCTGTGGCTTGGCCGGCCTTTTTGTGTGCTGCAGCGCTGGAGATCGCCGTCTTTGCCTTCGTCGATCCACAAACCCTGCAACTGCTCAACGGCAGCGAGCTGGGTTTGTCGGACATGGCAGCCTACTCGCTGGCATTTTTCGTGTTCTGGGCCGTCGCCGCTGGGGGAGGCTACTTGACGCTCATTCTGTACAGCAGCGCGGAAGAAGTGAACGCCCGTCCCGTCTCTGGAACCTGAAGCGAGCCGCCGAGCCGGTGCGATCAGGTGCCGCTGCCGTTGACGATGACCTGCAGTTTTTCGGGCTCCAGCACGCGGATCTGGCGCTGCTTGACTTCCAGCAGCCCGTCTTCCTGGAACTTGGAGAATGCCCGGCTGACGGTCTCCAGCTTCAGGCCCAGATAGCTGCCGATCTCTTCACGCGTCATGCGCAGGATCAGGGAGCTGGACGAAAACCCGCGCGTGCGAAGCCGCTGGGTCAGGTTCAGCAGGAAGGCCGCCAGCCGCTCTTCAGCCCGCATGCTGCCCAGCAGCAGCATCACGCCATGGTCACGCACGATCTCGCGGCTCATGATGCGATGGAAATGGCGCTGCAGGTCGGAAAGCTCGCGCGACAGATCCTCGAGCTGGTGGTAGGGGATGACACAAACGTGGGAATCCTCCAGCGCCACCGCATCACAGGTGTGCCGATCGGTCCCGATGCCGTCCAGGCCCAGCAGCTCGCCGGCCATCTGAAAGCCCGTGACCTGATCACGGCCGTCTTCGGACGACACGCAAGTCTTGAAGAAACCGGTGCGGATCGCATAGAGGGACGTGAACGCCTCACCGGCCCGGAAAAGGGCATCACCGCGGGCCAGCGTGCGCCGGGTGGCGACGATGGCGTCCAGTCGGTCCAGCTGCTCAAGCGACATCCCTACCGGCAGGCAAAGCTCACGCAGATTGCAGTTGGAGCAGGCAACCTTGAAGGGTTCGAGTCGAACAGTCGGGTGGGCTGCGTTCATGGATTGCGGGGCAGGCGCGCGGTGGCGTGAGTATCGCCCAAACGCCGGACCCCAAGCCTGGAGCCGTTGTTGGGGTTGCTCCGGATGGCGTCTGCCGGTCGAGCTTGAGAAAAGTCAAGGCGACACGGGCGCACTTTGGCAGAGTCCGCAAATGAACCGTGCAGTCTCGAGTTCCCATGGTGTCGTCCTGACCGATGCCCAATTGCGCCGGCTGGACATGCCCGGACCCCGCTACACGTCGTATCCCACAGCGGACCGTTTCGTCGAAGCCTTCGGTGCCAAGGAATACCGCCTGGCCCTGCGGCAGCGTGCACAGGGCGCCAGTGTGGGTGGCCTGTCCCCGCTTTCGCTCTACGTGCACATTCCGTTCTGCGAATCGGTCTGCTACTACTGTGCCTGCAACAAGATCATCACCAAGCATCATGGTCGCGGGCGCGACTATCTGGCGCTGCTGGATAGGGAAATCGAACTCCACATCGCGGAACTGGGTCGGGGTCAGGCAGTCTCGCAGCTGCACCTTGGCGGTGGCTCGCCGACTTTCCTGGAAGACGACGAGCTGGGTCAGCTGATGGCTTCGCTGCAACGGGCCTTCACGTTGACGCCCAATGCCGAGGTCTCGATCGAGGTGGACCCGCGTACAGCGACTCCGCAGCGGCTGCGCAACCTGGCGCTCATCGGCTTCAACCGCATCAGCTTCGGTGTGCAGGACTTCGACCCCCACGTCCAGCAGGCGGTGCACCGTGTGCAGTCCTACGAGAGCGTGCACGACCTGGTGGCAGAGGCGCGCGCCTTGCGCTTCGAGTCGATCAATGCCGACCTGATCTATGGTCTGCCCAAACAAACGCCGGAGTCGTTCCATCGCACCATCGAGCAGGTGGCGGCGCTGCGGCCTTCGCGCATCGCGCTGTATGCCTATGCCCACCTGCCGCACCGCTTCAAGCCGCAGCGGCGCATCGAACCGGCCGACCTGCCCACCGGTGAGCAGCGCATCCGCATGCTCGGCGACGCCATTGCCGGCTTCATCGCCAACGGCTATGTCTACATCGGCATGGACCACTTCGCGCTGCCGGGCGATGCGCTGGCGGTGGCCAAGCGGCAGGGCCGCCTGCATCGGAACTTCCAGGGCTACACCACGCAACCCGATTGCGATCTGATCGCGCTGGGCGTGTCGTCCATCGGGCGGGTTGGCGCCACCTACAGCCAAAATGCCAAGACCATGCCCGAGTACGAGGATGCCCTGGCCCAGGGGGACTTCCCCATCATCAAGGGCCTGACCTTGACGCGCGACGATCTGCTGCGCCGTGCCGTGATCATGGCGCTGATGTGCCAGGGCCGCGTCGAATTCGAATCGATAGAGCTGGCCCACCTGGTGAAGATGCGCGAGGTCTTTGCCAGCGAGTTCGAGAAACTCAAACCGTTGGAGGAAATGGGCTTGGTCTGCGTCACCGACCACGACATCCAGGTCACCACGATGGGTTGGTACTTCGTGCGGGCCGTGGCCATGGTCTTCGACCGCCACCTGCAGGCCGACAAGGTGCGGGAGCGCTTCTCGCGCATCATCTGACGAATCGACCGTGGACTCCGGTCTCATTGCTAGCGCCGCACTGATGGGCCTGGCCGGCACGCCGCATTGCGCGGCGATGTGTGGCGCTCCGTGTGCCGCGTTGACCGGTGGACGATCCCCGGCTTCCGTCATCGCCTTCCACCTGGCCCGCGTGGCGAGTTACGCCGCGGGCGGCGCCATCGCCGCCGCCAGCATGGGGGCGCTAGCCAGCCTTTCGCAGCTAAGCCCGGCGCTCAGGCCGCTGTGGACCTTGCTGCACACGCTGGCGCTTGCCCTGGGGCTCTGGCTGCTGTGGCAAGGAAGGCAGCCCGCATGGATGGGCAGCTTCGGGCGTGTGGCACGCGCCGCACCCGCAGCAACCACCATTGGCACGCACAGGACCTGGCAGCGCATGCGCGGCCCGGTGCGGGCGGCCGCCGGGGGCAGCGTCTGGGTGGCCTGGCCTTGCGGGCTGTTGCAGTCTGCCTTGCTGGTCGCGGCCATGACCGCCAGCAGCCTTGCCGGCGCACTGGCCATGAGCGGCTTTGCCATCGCGTCGTCGGCCGGCCTCTTGATGGCGCCCTGGATCTGGCAGCGCTTTATGCACGGTGATGCCGCAGTGCGGCGTGAACGCCTTATTGTGCGGGGCGCCGGACTGTTGCTTGCAGTGGCCTCCGGCTGGGCCCTGTCCCACGGCATCTGGCACCAGTTTGCCGCGTTCTGCGCCACCTTGTAGCGCAATCCGTCAAGCCCAACGAAAAGCGCCCGGCAGCGCCGGGCGGGACACGCACGATGCCCAGGGAAGGGCACCGGAGCGGGCGATGGACTTACTTCTTGGCTTCTTCCTTCTTGGCCGGAGCCTTTTCCATGGCCTTCTTGGCGCCAGAAGCGGCAGCCGCCGGCTTCGCGGCTTCGGCTGGCTTTGCAGCTTCGGCGGGCTTGGCGGCCGCAGCAGGCTTGGCATCGGTTGCGGCGAAGGCGCCGGAGGAGGCAAAGGCGGCAGCGATCAGGGCGGCCAGGAGCTTGTTCATGTGAAGGTACCTTTCTGGATTGGTTTCTGGAAAGCCTCAGCCTTTCGGAGGCACCTCCCAAACGCGGCTCGGCGTCAGTCGGTTGACAGCGCCGACGGCATAGAATCCATGGCTTTGCTGTCTGCCCACGATCAGGCCGGCCGCACGGCAGCAAACCCAGCAGAGGAGACCGGTTCATGTACCAGCACATCCAGGTGCCCGCAGGTGGGCAGAAGATCAGCGTCAACCCTGACTACTCGCTCAAGGTGCCCGACCAGCCCATCATTCCCTACATCGAGGGCGACGGCACCGGTTTGGACATCACGCCAGTCATGCTCAAGGTGGTTGATGCGGCGGTGGCCAAGTGCTATGGCGGCAAGCGACGGATCCACTGGATGGAGGTTTACGCGGGCGAGAAGTCGACCAAGATCTACGGCCCCGACGTCTGGCTGCCCGAAGAGACTCTGCAGGCGGTGCGTGACTACGTGGTGTCCATCAAGGGCCCGCTGACGACGCCGGTGGGCGGTGGCATCCGCAGCCTGAACGTGGCGCTGCGCCAGGAGCTTGACCTCTATGTCTGCCTGCGCCCCATCCAGTACTTCAAGGGCGTTCCCAGCCCACTGAAGGAACCGGAAAGGACCAACATGGTGATCTTCCGCGAGAACTCCGAAGACATCTACGCCGGCATCGAGTGGGAAGCCGAGAGCGACAAGGCCAGGAAGGTCATCAGGTTCCTCGTCGAGGAGATGGGCGTCAAGAAGATCCGCTTCCCAGCCACCTCGGGCATCGGTATCAAGCCGGTCAGCCGCGAAGGGACCGAGCGCCTGGTGCGCAAGGCCATCCAGTACGCCATCGA
>WBZP01000953.1_pt1 | contig 37511 bp, 35 predicted proteins | sample 5204301 | NCBI WGS metagenome assembly WBZP01 (sample SAMN12412401, study PRJNA552823) | activated sludge metagenome | isolation source: activated sludge from nitrification reactor of wastewater treatment plant... | place: USA: Pennsylvania | collected 2017 | reverse complement strand
CGCCTTTTGTAATCATATTTTGGGACGGGGATGGGCTATGGCGACACGTGAATTTCATGATGGTGGAAAAGACGGCTTAGAAGCCCTGGAGCCGCTCGACCCGGACAAAATCGGCTCATTCAACGAGCTGTTGGTTGCCATGGGTAAGACGGCGTTCGGCGGCCGTCGGTTGGGCGAAGCGTTCGAAGTCCTCAATGCGATGATCGAGGATGCCGACTGCAAGGTCGTGTTGACGCTCTCCGGGGCCATGACCATCGCCAAGATGGGCAAGATCATCAGCACGATGGTGGATCGCGGAATGGTCCACTGTATTATTTCCACCGGCGCGCTGATCGCGCATGGCTTGAGCGAGTCAATCGGAAAGACGCATTATCGTGTCAATCCGGCGGTGTCTGATGAGGAGCTCTTCGAGAAGGGCTACAACCGCGTCTACGATACGTTGGAGATGGAGTCGAATCTCAACTATGTCGAGCAGGTGGTTTCGCAGACGCTGAAGCGCGTGAACTATGATGCGACGCTCTCGTCTGAAATCCTGACGCGTGAGTTGGGTAAGACGTTGGCTGAAGAGTACGAGGGAGACGGGATTCTCAAAAGCGCGTATCTGAAGAAGGTGCCGGTCTATATTCCGGCCTACACCGATTCGGAGATGGGATTGGATGTGGGGACGTGGGCTATGGGACGGGCAATCGCCCAGGCCCGTTCTCAAGTCACACCCGGAGACGACCTGGCGGTGCTGCGCAGCATCCATCAATCCCTCCCGTCCTTCAATCCCTATCTCGACCTCAATAGCTATGCCGGTCAGATTTTGTCCGCCAAGAAGATCGGGATTTTTACGATCGGCGGAGGGGTGCCGAGAAATTGGGCGCAACAAGTCGGGCCCTATGTCGAGATCGGCAACCATCGGCTGGGGCTTAATGTGAAACCGCCACGATTCCAGTACGGCGTGCGGATCTGTCCCGAACCGGATTACTGGGGCGGCCTGAGCGGGTGCACGTATCAAGAGGGCATCTCGTGGGGCAAGTTTGTTCCGCCTGCCGACGGGGGACGGTTTGCTGAAGTCCTCAGCGATGCAACGGTGGTGTGGCCGCTGCTGATGATGGGGTTGTTGGAACGGCAGCGGGCGCGGGACAAACGGACGTCATGAAGGTCTCCAAGTTCGGCAGGGCCATGGCGGGTTTGTTGGGGGGACTGTGTCTCGCGGTGTTCTCTCCTGAGGCCGGTGCGAAGGACGAGCCCGGCCAGGCCGAAACCCGCATGAGGGGCCAGGCCAACGCGCCGGTGACCTTGATCGAGTACTCGGACTTTACCTGCGGCTACTGTTTGAAATTTTTTCGCGAGACCTGGCCGAGAATCCAAGCCCGATATGTGGATACCGGCAAAGTGAAGTTTCTCTACCGCGACTACCCGCGTGCAGACCAGGGTCCCGGTCTTGATGCGGCGTTGGCGGCGCGTTGCGCCGGGGGCCAGGGAAAGTATTGGGCGATGCACGATCGCCTGTTTGCAGAGGGTGGGCGGATAGATCAAGCGGTCATTCTGCGGCACGCCGTTGCCATCGGGTTGACCCAAGCGACATTTGAACGCTGCCTCAAAGAAAAATCTCACGTCGCGTCAATTTTTGAAGATCGGGAAGAAGCCAATCGCTGGGGATTTCATGGAACCCCCGGATTCATTCTGATCCGGACGGCGAGCGGCCCTACGGAGAAAGAACCTGCGATCGCAATTCCCGGAGCGTTTCCGTTCGAGATGTTTGCCGAGGAAATCGATCGACTGCTCGCGAGTGCTCCGCATTCTCGCGGAGGGACAGAGCGCGAGTCTCTCATCCGACCCGTGCGGTCCGTTGAAGGCTCGACGCCGCTTGTTCGCGATCCACACGTGCCATAACGTAGGAGTAACTATGGCTGCCACGCAATCATTCTGGTCGGTTCCTCAGCATGAGGGGACGGCTGAGTTTTGGGTCTGTATGTCCTGTCTGGGAGAAGTATTTTACCGAAAAGTGCCGATGCCAGACTGTCCGTCCTGCCACGGCGTGTCCACGTATGAAAGCTTTACGTTGGAAGCCGTGCGCGATTGGGGAACGGACGAACTCATTGCCAAGGCTGCGGCTGAGCAGAAGGCCGCCGAGGCGGATCAGCCTGCCTCCATTCCTGCTTCGTCCTAGAGGGAGATCGCGCGTTTGCAGGAACCACGTCCGTTTCTCGTTCATGGAGTTTGGAAGCGCAGCGCTCTCACGGCTGGCGTGACCAATCCGTTTACAGGAAACGTCTTTGCGGAAGTCTGTCAGGCCGGTGAGAGCGATGTTGAAGAGGCTATTGCCTCCTCAGTGGCCGCCGCGCCCGTCATGGCGAAGCTGCCATCTCATGCCCGCTATAATATCCTTCAAGACATGGCGGCCCTGCTCTATCGCCGGCGGGATGAATTTGCCCAAACCATCACGGCAGAAGCCGGCAAGCCGATCGCCGACGCAAAACGCGAGGTCAACCGCGCGGTGCAGACGTTGACGATCGCCGCTGAAGAGGCCAAGCGTATCCCAGGCGAAGTCGTTCCGCTTGATTGGACACCTCAGACCGAATCGTATCTTGGGATGGTTCGCCGGTTTCCGCTGGGTCCGATCATCGGGATCACGCCATTTAATTTCCCTCTCAATCTGGTCGTTCACAAGGTCGCGCCGGCGCTGGCCGCCGGCAATCCGATCCTCATCAAGCCCGCACCGCAGACCCCGCTGACCTCGTTACTTCTGGGTGAAGTGGCCTTGGAGGCCGGACTCCCTGCCGGCGGGCTGAACGTGGTGCCCTGTGACAATGCGCTCGCGGAACGGCTGGTGATTGATCCCCGCTTCAAATTGCTGAGTTTTACCGGCAGTGCACCGGTCGGGTGGATGCTGAAAGCCAAGTGCGGCAAGAAGAAGGTGACGCTCGAACTCGGGGGCAATGCCGGCGTGATCATCGAGCCGGATGCCGATCTTGATCTGGCTGCCAAACGGTGCGCCAGCGGCGGGTTTGGCTATGCCGGGCAAACGTGCATTTCGGTTCAGCGCATCCTCGTGCATCATTCGGTGGCCGATACGTTTACGACCAAACTACTGCTGCAAGTCGCCAGACTGAAAGCCGGTGATCCGACGGATGAGACGACGACCGTTGGTCCGTTGATCGATCCGGGGGCCACGCAGCGCGTCGAGGGATGGATTGAAGAGGCGGTGGCGCAAGGCGCTCGGGTGTTGCTCGGCGGGAAGCGTCTGGGAACGGTCTTGGAAGCCACGGTGATCACGAATGTGAAGCCGGAGATGAAAGTGTCTTGCCAGGAAGTGTTTGGCCCCGTGGTCACGGTGTCGTCCTATCGGCAGTTCAACGACGCCATTGCGGCGTTGAATCAATCCGACTTTGGATTGCAGGCCGGCGTGTTCACGCAGGATATCAACAAGGTCTTTCACGCTTTCCGTCATTTGGAAGTGGGCGCCGTGTTAGCCAACGAGATTCCCACGTTTCGAGCGGATCATATGCCTTATGGGGGTGTAAAGGATTCCGGGTTGGGGAGAGAAGGCGTACGAGCGGCCATTGAGGATATGACTGAGCCGCGGTTGTTGGTTCTGAACCTGAAAGAGCCGGTCTGAGGATCGTAGAAATAATCCTGTGAGGATATTGCGAACCCCGGACAATCTTGGTACAACAGCGGCCCAATACAACGCATTGTCAATGTAGAGCAGTCAGCCTGCGGATAGACAAGGGAGACGACGACGATGGTACCTACACAGATGTTTCTGACGCGAGGAGTGGGAGTTCATAAGGAGAAGCTGGCTTCTTTTGAACAAGCCCTCCGCAGTGCCGGTGTGGCTTACTGCAATCTGGTGACGGTCTCGTCGATCCTTCCGCCAAACTGCAAAATTATCCCGCGCAAGCGGGGTGAAAAGCTGCTGAATCCCGGTGAAATCACTTTCTGCGTCATGGCCCGGTCAGAGACCAATGAACGCAACCGTCTCGTGTCCGCATCCATCGGACTCGCCATTCCAACGGATCGTCAGACCTACGGCTATCTCTCCGAGCACCATGCGCACGGCGAAACCGATGAGGAGACCGGCGAATATACCGAAGATCTCGCCGCACAGATGCTGGCGACCACCCTGGGGGTGGAGTTCGACCCGAATATTGCCTGGAAAGAGCGCGAGCAGGTCTTCAAGATGGCCGGACAAATCGTGCGCACGTTGAATATCACCCAGTCGGCCGTCGGCAAGCCGGATCGATGGACGACGGTCATCGCATTGGCTGTCTTTATTCCTGAGGAAAATATCCCCAAGCGCTCTCGCCGCTAATCAGCGTAAGTATGTTGTCCCGCAGCCCGCACGCCATGCCAGCCTCTATGGTGGAACAGGTATGACACTTCCTGCTGGGTGGGAAGGCCAGGACCATAATTTCCTGGGGATCGATGAGCCCTGGTGCCATCCTGACCAGGCCGGTGTCTATGTCCTGCCGGCTCCGTACGAGCACACCTCCAGCTATATTCTCGGATCAGACCGCGGGCCTTCCGCCATTCTTGAAGCCTCCGCTCAGGTCGAGTTTTACGATGAGCAGCTCGGGTGCGAGCCGTTCCGTGAATGGGGCGGTATCGCGACTGCGACCACGCTTAATCTTCAGGGGCGAGTAGACGGGCCGGCGGTTGACGCGATTCAGTCATTTGTCGCCCCGCATGTCGGGACCGGGCGATTTCTTGTGACCCTCACAGGCGAGCATACAGGCGCGCTCGGGGCAATCCGGGCCCATGCGAAACGCTACCCCGATCTATGCGTGGTGCAAATCGACGCGCATGGCGATTTGCGTCAGGCCTATGGGGGAAATCCGTTTAGCCACGCGAGCGTGATGGCCCGAGTCGTGGACGACGGACATCGACTCGTCCAGGTCGGGATCCGGTCGATCTGTCCTGAGGAAATCCAACGGATCAAGACGACCAAGAGTATCTCCACGTTCTTTGCCGCGTCGATTCTCGATCCATCAGGCCCCTATGAAGGACGGGCGGCACGATGGGTGCCGGAGGTTGTGGCTGCCTGCACCGGACCGGTGTATCTGACGTTCGATTGCGACGGGCTGGATAGCGCCATTATCCCAGCCCTGGGTACGCCTGAACCAGGCGGACTCGGCTGGTATGATACGCTGCATCTCGTCACGGCGTTGGCTAACGGTCCGGGAATTGTCGGCATGGATATCAGCGAGATCGCTCCGATCGAGGGATTCGTCGCGCCGCAATTTGCCATCGCTCGCTTAATCTATCGCATGCTCGGCCGAATCAAAGCCGGCCGCCGGGTTCATTGAGGCCTTCGCCACGATGACGCGCGACGTCCAGCCCGCGCCTTCTTCTCCCATCCGTATCAATAAGTTTTTTACCGAGCATGGCATTTGTTCCAGGCGCGAGGCAGATCAGCGCGTCGAAGCGGGCCGTGTGACTATCAACGGGGTTGTCGCGACGCTGGGTGACCGGGTGAGTCGAACGGATGTCGTCGCCTGTGACGGGACGGCTATTCCCTGGGGCCAGGCCTTCCTTTATATCAAGTACCACAAACCGGTCGGGGTGACGACGACGAGTGAGTCGCACGTGCCTCGGAATATCATCGCCGAAATCGGACATCCCGAGCGGATCTTCCCGATCGGGCGGCTGGATAAGGATTCATCCGGCCTGATTTTGCTCACGAACGACGGAAACATCGTGAACGAAATCCTGCGGGTTGAATTCGGCCATGAACGGGAATATGCGGTGGATGTTGATCGACCGTTTGATGAGACCTTCCTTAAGAAGATGGCGGAGGGAGTCGTCATTCTCGGTAGCCAGACAAGGCCGTGCCGCATGGAGCGTGTGCGGCCGAACCGGTTTCGTATCATCTTGACGGAGGGGCGCAATCGTCAGATTCGACGGATGTGTCAGGCGCTGGGCTACCGGGTGACGGGGTTGCACCGTGTTAGGATCATGCACATTGGAATTACCGGTTTGGGACCGGGAAGCTGGAAAGAACTCTCGGCCGACGAGCGGGCTGAGCTTCTTCGAGCAGTCGGGCGTATGTCAACCTAGTGGGCATCGCTCGGCACGGGCAAAGCGGATGGTCCACCGACATGCTCACGATCCGTCGTGTCAGAAGGGAGATCGGCGGCCGCGTCGTTGTCGTCATCGACCGGTTTTCTGCGTTTACCTAAGAATAGGTTGAGCAGCGCAATAAAGAAACTCCCGCCCACTAACGTCATGCTGCTGGCCTGAATCGTCTTTGTTCCCTCATCGCGCATATCCTTCGCCACATCGGCAACGGTATCCAATAAATGGTCGAGGGCTAAGCTCACTTGAATCATTTTGGGGCCGGCATTGTCGGAGGCATGCTCTTCCGCTTTCCGGCGCAGGGCTTCGCGTTCGGCCGGAGAGTTCGCCGTCCATTCTTGGGTCAGGAGCTGAACGGTGGTGCTGGCTGCGGAGAAGTATTGATCGAGGCTGCGTCGAACGGATTCGATGTCCTCCGGTTCGCTCCGGCCGCTTCGGGAGACGCGCAGGCCTGCCGCCGCGTACCGGTCGATGGCATGTTGAATCTTCGCCCGCTGAACGGGGAGCGATTCCGTAATGCGTTCGAAGTCCTTTTGACTGTCGGCTTCCAGGGCTCGAATAATCGTATTGCGGTAGCGCATCGTATCGGCCGAAATATGCGCGAGGTCGGTCGCGCCGAGTGTGTATTCCGTATACATGATGCGCAGGTCCTGGTCGACCTGGCTCAGGGTCTGTCCGCTATACCAGCCGATCCCGGCGATGAGCACGCTGATCAGCAGTTGGGCGCCGGTCGGTTTGGGGATAGGCAGACGATCGAGCAGTCCCACAACAGTGTCCTTGGTTAATCGATGATGATCCGGCGGTCGACGTGGGGCGTCAGGTTAGGATCGTTTGAGACAAACACCACCGACCAAGGCTCATCTTTCGAGCAGAGACGCCGGAGAATGGTCTCCCGCATCGTCGGGTGCATGTTGTGAATGATCCCGTCAAAAATGAGAATCTGCGGCCTGGCGAGGATGGCTCGCGCGAGCAGGATTCTCATAATGTGGGTCGGGGCCAGCACTTTGCCGGGTGTCCGTACGTGGGACTTGATGCCTTGCGGTAAGGCATCGATCTCTTCTTCCAACTCGGTGAAGCGGAGCGCCCAGCGGACATCGCTGTACGGCACATAGGACCGGCCTAATACGATGTTTTCTTCGATCGTGCCCTCGAACAGGGTGAGTTGGGAGTCGAGCATGAATCCACGGCAGCGGTTGACGGTCGTTCGATCCAGGTGCCGGAGATCGACTCCGTTGTAGCGAAGGACACCTTGTGTCGGGGCTTCCAGTCCCGCGAGGACCCGGGCCAGGGCAGTCTTCGCGACGGTTGTACTGGCATAGATGCCGACTTTTTCACCCGGCATGACTTCCAGGTCAAAGTTCGAAAAAACGGAAGGAGCGCCAGGATGCGCAACAGCCAGGTCTTTGCACGTGAGCCGAATTCCGTGGATGGTGGGGTCCGGCAAGGGGACGGACAGTGTCGCCGATTCCTGGTCTTTCGGGAGCGCAAAGAATTCGTCGAGCTCTGTCAACGCGGTCATAAAGTAATAGACGTGGCCCATCCGCTTGACGACGCCGTCGAAGCTCGTGAGTATTCCCGCTACGACTACTTCGGCGGCTACCAATTGTCCAATCGTCAATTGACCGATCGAGAGGAGCCATCCGGCGGTGGCAATGAGGCTGCTGTGCCCAATAGCCTGCCATCCGACTGAGCTCAGGTATTGCCGTGCCAGCACGGCAAAGCGTTCTCGCCTGGTGGCGACATAGTTGTCGACCAGCTGATCGGACTTCTGCATGAGCAGCGGCTGGCTATCGGTCGCTTTGAAATGCAGGAGGTTGTAAGAGATTTCCTGCATCCAATGCAGCGTCTCATATTTGGCATGGGATACGGCGATGGTGGTCCGTAATCCGCCGTGCGAGAGCAGGAAGAAAATCACGTTGAAGCCGGTGAGCAGCAGGGCGTTGTAGAGCAAGAAATACGGATGGTAGAATACCAGAATGGACATTCCCACCGCTCCGCCGACAACCACGTTGATCAAGTCGACGAGCAGAACAGAGAGGGCGCGCTGCATCAACACCGTTTCGAGAAAGTAATTGGCGTAGCGCGGCTTGAACTTCTGATATTGCATGAGCGGGAGTTGCTGCGTCATGGCGAGCGTGATACGCGCGAAGACTCGTCGTTCCAGTACCTCGACGGCATAATACTGAAGGGTTTTAAAGACGCCGACAAAGGCCAGGGCCGATGCCATGATGACGGCGAGGGTCACGATGGTGATGGGCTGAATTGCGAAGGCGAAGGTGTTGACGAGCTCCTGAACCGTCAAGGGCACAATCAGTGAGAACAGCCCGATGGCAAGCGAGTAGGAGACGATGAGCCCGAGGACCTTCTTCTCAAGGCGGAAGAGGAGTCCCAGGTGTCCGAGCATGGCCTGGAAAAGGTTCGGCTGCGTATCAGGATGGCCTTGGGCCATGTCTTTCAGGTCCTTACGCTAAATCGCCGAGGCGCGGTGCAGAGAGGAATCCCGTCACTAGGCTTACCCGTTACAGTACTGAATCGAGGTGAATGCGATCACCCTAGCAAATATCCGCTGTAAATTCCACGTTTACACGGACTTAGTCGCGAGACCGATAATTGACCGGAACCGCACTTGGGTTGCTCCTGGCCCAGGCGCCAATGGCCCATTGATAGAGGGCTTGGGCTTTCTGGTAGTCGGCTTTGGCACGAATCACCTGTGCTTCGGAGTCCACTGAATTACGCTCACGGAGATTGACAAAGAGGACACTGGTAGCGCCCAACCCAAAACGGAATCGTTCCCCTTCTTCGAGTGTTCTGGCGAGGCGCAGGGATTGGACGGCAGCCTCCATTCGCTCCTTGGCTCTCTCGATTGCCGAAAGGGCGTTATCGACGTCGACCACCACTTGCTGCTCACGGAACTTTTGGACCATGACGAAGCGGTCTGCTTTGCCCTGCGCTTCGAGCACTTCCCCGCGGCTTCGGCGCTGGAGAATTGGGATCCTGAGCTCCAAGCCGAACCGGTACCCAAGGCCCAGGACGAATTTTTCAGGATTTCTGGCTGGGGCCGCTTCGGCGTCCAGGCTCGGGAGCAAGTTGTTCTTTGCCAGTTCCAAGTCGATATCGTTCATCTTCGCTTCGATGCCGATTTCCCTGATTTCAGGCCGTTCGGCTTTCGCTTGAACTTTATGGGCCTTGACGGTGTCAGGCGTCGGAGAAAGCATTTGTGCCGGAAAGTCCGGGACCCGGTCGAGGGAGGGAAGCGATGGAACATTATTTTCCCACAGGAACATCGAGAGTTTGAATTGTTCCTGTTCCACTTGGCGCTGTGCGGCAATAGAGACCTCTCGACGGCGCTGGACTTCCTGGTTGGCTTCGACCACGTCTAACGGCGCAACGGCTCCGGCCTTGGCCCGGCCTTCCACCTGCTTAAACCGATCCTCTGCCACTTTGAGGGCTCTACGCTGAACTTCGACATAGCGGACGGCCGCAACCCAGTCCCAAAATTGGGTGGCCGCCGCGAGGAATAAATCCTGGCGGGTTTGCGCGATACGAATATCCGCTCGAGGATCGGCCAGTTCAGATCGTTGCAGTTCCGCGTTCTCTGGATTGACCATCAAGCCTTTCAGGAGAGGGAAGAACCCTCCCAGAATGACTTGCTGGTTGCCATTCCCAAAGGAAAGGTCAGGAATCTTGGCATCGCCAATGGCCTGGCGGACACCTGCGCTGTACCGGAATCCCATCGGATTCCGGGCTTCAATGAGCGTGTCGTTGAAACCCACCGATTGCGTGCCGAATTTATCCTTTGAGACAAACCGTTCGATTTCGGTGTCATTGATAAGGACCGGCTCAAAAGCTCCCAGGGCTTTGAGCATTCGTCCGCGGGCCATCACCTTCTCGGTCCCGGCGCCTTTGAGCAACGGGTGCGAGCGATCGATCCAGGCATGGATCTCATCCACGCTCAAGGGAATTGCGGGGAGCCCTCTTGCCGCGTCTCCCTCGGCTGCGGCGGCATTGAGCGGAACTGATGCGGCAGATAGAAGAAGAGCCCCACACACGAGGCCGAACCGTAACAACATCATGGCTACTCCTTTGCTCTCCTGGATATGAGCTCGTTGTCGCCCGCCGTCTGGCGAGCATAGGGCATGAACGGATGTGTGCTGGAGAGGTGATTCAGCAAGAGCGCGATACGGTACTGATGGGGGCGGTTACTTCGCACCTCGTCCCGCTTTCGGTAAGAGCGTGTCGATGAGGCTTGGCGGACGCTCTTGGTAATCGGGCGGGAAGAGGTTAAAGCGCCGCCAGATTTCATACCAGAGCGGGACACGATTGAGGATGACCCAGCCCATGACTTTAGTGCCTTGCCGGACATGGCTTTGCTCCGGCCATGCCCGGTCTTCAGGGTCCGGTACTACCCAGAAACGGAAATTGCCCTTCCCATCGTCCACTTGGTCGATGACCTTGATTACGCCGGTATAGGTGCCTGCCATCACTTCAGGCCAGGCAGGAAGCGGAATAGCCGGAATGCCATAGAACAGAATTTTCACTTTCCGCCCGACGTTGAGGAGCGGAGCATCGATGCCGTCAGCGGTCATTTCGATGGCTTTGTCGAGGCTGTTGGGCGACAGCCGAACGATCTTGTCTCCCTGTCGAACGGTTTCTCCGGCCCCAGCTTCAGCCATCTTCACGACGGTGCCATCGATCGGCGCCAGAATTTTGCTGGCAATGCGACGTTGTGTGGCATTTGACATGCGGAGGGAGACTTCGGCCACTTGATCCGCGGCTTTGGCGGCCTCTCCCACGGAAGCATCCCGTGCGGCTTCGGCGTCCAACAACCGCTGCAATACCTCAGCGTTGATCTGCTCACGACCGAAGCCAAGGGCTTTCATGGACTGCTCGGCGGCTCGTAAATTGGCTTGCGCCCCTTCCAGGTCGGCTTTGCTGCCGATGGCCGATTGGATGGTCAACTCCAGTTCCCGCTGTGAGACGAGGCCTTGCTCGGCGAGCTGCTTGTGGCGGTCGACGTTCAGTTCGGCCGTGGACATCGTGATTTTGGCGGATTCAACTTTTTGATAGGCTTCGCGGACTTTGTTCTGGGCTTCGACGACGCGGGCCTGGGCCGAGGGCACAGCGGCTTTCACGAGGTTCTGCATTTCTTTGATGCGCTTATCGAGTTGCTCCGCTCGGGAGAGAGCGGCCTTCCGGGTTTCTTCAAGCGCTTTCTTGCGTTGATCGAGGAAGGACAACAGGTCCGGTGCCATGAAGTTCGGATCGTAGTCCTCCAACTCCACGATCAGGTCCCCTTGTTTCACGCGGACGCCTTCGAAGACATGCCATTTTTGGATCCGTCCCGTGATCTGGGCCTCGATATCTTGTGGCCGCTCATAGGGCGAATAGGCGGAGAGTTGACCTGTGACGGTAATCGTCTGTGTCCAAGGAACAAAGGCAATGATAAGGAGAAACAGGATGACGAGCTTAATAGCCAGCCGGGAAGAAAACTTCAACCGTTCCGGGATTTGAACCGCTTCCCACGACTGGAGCTTGCTGGATGTGGCAAGGTCATCGATCGAAATCTCGCTCAGGCCACTGTCCCTCGCGATGAGCGAGCGGACTTTGCTTTTCAGACCTGAACCAAGGCGAGCCACGACGGTGATCTCCTCAGAAAATGGCAGCATGGGAGCCGCACAATGCACATCATATGAGAAACATCGGGCCGAGGTCAATTTGAAGCGTAGAACAGGTATCCGTGAAGGTGCGTACGGTGAGTGGGTTCACCTTGACCCATACAGGCAGAATCGCTAAGGTGGCGCTCTGTTTTTCAAGCTGTGGGATGAAGGAAGGAGCGTGCTGGTATGGCTGCAACAGGACGATCATCTCGCCGGGTACGGAAGGCGCAAGGTCCGCTTATCGGGATTCTCGGAGGCAGCAAATCCGATTTTCCGATTCTGGAGAAAGCCGGTGCACTGCTCTCGGAATTTGAAATTCCCTATGAGCTCTTAGTGGTCTCGGCTCACCGGACCCCGGACCGGCTTTTCGAATATGCCGAGACCGCACCGGGGCGAGGAATCGAAGTCATCATTGCCGGCGCCGGGGGGGCGGCCCATCTTCCGGGCATGTTGGCGGCCAAGACCCATTTGCCGGTTATCGGCGTACCCATTCCCACAGAAAATCTTCGAGGGTTGGATTCGTTGCTGTCTATCGTTCAGATGCCCAAAGGCATTCCTGTGGCGACGGTTGCCATCGGAGGGGCGGACAATGCCGCCTTGCTGGCGGCCCAAATCCTGGCAGGCCGGTATCCCTGGATTGCCGATCGTGTGAAGACGTTCCGCAAGTCTCAGACTGAAAGTGTCCTTAATTCTCCGGAGGCTCAGGGAACCAGTGTGGGTAGTCTCCAGGCGGATCGGATGAGCCAGCGGTCGTGACCATGCAGCCCCTCGGACCCGGTGCGACCCTCGGAGTATTGGGTGGCGGGCAGCTCGGCGCGATGTTCACGCGTGCGGCTCAGCAGCTTGGTTATCAGGTCGCCGTCTGGGATCCGGATCCCGATGCGCCGGCGCATCGGTTCGCGAGCCGGTCTTTCTCTACGGCCTTTACAGATCCTTCAGCCTACCGTGAGTTCAGCCAACTGGTTTCTGCCGTCACGTTCGAATGGGAAAACGTGCCGGCATCGCTCTGTGAACAATTGAGCCAGATCTGTCCTGTCCGTCCGTCCGCTGCCGTGCTTCGAGTCATTCAAGATCGGATCGATCAAAAACAATTTTTGCAGTCGCAGGGACTTCCTGTTCCATCGTTTTCGGTGGTGACGAATCCCGCTGAACTGGCCGGGATCGTTCAAGTCTTTGGGTGTGCCGTGATCTGCAAAACAGCTACAGCGGGGTACGATGGGAAGGGCCAATGGACGATCAGGCAGCCGGCGGACATTGCGGAGGTGGAGGGGGCACTTCGGGCAATGGTGCCGGCCGGTGCGCGATGGATCGTCGAATCGATGGTGGACTATGTGCGGGAGCTATCGGTGCTGGTCGTTCGGAGCGCGAATGGGGAATACCGCCTGTATCCGGTCGTTGAAAACCGGCATGAGGCCGGGATTCTTCGGATGACGGTGGCTCCGGCTATGGTCTCTCCCGAGGTTGTCACGCAGGCGAAAGATTTGGCTCTTCATGCCGTGGAAGCGCTCGGTGGTATCGGGGTATTTTGCGTAGAACTGTTTCAGCTTCACGGGGATCGACTTCTGATCAACGAAATCGCCCCGCGTCCGCATAATTCCGGACACTACACGTTGGACGCCTGTACCGTGTCACAATTCGAGCAGCAGGTGCGGGCATTGTGCGGACTGCCGCTGGGAGAAGTCCGACTGTTGTGTCCTGCCGCGATGGTGAATCTGATCGGCCATGACGTTGAGAAGATCACGAGCGCTAAGGGGTGCAAAGACCTCCTGACGATTCCAGGTGCCGAACTTCATCTGTACGGGAAGCGCACGGTGAGACCAGGCCGCAAAATGGGGCATGTCACTTTCCTTGCAGAGTCGGGCGACGGGGCCACTGGCCGCGCCAACCAGTTTATGAAGTTACTTGCTGTGTAAGCAAGGGCGAGAGGAATCGGTACCGCCAGACCCGCTCGATTTGCGATACGCCCACACGTTCTTGGATGCCTCACCAATGGGGCATAATCGATAGACTCTCTTGTAAATTCCCTCGCACCCGTTCGATTTTGTATGGACCGTAGGGTGCATTCCTCTGGCTGAGTCACGGAAAGGCCTCTGGATTACCATGCCAATCGACAGTTTCTGATCTCCGACCAGGGGTACAGAAGTTGCTGTGCTTACGCGTGGTCTATCGGGAGGACGATCCTGTGAATACTACGGCGGCAACAGCTTCGGCCCCAGCCAACAGTCGATTTCACCAATTTCTCACGCATCCCCGCTCACGGCTGATTCTGCTGCAATGTCTGGTGAGCGTGATCCTGTCCTACGAGCTGCTCTTCGGAACGGAGTCGGTCATCAGCCGGCTAAACAGCGAGGGGATGGTCGTCGGAATGTGGGCATTCGTGGGAATGCTCGTCTTGTTGCCGAGTGCCTGGTTCGAGTTAGGCTGGGTCAATGGCGCGCTTGTGGCCGTTGATACGGTGCTGGTGACAGGGACGATCTATCTGTCAGGGAATGCGCGCCCGGATCTCTATACCGCATACTTTGTCCTGATGCTGGTGGCGGCCTCGGTGCGGCGCTTGAGCCATATGATGGGGCTATGCCTCCTCCTCTGTGCCGGGTACGCCGCATTGTTGTATGAGGGTATTGTCCACAGTGAAACCGTGGCGGTTGGCCATTTGCTTGGCGTGCCGGTACTCCTGGTGATGGCGGTCTTCTATGGGTTGGCGTTGGAAGCCGTCACGGTTGTCCAAGAAGAGAAGTCGACGTTGCTGAAGGATGTCGAATCCTTGAAGCGCACGGAAGAGCAACTGGCAGCCAGCAAGGTACAATTGGAGGCCCGTATCGCCGGATTGAACAAGGATCTGACGCAGTCTCAGGACAAGCTGCAGCAGGGGCTGGCGGTGCGCCAAGGGTTAGAGCGTCGATTGCGCGAGGCGCAGAAGATGGAGGCCGTCGGACGGATGGCGGCCGGGATCGCCAAGGAGTTCGGCGAGTTGTTCTCGGTGATCGGGAAGCAGACCGGTGTACTGTTGGCCCAGCTGCCGACCAACGATCCGCTGCGAGCTGCGACCGACGAGATCTTTAAGACCGGTGAGAAAGCGGCCGCATTGACGGCTCAATTGATCGCGCTCAATTTGGAAGATACGCAGGTCCGTCAGGTGCTGTCGGTCAAGACGGTCTTGGCGGATCTTCGGAGGGCCATCAGGAGCCTGCTCCCGGCGCAGATCGACCTCGCGATCCATCAAGACGAATCCCCGATCTATGCAGAGGTCGATCGTGAAGGGTTGGAAAAGGTGCTGTTTCAGCTGGTGGTCAATGCGCGGGATGCCATGCCGAACGGTGGACGATTAGTGATTGAAGCGCGCTCGGGTGCAGGTCTGCCCGGCGTCGCTCATGCCAGCGGGGTTGGTAAGAAGCCCTCTCACGACGTACTGATTCAGATCAGCGACACGGGGACGGGGATGAATCTGGACACGCAGGCGAGGATGTTCGAGCCGTTTTTTTCGACAAAAGAAACCAATGTGGGACTCGGACTGACGGCGGTTTACGGGATCGTCAAGCAGAACGGGGGGGTGGTTGAGGTGGACAGCCGGCCAGGGCAAGGGACGGTGGTTCGGGTCTGGCTGCCGGGTGCCCGAGCTGCCAATGCGCAGGAGGAGCCGATTCCCAAGTCGATGCTGGCCAAGGGGGATGAGACAATCCTCCTGGTTGAGGAAGATGAGATCAGCCGCAAACTGGTCGGCTCGATGCTGGCCCGATACAAATACCGCGTGCTGGAGGCCGCCTCTTCCGTTGAAGCATTGATGCTCACCCAGGGGTACCAAGGTATTGTGCATTTGACGGTGAGCCCCTTGGTCATGCCCGAGATCGGAGGGCGGGAATTGGCTCGCCGGCTGCTCAATCATCAACCCACGATGAAAGCGCTGTTTGTGTCCAGTTATGATGATGAGACGATTGCGCATCATCGGATCAATCGACGATTTGTACTTCAGCAGCCCTATCGACAAGTCGGATTGGTGGAGAAAGTCAGAGAAATGCTCGACGCCGCCTAGCATTCAGGGCCATCAAGAACGCCCTGAGTGATCCGGCGCGAAGAAACGCACGTCCCGCTCTTTGAAGATCCCTACCAGGGCCATGCCTGCCACGAATCCTCCTATGTGAGCGAAGAATGCGATCCCTCCACCGTGGGATCCCATTGACAGTCCTCCGCTGTAAAGCTGCCCCAAGAACCACAATCCTAAGACGATGACGGCCGGTACAGAGGTGGTTCCAAAGAAGGGAGGCGGGATCAGCACCAGCACGCGGGCTCTGGGATAGAGCAGGAGATAGGCTCCCAGGATCGCGGAAATGGCGCCGCTGGCGCCGACCATGGGGATCTGAGAGGACGGGTCGGTGAATGCGTGGCTAAGGGCTGCCAGGACTCCGCAGAGCACATAGAAGATGGCAAATTTGAGATGACCCATCGCATCTTCGATATTGTTGCCGAAGATCCAGAGATAGAGCATGTTACCGAGCAAATGCATCCAGCCGCCGTGGAGGAACATGCTCGTGATCAGGGTCAGTGTCGCGGGAACGGAGACGATGTCGTGTGGCAGTGCCGCATGACTAAAAATAACGGCAGGTATGGCGCCATACTGGAAGGCAAAGGCTTCGCCGGGTCTGTCAGGTAACGTGAACTGATAGGCAAACACCACGGCGCAGACCGCAATGATGGCTATCGTCACGATCGGTGGGCGCTCGGTCGGATTGTCGTCGCGCAGGGGGAGCATAGGGGCCCGCTAGGGCGTTCGGCGACGATCAATGATGGGACGGGGCAGATCCGGGTTTGAGGGGAGCGTTCCATCGGCATTCAGAGGCACAGAAAATCCGGCCGCGTGGGTATGGCCCCCGCCACCGAAGGAAGCCGCAATGCTTCCCACATCGGTGCCGTCTTCGCGGGATCGCATACTGAAGTAGCGACGGCTATCCCGGTCGTGCCAGATCAGGCAAAACGGATGATCCGGCGAGAGACGCTCTCCGATCTGACTCGTGAGGATGGCGCTCTGTACGGCCGGGATGACGGCGCCTTGGAACTCGACCATCACGGCCTGAGCGGCGAGCTTTCCAACGAGTTCCTGTTCGTATCGAAGGATCGCAGTCCCCTCTTGTTCCAATTCTGGCCGGCTGAATCGATTCCATCTTTGGAAATCGAATGGATAGGATGCAATGGCAGCGTTGATTTCTCGGCTTCCCGGCAACGCCCAGTTCCAGAGATCCTTGTCTTGGATATATTGCAGCAGCCAAGGGGCCGAAGTGCCGTGCGCCCATTCCCATCCCAAGACCGCGCCTGACTTCTTCATGTCAAAATAGGCGTAGGGAAGGCCGGCGAGGGATTGCTCGGCGGTGATGTGGTGATCCAGAATCAGCAGGTTCTTTGTTTCAGCGGCCATCGTTTCGAGAATCGGGCGTGAGTAGCTGAAGTCGACGATCACGACGTGCTGGTCTTTGATATCTGCGGGGGGGGGATTCCCGTGCTTGACGGGAATAAATCGCGCCGCGGGATATTGTTTCCAAATGGCCCAGGCTGCGCCAAATCCATCCGCACAGTCGGCATGATAGAGGACGGTGCTCGGGGGAGTACTGAACTGGCGGCTGCGTGGCGAATCACTCATAGTGGTTTGCCACAATACCATGCGTACGGGGGTGGACTAAAGGGGCGGTTGAAACGCCTGTCGGACTCGTCAAAGGCTATTCACATAGTCGATGAGTTGCCGAAGTCGTCCGGCGCTCCGACGGTTGAAGGGGAAGACCAGCCGAGGGAGCTTCGCAAGAGCGGGTTCGTCGAGTTCCTCTTCAAGAGCCGCCCGCAGTTCAAACTGCCCTTCGGAAAGTAGATCGCTGAACTGCGTCTGGATCTGTTCGAGATGTTTTCCCGAAATGGGGGAGTTTAGCCGCATTGCCATCAGTCGCCCGACGAATCGGATGGAATGGTACCGGCGATAGAATTTTGCGATTTCTTCTACGGCGGCTTCCGCGGAGTTCACAATCTTAAATAGGCTAAGATCTTCCTCATTGATCAGCCGTCGTTTCAGGAGCTGTTTTATGATGAACGCGGACCAGTCGTCCCAATAATCGCAGCCGGGTGCCTGGAGGCAGACGATTGGCTGCGGGTCGCTCTTGCCGGTTTGCGCCAGCGTCATGATTTCAAAGCCTTCGTCGTGGGTGCCGAAGCCTCCCGGGAACAGGACGATGGCACTCGCCTCCTTTTGGAACATCAGTTTGCGGGTGAAAAAATACTTGAACGTAATGAGCTTGGGATCATTGGCGATGGTCGAATTCGCGCCTTGCTCGAAGGGGAGCATGATGTTGACCCCGAAACTGTTTTCACGCCCAGCACCTTCCTGCGAGGCACGCATGATCCCGTCTGCGCCGCCCGTAATGACCATGTAGCCGGCTTTCACCACTTGTTCTGCAAACTGGTGGGCCAACTGATAGTTGGGGTCATCGGAGGGCGTGCGCGCGGAGCCAAAGATGCTGACCTTTCGCCGATCGCGGTAGCCGTTGAACACGGCAAAAGCATGGCGCAGTTCCTTGACCGCGCGATTAATGATCTTCAGATCTAAGAGGTCCAGATGCGAGTCATGCAGCTTTAAAAAGCCGGTCAGGAGCTCCTTCATCAGTGCTGCCTGAAGATCGTCTTCAGGGCTATCCAGGAGCGCGCGGATTTGGGTCAGAATCTCATCGTTGGAAAGTATCGTGCGTGGGCGGTTTTGCGTGGATTTCATAGGGGAGTCCATAGATGACCTGTGAGGGTGAGCAAGAATGATTCAGAAAAATTTTACCAGCCGCGGTTCTCGCGGTCAAAGAAGATCGCAACTTGTGTTACGTCTTACGATAGATCGGTTGATTTGGGTGAATTCTGAAGAACCCAAGCTTTGATGCGGGACTGATCGGCCGGAGAGAGTCCAGTGAATTGGACATCGACCCCTGGGCTTCCCACTGTTCCGGTTCTTCCGGACTCGTAAACCGGGTCATAGTCCTCAAGGATGGTTCCGGTCACGGTCAGGGGAGCAGTCAGATCAGGAAGGGCGAACCTGAGGAACACGCGTGTGCCGGGTAATAAGAGAGTTGCGGTCTGGACCATGGCGCCGACATGACTGAGCTGGACGATAATGGCCTGATGTTGGGCGCCTGGTGAGTTGGAATCTATGACGCCAATCGTCGCGGGGACGCGAGTATGACAGCGCTTGGGGGATAAGACGAGATCCCGTGCGGTCAAGACTCCGACTGGTTGTTCCTGTTTAGTGACGATGAGAATGGGGGCACCCGAAGACATCATGAGTGTCGTGGCCTCATCCGCCGCGCGGTCGTATTCAATAAAATGCACCGGGTGAGACATGATTGCTCGAACTTCGATATCGTCCGGGGCGAGGCCCAGAGCGACCACTTTTTTTACAATGTCTGAAGGCGTCATCAAGCCGAAGTGCAGATCCGTGTCTTTCACCAGCAGGCAGGGCATCTGTTCACGTTCTAAAAGAGTGGCCGCTTCAGTCACGGAAATGTCACCGGGAATTTGAACGACACCTGGAGTCATCATGTGTGCGACCACTGTTAGTTTGGGGTTCGGTGTTTTCTGTTGTTGATTGTTTGGGCTTACCATCGCATCGCCAGGGTGTTCAGGGTGACCGGCGCATGTCCTGGCTGCAGCGGTGTATGGGAAGTATAGCAGACGGATCCGAGTTCCCCCGTCTCCGCCAACGCCTTGTCATACAACAGTTTATCGGCATACACTGAACGACACTGGTGCGGGGAATGTTGCTGGAGTGAAAGGGCGGACGGATGACCCTGTCGCGTGATGTGTGTCATGATTTTCAAGACCGAGTGGCCCGGATCCCGGTTCATGGGTTAGGGCTGTCGGTTGATGTATATTCGCCAGACCTTCTTAGCTTGCTCGCCGACCTGACGCGTCGTCAAGTCCTTCCGATGTACTTGGAGGTATTTCATGCGACCTCCAGTGCGCTGGCCGCTGTTCGTGATCAGACCGATGTGCCGCTTCCCTACCATGGAGAAGGCCTCTGGGTGACGCAACCGGGAGCTGAGTCTGATCCGTTGTTTCAAGGCGAAGCGCGGGTGCTAGCGTCCCAGCTCGCTCTGCTTCGGAGCGCCTGGTCGAATCATGAATGTGCGACGAAGCATATTGCCGGCTACTCGTTCGGAACCTATCTCCCTCCGCTCTATACTGCGTCGAGTGCCGACGTGGTGGCCAAGAACATCAACATGGTCCAGGCGATTTTTGATCAACGAGCCGCGTTGCCGGACGGCGGCTCTCCGCTCTTTCTGCTGGAGATGCCGCCGCTGACGTTCTTTGTCGCCGGGACCCTTTCGATTCCGGCCTACTTTCGCCGCGTTACCGACCAAGCCGTCTGCGGGCTGGTGCTGGATATCGGACATCTGTGGACCGTCTATCGCTACTCTGGAGCCTGGCGGGATCAGTCTCTCGCGCAATTCGTGGACGAATTCCTGCGCGAGTTTCCGGTCGAGCGGGTCGTGGAGATCCATGTCGCGGGGCTTGCCGTGCATGAATCTCTGGTCAGCAAGGACGATGTTGTGCATTGTGAGGATCCGAATCTCCTCCCGCGATGGACGGATGCCCATGCTGCGCCGATTCCCCCAGTGTTGTTCGAGATGTTGGATCAGATTCTTCTGTGCGGTCGATTGGAACATTTGCGAGGGATGGCGCTTGAAGTTGATACGAAGACCAGCGATCTTATCGCCGACGAGTTGGCATGGTTTTTAGAGCGATATAGGAATGTATTTCATCAAGCTATCCCGCGAGGCTTAGTCGCAGGTGCGCCTTTTCCTTCGCCAGTTCCAGCACAATTCATTACAGAACCCGACTCAGTTTCGAAGAGCGAGGCTCTGGCCGAGGCCTATGACCAGTATGCGCAGGTGGTGTCGAGTCGCGCAGAGCCGGTTGGGCCGAACTGGAAGGCGCCAATGGCCTGTGCAGAGGAGCTCGACTGGTATCGAGCAAAATATCTGCCCTACGAAATTCTTCACTGGGGCGGCGATATCGAAGCCATGTTTCCAGAGACTTGTCAGGAATTGGCCGGAAAGCAGATCGCCCTTGACGGCCTTGTGTCCTATTGGTTTCGCCTTCCGCATCCGGTGACGCGATCCTATGATTTCTTCGACGTAAAGATTGATCGGTTTGTGGAATTTGTGAGTGAACAAGCTTCGGATCTGAAGGCGCTGGTACAACGGGAAGCCACTGAACTGCGGCTGGCCTATCAGGCTGCCAGCGAAGGGCCACGGCAGTCGACAGGTACACCCCTATGAGCTTCTGGTCAACATTGCCCCGTCCGATTATGGGTCTTTCTCCTATGGATGGAGTCACGGATGCGACCTTCCGTCGAGTCATCGCTCAGCATGGCCGGCCCGATGTGACCTTTACCGAGTTCACGCACGTTCATGATGTCTGTCGGGGGCCGGAGTTTCTGCTAAACACGTTAGCCTACAGTGAGTTGGAACGGCCGGTCGTCGCACAGTTGTATGGCAAGGATCCGGCGTTGTTCTACCGGGCCACGCACGCAGCCTGTGAATTAGGATTCGATGGGATCGACATTAATATGGGCTGCCCGTCGAAGAACGTGGCGTCATCCGGGTCGGGCGCCGGCCTGATCAGGACGCCGGATGTTGCCCATGCGATCATGCAAGCCACCAGTCGTGCGATTCACGATTGGGCGAACGGACAGACGTTGGAGCAGGTCGGGTTTAAACCAGCCAGGATTGCGGCGATTCAGGCGATGAATGCCGGACGCCAGGGTGCAGCCCCGGTTCAGCGGCGCGTGTTGCCGCTGTCAGTAAAGACGCGGCTGGGTTACGACTCCGTGATTGTGGAAGACTGGGTTTCGCATCTGATTCAAGAAAAACCCGTCGCGATCACGCTGCACGGGCGCACTCTCCGGCAAATGTATCGTGGCGAGGCGGATTGGTCGGCGATCGCCAGGGCGGCCCAGCTCGTGAAAGGGACCGGAATTCTGTTATTGGGGAACGGCGATGTCCAAAACCTCAATGAGGTGGTGAGTCGCGTGCGATCCACGCAAGTGGATGGGGTGCTTGTCGGGCGGGCTGTGCTGGGGGCGCCGTGGTTTTTTCGCGCCAAAGAGTACGCCCGTGCGTTGACAAAGGCGGATGCGTCAGACGCGTCCATTCATGACCAGCCGATAGCGCTTGATGCGCGCTTCGCCCTGATGCTCGACCATGCGCGGCAGTTCCAGGCGATCTGCGGCCCGGGGCAATTTCATCGCATGCGGAAGCACCTGGGCTGGTATTGCAAAGGCTTTCCGCATGCCGCGGCGTTGCGGGGACAGATGTTTCGCGTGTCTTCTGCGGAGGATGTGGAGGCCATGATCGCCCGCTATCACGCGAATCAGATCGTCGACGGTCCGGCCACGGGTCCGGGGTCCGGCGATGACTTGTCGGATGAGGCCGCGACGCTCGTGTCACGATGCAGTTGATTCTCGCCTCCACCTCGCCTCGCCGCCGCGAAATCCTCGCGCTGCTCGGTATTCCATTCGAGGTCATTGCCCCGGATTTTGAAGAAGTGCCTCAGCCAGGATGGAGCCCACGGCAACAGGTGGAACACTTTGCGCGTGAGAAGGCGCGGTCGATTGCGATTGCGCGACCGGCCTCTCTGGTGCTCGGCAGCGATACCGTGATTGAACTCGGCGGGCAGATGTTGGGCAAGCCGGCGGATCTGGCCGATGCGCGCGCGATGCTGACGAGATTGGCAGGGCGGCCGCATGAGGTACATACGGCCGTGGCCCTCTGTCGGCAGATCCCTCGGTATGAAGCGGTTGCGATCGAGACTGCCACGGTGCAGATGAAAGCCTATGATGAAGCCGCCATCGAGCGATACCTGGCGACTCAAGAGCCGATGGGGAAAGCCGGCGCCTATTCCATTCAGGGCGTGGGCGGTGAGCTCATCGAGGCGATCTGTGGCGATTTTCTTGGCATCGTCGGGTTGCCCTTGCGGACAGTGGCGACCTTGCTGGCCGGCGCGGGTCTGCCTGCTCCGGTTGATGCCGATGCGCTCTATCGGGCTAAACCCTATCCGAACTGGACGCGGTTTACGCACGATTGAAATGACCTGGCGCTTCCCCTACAATGCGCCAGTCTTTTCTTGGCTTTATCTTCAGGGAGGCGGTTATGCAGAGCAGAGCCCATCGGCGTCAAGGAATGGTGGCGGTGTCGAGTCTCTTGGGAATTCTGGCGCTCGTAGGACCACCGGCGGCGTCGGCCATTGACGTAAAGCTGTCCGTGGACGATGCACAGAAGGCTTTGGAGGCCGGCCGTATTCCGATGGACAAGGCCAATTCTCCTGAAGACGTCAAGAAGGTCCTGCAGCAAGCGTCCTTGGCCACCCGGGTCGGGTCGGATCCTGAGAAAGACCCCTGCGGTGCCAGCGCCATCCTTCGTACCAAGCGATTCCGGCTCGAAGCCTTCGGGCGACAGGAAGCGGCGGAATCCAAGAAGCAGAAGAAAGAGATTCGCATGCCGGACGAGTTCATCAAGAAGGTCGTCGACATGCCGAACATGGAAGTGGAAGTGCAGCTCTGCGGGGACGACGAATACTTTGCCGAAGGAGCGCAGATTGCCTTTCAACAAGGGAATAAGAATATCAAGGCCATCGATGTGAGCCCAGCCGAAAAGGGACGCAAGAACGACGGCCAGGGTCCCGCGTTCCGATCGCGATTTACCGCACGCTTCGCCTACGACAGCTTCGATCCGAACGCCAAGACAAAAGTCATCGTGTTTTTCCCGGACGGAAAGACCAGCGAATTTGACGCCGATTTCTCCAAGGTCCGGTAAGGCATGTGGCTTGGGGATCTCTGATTCCCGAATCCGCTCAAAAGGCCTGTCTCGGATTCTGAAGCATCTGCTGTAGTCGCCGAGCAAGTCGGGGTCTCTCCTCTCGATTCCCCACCCGATATCGCCCAACGACGGTCCAAACTGTTTCGGTTGACAGGTCTCCCGCGAAGGCATGCAGTTTTTCCTGTCCCCCCTCAAGCCTCTCAAACTATAACGCGCGAACAGTCGGCGAGGTTCAGGCCGATTTGCCTGCGCGCGCTGCGCTTGTATCCCATCTCATGAATTTGACTAATTCGGTTGCTAGGCGGTCGTTCGGGTCAGATTTTCATGTCAGACAAATCCTGACGGGACATCGTTCTATGATGAGATTTCACCGATTTGTTAACGCTAGTCTCACTTTCATTCAGTATCCCTATCAAGTTCCAGGTTCGTGCTCCGATAACGCTTCCGGCAAGTGGCAGTAGCGCAGCTCACCGTCGATTGTTTGTGACGATAATGAATGAAACATTGAATGCCTATCGTGTCATTCCTTTCGGTCTCAGTCTGTGTGGTGCAGGCCTCCTCCTCGTGTCTCACGAATGGCATTGGGGGACAGCTGCATCGGCCTCCGGCCTGCTCGCGCTCGGAGTCCTGGCCGGGTGGAAGTTATCGTCTGATCATGACCGTGCGGTAGCGGCGGCATTGCAGGACCGTGAGGTGCAGGATCTTAAGGCGCGGGACGCTGCGATTGAGCAAGTCAGTGCCAATTTACAGAAGTTGGCCTCCCAGGTGATCTCCGTCTGGGGGAAACAGATCGAATCCTCCCGGAAGAAAATGGAAGATGCGTTCGTCGGACTGACCGTCCGCTTCGCAGAGATCGTGCAGCGGCTGCACGATGCCGTGGGGTCCTCTCGCAAGGCCGTTGGCGCAGCGACGGACCAACAGGGGGAGAACGGGCTTGTCACCATGCTGTCGTCGAACGAAACCCGCCTCAATACCATCGTCACGGCGCTCACCGAAGCTCGCCAGGACAAGGAACATCTGCTTACGGAAACGCGGAAGATGGTGGAAGTGATTCATGAGTTGAAGCAGATGGCGGCGGAGGTCGAAGGCATCGCGGACCAAACCAATCTGCTGGCGCTGAATGCCGCCATCGAGTCTGCCCGCGCCGGGGAAGCCGGTCGCAGTTTTGCGGTTGTCGCGGATGAAGTGCGTAAGTTGTCCACACGAGCGGGGGAGAACGGCAAGCGGATTAACGGCAAGGTTGAAATGATCAACCGGGCAATTCTGAGTTCGACGGCAATGGTGGAATCGTCTGTGGAGCGGGATACCCGGTCGCTTGAATTTTCCATGGCGAAGATTCGCGAAGTGCTCGATGAGTTCGGCTCGGCGGTAAAAGGGTTGGAGCAATCGACGGGGATGCTGCAGCAGGAGACTGAGCGCATTTCGATCGAGGTGTCCGAGGCGCTCGTACAGCTTCAGTCCCAGGACCGGGTCAATCAAGTGCTGATGCATGTGCAGACGAACATCGATCAGCTATGCAGCAAGCTGGTTCCGCCACACGGACTGCTCCAATCGGAAGACGTCGTGGAGGTGGCAGGGGCGCTCCGGAGTTCCTACACCATGGAAGAGGAAATGGCGGCTCATGGTGGCGGGGCACCTGCTCAGGCGAAAACCGAGGAAATCACTTTCTTCTAGGGGGCAACATGGCAAAGACAGTGCTAGTCGTCGATGATTCGGCTTCGCTGCGACAGGTCGTGAGCATCGCGTTGAAAGGCGCCGGCTACGATGTGCTGGAGGGCTGCGACGGCAAGGACGCGCTCTCCAAACTGACGGGACAAAAAGTGCATCTCATTATCAGCGACGTGAACATGCCGAATATGGACGGTATTACGTTCGTGAGAGAAGTGAAGAAGCTGGCGAACTATAAATTCACGCCGATCATTATGCTGACCACGGAATCGCAGGAGGGCAAGAAGGCTGAAGGGCAGGAAGCCGGTGCCAAGGCCTGGGTGGTGAAACCTTTCAAGCCGGAGACCATGCTGCTGGCAGTCTCCAAACTCATTCTGCCGTAAGGCCGTGTCCTGAGAGAAGGAGTGCGTCATGGAAGTTCGAGAAGACATGGCCGGGTCCGTATGCAGATTGCACGTGGCCGGAGAAATGACGATTTATTCGGCGCTCGAACTCAAAGAGCGTCTGCTCGGATCGCTGGCCCGTTGTGCCGAATTGGATGTGGACAGTTCAGACGTCACCGAAGTGGATTCGGCCGGGCTGCAGCTGCTCCTGCTGGCCAAGCGTGAGGCCCGGACGGCCGGGAAACAGATGCAGGTGTCTGCTCCCAGTCAGGCCATGCAGGAAGCACTGCAGCAGTTTTGTCTCAGCCCGACGTTGGAGCATCTCTAGATGATCGGGGGTGCCGTTGTCGGGTGGACGAGTCGAACGATTACAATAGGGATTGCCTCATGAATCTTGATTCAGCCGCACAGACCTTTCTCGCAGAAAGCCGGGAGCTTCTCGATACCATGGAGGAGCAACTGCTGCAGCTCGAAGCGAACCCGAGCGGGGGAGCCGATATCGACGCGATCTTTCGAGCGGCACATACGATCAAGGGTTCGGCCGGCCTCTTTGGATTCGACGACGTGGTTCGGTTCACCCATCGGGTGGAAAATCTGCTCGACCGGATCCGCGGAAAACAGTTAGGCCTGGACGCGGATTGTGTCGCGCTCTTGTTGACCTGCTGCGATTTTATTCGCGCGCTCATCGAAGCCATTCCAACCGGCCAGCCGCTCACCCCCGAGGCTAGGCAGACCTGGGATACGCTCGTTAGTCGTTTGGATATCCATCTTGGGGTCACTCCCGCTGCTGAGCCCGCTCATGCGAGTGCTGCAGCGGCGACGCCAGCGATCTCGCCCGGCGACCTGTCCGAGCAGAATACGGCCGACTATGCCTGGCATATCTCGTTGCGATTCGGCCGGGATGTGCTCAGGAACGGGATGGATCCGCTCTCGTTTCTCCGGTACCTGGGAACGCTGGGCGATGTGTTGCATCTCACGGTGATCACGGACGCCCTCCCGGCTGTCGACCAGATGGACCCGGAGAGTTGCTACCTGGGTTTTGAAATCCGGCTCCGAAGCCAGGCGGATAAGGTGCAGATCGAGAGCGTGTTTGATTTTGTGCGCGATGATTGCCAGATCCGAATCCTCTCCCCGCGCAGCAAGCACTCCGAATACGTGCAGCTGATTCAGGAGCTGCCGGAAGATTCCATGCGCTTGGGGGAAATCCTCATCAAGAGCGGCGCGCTGACCAAGGCGGAACTGGCCCAGGCGCTCACCCAACAGAGCGAAGGTGGCCCATCTGGGACGTCGGCGGCGTCCCCTCCTCCGGACAACAACCAGTTGGGGGATATTCTCATTCAGCGGGGCATCGTCACTCCCGGCCTGGTGCATGCGGCCTTGGAGAAACAGCAACAGGTCAAAGAGCACAAGACGCAGGAAAACCGGTTCATCCGCGTCGAGGCCGACAAGCTGGATCAGTTGATCAATTTGGTCGGCGAACTGGTCATCGCTGGGGTTGGTACGCAGTTGCTGGCGAAGCGGGCAGGAGTGGGTGATGTGCTCGAGTCGACATCGACCGTGTGTCGTCTGCTGGAGGAGGTACGGAACAACGCGTTGGGCCTGAGAATGGTGCAGATCGGTGCGACCTTCCAGCGGTTCCAGCGGGTCGTGCGGGATGTGAGCCATGAATTGGGCAAAGACATCGAGCTGATGATCACGGGCGGCGAGACGGAACTGGACAAGTCGGTGGTGGAGCGCATCGGGGATCCCTTGATGCACCTGGTCCGGAATTCCATGGACCACGGGATCGAACCGCGCGAAGTGCGGCTGGAGGGAGGCAAATCCGCCAAAGCTCGCATCACGCTCAATGCGTATCACGATTCGGGCAGCATCGTGATCGAAGTCACGGACGACGGCGGCGGGCTGAACCGAGAACGCATTCTGAAGAAGGCGCGGGAGCGCGGGTTGATCAGTGAGACCCAGGTGCTGACGGAGGCCGAAACCTACAATCTGATTTTTGAAGCGGGATTCTCTACGGCGCAGCAGGTGTCCAATCTGTCGGGCCGGGGTGTGGGGATGGACGTTGTCAAACGGAATATCGAAGCGCTCCGAGGGACGGTGGAGTTGCTCAGCAAAGAAACGGTGGGGACCACCGTGCAGATTCGTCTGCCCCTGACCCTGGCCATCATTGATGGATTTCTCGTGGGGGTCGGTCAGAGCCGGTATGTGATCCCGCTGGATATGGTCTTGGAGTGTGTGGAGATGCCGGAAAGTGAGCGCAAGGTGGCCGGGCGTGAGGGGCACATCAGCTTGCGTGGGCAGGTGCTTCCATTCATTCGTCTCCGGCGTCTGTTCCTGCTCGGGGGAGACGCAGGGCAGCGGGAAAATATCGTGGTGGTGCAGTACGGCGGGCAGAAGATCGGTCTGGTGGTGGATTCACTGCAGGGCGAGTTTCAGACCGTCATCAAGCCGCTGGGCCAGCTCTTCTCGCAACTCAAGGGGTTCGGCGGGTTTACGATCCTGGGAAGTGGCGATGTGGCGTTGATTCTTGATGTGCCGGCGCTCTTTCAGAAATGTGCGTCTCGGGAAGGCTATCTGACGTCCGGGGACAGTCATCCGGAGGCATCAACGACGGGAATGGAAGTGGCAGCATAAATGGTGGTTCATACGGAGGGGGGAGCGCGATGTTGCAGAATATGAAGCTAGGTGTACGGCTGGGGTTGGGATTTGCGGTGGTGCTCGTGTTGCTGGTGCTCGCTAGTGGTATCGGCATCATGAATCTGAGCGACTTCAAGGAAATTGCGGCCAAGATCGTGGGATGGAGTTATCCCAAGGTCGCAATGGTGAACGATGTCATTAAGAACACACTCGACAATGCGCGGCAGGTACGCAACATTGCGCTGTCCACTAATCAGGCCGAGATTGATGAGTATTTCAGGAAGATGGACGACAACCGCAAGAAGAACGGAGAGATTCTCGATAAGTTAGACAAGCAACTCACGCTTCCAAAGGGCCGCGAGTTGTTCAAGGCCATCACCGACAAGCGTGCGATTCTCGGGACGAAGTACGCTCAAATGACGGTGTTGGTCAAGGCGGGCGACCGGCAAGCACTTGGAAATTTTATCAAACAAGAGTTTGGCCCAGCAAACATGGCCTTCGCGGAGTCGCTCGAGGTCATGGCAAACTTCCAAGCGGAACTGATGGATAAACAGGCCAAGCAGATGGAGGAAGCCTACGCCAGCGCGCGAAACATACTGGTAGGGGTGAGTCTGTTTGCCTTGGCGCTCGGGACTCTTGTCGGTGTGTGGATCACGCGGTCAGTCATGAGCCAGTTAGGCGGCGAGCCGTCCTATGCTGCGGACTGTGTGAAGCGGATTGCGGAAGGCGATCTGTCGCTCGACATTCAGGTGAAGGAGAAAGATCGCGGGAGTCTTCTGTTTGCGCTCAAGGGGATGGTCACGAGTCTCACGCAGGTAATCGGGCAGGTCCGGCAATCGGCCGACGCCCTGGCCGGCGCGTCGGAAGAAGTGAGTGCCACGGCGCAGTCTCTGAGCCAAGGCTCCAGCGAGCAGGCGTCGAGCGTGGAGGAGTCCTCGGCCTCGATCGAGCAGATGACGGCCTCGATCAATCAAAACAGTGAACATGCCAAAGTGACCAACAACATGGCGACGCAAGCCTCGAAGGAAGCGAGCGACGGCGGGCAGGCTGTGCAGGAAACCGTGACGGCGATGAAGCAGATCGCGGGGAAGATCGGCATCATCGACGACATCGCCTATCAAACCAATCTGCTCGCGCTGAATGCGGCGATCGAAGCTGCGCGGGCCGGAGCGCATGGCAAGGGGTTTGCGGTCGTGGCGGCGGAGGTGCGGAAGCTGGCTGAACGGAGCCAGGTGGCGGCTCAGGAAATCGGCAATCTGGCGGGCGACAGCGTGAGCATGGCGGAGCGGGCCGGCAAGCTGCTCCAGGAGATGGTGCCCGCGATTCAAAAGACGTCCGACCTGGTACAGGAAATCGCGTCGGCTTCCACCGAACAGGCGTCCGGCGTGTCGCAGATCAATACGGCGATGACGCAGCTGAGTCAGACGACCCAGCAGAACGCCTCCGCATCGGAAGAGTTAGCCGCTACCTCGGAAGAGATGAGCAGCCAGGCGCAGCAACTGCAGCAGGCCATTGCGTTCTTCAAGGTGGGCAGCCATGCCCCCGGCGTGAGTCCTGCTCCCATGGCCAAAGACAAATCGAGGAATGCGTTCAAGCCGTCTACCCGGAAGGAGATGACGTCGGGAACGCCCCAGGCTGAGCCCGTTGCGCAACCCGATCCGGCACAGTTCGTCCGATTCTAGGAGGTCGTCATGGGAACGGCATTGTCATCACAGGAACCGGCCGACCTGGAAGCGGCCGGAGAAGAACAGCATCAATATCTGACCTTTCTCTTGGGGAAGGAAACCTTTGCCATCGGAATCCTGGGGGTGAAGGAGATCATCGAGTACGGCACGCTCACGGCGGTGCCGATGATGCCGCCTTGTGTACGAGGCGTGATCAACCTTCGTGGACGCGTGGTTCCGGTGGTCGATCTGGCGGCCCGGTTCGGCCGGCCGTTGACGGAGCCGGGGCGGCGGACCTGCATCGTGATTGTCGAAGTGGCGGCCGAAGGGGATCACCGGGACATCGGGATTGTCGTCGATGCCGTCAATCAAGTGATCGAGATCCTTCCGGCAGAGATCGAGCCGGCGCCCACGTTCGGCGCCAACCTTCGGGGAGAGTTTATCCAGGGCATGGGGAAGGTAGACGGCCGTTTTGTGATCATCCTCGAAATCACGCGGGTGCTCTCGATCGATGAAATGGCTCAGCTCCGGAGCGGGCAGGATTCACTGGCTTCAGCCGGTGGTCCGGCGGCTCCGGCACTGCAAGCGGTCGCGTAGCACACAGGCCGGACAGGTTCGAGTGTCGTGATGGAGGGGGGCCGGCGGTCGTGTTGTGCCAGTCCGACCATCGCGATCGAACGATCACATTCACGTACAGATTAGGGGACGGCGTGAGCTACGCCGGGGACATTGTGCACGCGTCACTCTCCAATGTTTCTACCGGTGAAATCGCGATCACGGATCAGGAGTTCGCCGATTTCCAGGAATTTGTCTATCAAAGTGCCGGGATCACCCTGTCTTCTGCGAAAAAGGCGCTGGTGTCCGGGCGGCTGCTCAAGCGGCTGCGTCATTATCGGCTGTCTTCCTACCGGGACTACTTTCAGATGATCATGAGCGGGCAGGAACCCGCCGAACTGCAAACTGCGCTCGATCTTCTCACGACCAACGAGACCTATTTCTTCAGGGAGCCGCAACACTTCGAGTACCTCCGTACGGCGATCCTCCCGTCCAGGAAGCCGGGAGAAGCCTTCCGGATTTGGAGCGCGGCCTGTTCAAGCGGAGAAGAACCCTACACGCTGGCGATGGTGCTGGCGGATCAGTTAGGGGCGACGCCCTGGGAGATGGTGGCCTCGGACATCAGCTCGCGCGTCCTCGCCGCAGCGCAAGCGGGCCAGTACCCCATGGAGCGTGCGGAGAAAATCCCGCAGGCCTACCTCAAGGCGTATTGTCTGAAAGGGATCGGGGCTCAGGCGGGCAGGTTCCTGATCGATCCCAAGCTCAAGACCCGTATCCGGTTTCTGTCGGTCAATCTGAATGCGTCGCTGCCACAGGTCGGAACCTTCGACGTGATTTTCCTGCGCAACGTGATGATCTATTTCAATACGGATACAAAACGGCAGGTCGTGGAACGCTTGCTCTCCGTGCTGAAGCCGGGCGGGCATTTCATCATCAGTCATTCGGAAAGCCTTCATGGCATCACCGACCGGCTGAAGATGGTTCGGTCATCGATCTATCGCAAGGCCTAGGTCATGTCACAGCCTTCGAACGTCACGGAGGTGTTCTTACAGCCGGGAGAATTTCATTTCGGCCATGCGAAGACGCGGATCAAGACCATCCTGGGCTCGTGCGTGGCAATCACGATGTGGCACCCGGTTCTGCGTATCGGCGGCATGTGCCACTATCTGCTGCCGGCACGGGATGCCCGTTCCTCGGAACGGTTGGACGGGCGTTACGGAAGCGAAGCCCTGCAATTGTTTCTGCACGAGATGGCCAGGCGGGGGACGACGCTCAAAGAGTATCAGGTCAAGGTCTTCGGCGGCGGCAACATGTTTCCTTCCCTCGACAAGCGGGGGAAGGCGCTGGAGATCGGGATCCGTAATATCGAATTGGCACGGAAGGCGCTGGAAGATCTGGGCGCGTCCGTCGTGGCGGAACATGTGGGCGATATCGGGCATCGCCAGGTGATTTTCGATGTCTGGAGCGGCGATGTGTGGGTGCGGCATCAGCGGCTGCCCGGTAACGCCGGGCAGGATGTGATGGGGGTGGCCTAGGATGAAAACGATCAATGTGCTTGTCGTAGATGACTCGGCTACGGTTCGGCAGGTGATGTCTGACTTGCTCAAGAAAGATCCGGAGATCCGTGTCATTGCCACGGCCTCCGATCCGCTCTTTGCCATGGAACATATGAAGAAACAGTGGCCCGACGTCGTCACGCTCGACGTCGAAATGCCCCGAATGGACGGGATTTCGTTTCTGAAGCATCTCATGTCGACCCATCCGACGCCGGTCGTGATTTGTTCGTCGTTGACTGAGAAAGGGGCGGAAACGACCATGCAGGCCATGGCCGCCGGCGCGGTCAGTATCGTGACCAAGCCCCAACTCGGCGTGAAGAAATTTCTGGAAGATTCGTCGTCTCAATTGATTGAGGCCATCAAGGCCGCGGCTCAGGCGAACATGAAATGTCTGAAGGGGGCTGCGGTTCCCGCCGCTCCTGTGGCGCAGAAGTTGACAGCCGATGCCGTTCTCTCAGCCAGTACCCATGCCATGGCTCAGACTACCGACCGGTTAGTCGCAATCGGTACATCCACGGGAGGCACCCAAGCGCTTGAAGTAGTCCTGACCGGCATCCCCCGGGTCTGCCCGGGGATTGTGATTGTTCAGCACATGCCTGAGAAGTTCACCGCAGCGTTTGCCGAGCGGTTGAACAGCATCTGCCAGATCGAGGTGCTGGAAGCCAAGACCGGAGACCGCGTCATTCCGGGGCGGGCGCTGATCGCACCGGGCGGCCGGCATATGATGCTCAAGCGAAGCGGCGCGCAATATCACGTCGAAGTAGTCGATGGGCCGTTGGTGAATCGTCACCGCCCGTCGGTGGACGTGCTCTTCAGATCGGTCGCGAAGTTCGCCGGACGCAACGCACTGGGCATTATCATGACCGGTATGGGTGATGACGGAGCTGCGGGGCTGCTCGAAATGCGGCAGGCGGGTGCCCGCACGGTGGGGCAGAATGAAGCGACCTGCGTCGTCTACGGGATGCCGAAAGAAGCGATGAAGCGCGGAGCAACCGAGCGGGAAATCCCGTTGACGGCCATCTCGCAAGAGATCCTCGCCTATGGATAACCGGCCAGGGGTTCTCCGCTAACACGTCCGTTCTGGTCCTCCAACGCTGATCTTCTCCACGCATCCCGCGGCAAAGCCCGTCGTTAATCATGAGTCCCTGGCAACTGGTGCGCACGCCAGTAAGCCGGTATAGTCCCGGTGTGGCTCGGGCCGAGGCCCGGGTGGGACCTGGAGACTGCGGCGTGCCGAGGATCATCGTACATTTCGACATGGATGCTTTCTACGCGGCCATTGAGGAGCGGGATACGCCGGCGTTTCGAGGGCTTCCTCTGGCGGTGGGGGCCGATCCGGCGCAGGGACAGGGGCGCGGGGTTGTATCCACCGCGAATTACAAAGCGCGCGAGTACGGAATTTACTCAGCCACACCGATTTCTACAGCGTGGCGCCTCTCTGAGGACGCGCGTCGACGAGGGTTGCCCCCGGTCACCTTTGTTTCCGTCGATATGCGCAAGTATGCGCGGGTCTCCGACGCGGTGATGGTCATCGCTCGTCGTGCGATTCCCGTGCTTGAGCAGGCGAGCATCGATGAAGCCTACGGAGATCTCTCCAGCACCGGTTCTTTCGAGGCGGCGGCTGAGTTATGCCGGTCGATCAAGGGGACGATTTTCGCCGAAGAGCGACTGACGGCATCGGTCGGGATCGGGCCTAATAAAATGATTGCGAAGATCGCCTCAGGCGTTCAGAAGCCGGATGGATTTACAGTCGTCACCGAGGCGGAGGCGGAAGCCTTTCTTGCGCCGATGTCGGTTCGTGCGATTCCTGGCATCGGGCCGAAGACCGAATCGATCCTTGCCGCGCAGCATATTCGTCTGGTCGCAGAGCTGAAACGGCTCAGCCGGACGGACATGGAAGCGCGGTTCGGTAAGCGTGGGCTGGAATGGTATGCCAACGTTCGCGCACTGGACGACGCGCCGGTTGAGGAGCATGGCGAGCCGAAATCGATCAGTGAACAAGAGACCTTTGCTGAAGATACGCTGGACTCACAAATTCTCGTGGAGCGGCTGTCGCAGATCGGGGACGGCGTGTTCGCGCGACTGGTACAGGAAGGGTTTGACGCGTGCCGGACGGTCGCCATCACCGTGCGGTTTGCAGATTTCACCACGGTGACCAGGTCCCATACCTTTGCCGATCCTGTGCGGGATGGGCCGGCGGTGCGTCGCGAACTGCTGAAGTTGCTGCTCCCGTTTCTCGATCGGCGGGAGAACCCGCGACGGCAGCGGATCCGGCTCTTAGGCGTACGAATAGAAAAGCTGCAGGGAGTGAGTGACGGAGACAAGTCGTGACGGGATGACGAGCCGACGTTCGTGATTACGCGGGCTGTTCGCTGAATCTGATGGTGTAGAGATAGTGGTAGAGACCTTTGCGCTCCAGGAGCTGTGCGTGGGTCCCTTGTTCCACGACTCGTCCCTTGTCCAGGACGAGAATGCGGTCTGCGCGTTGAATGGTGGAGAGTCGATGGGCGACGACAAACGTCGTTCGTCCTTCCATCAATCGTTCCAGCGCTTCCTGGACCAGCCGTTCCGACTCGGTGTCGAGCGAGGAGGTTGCTTCATCGAGCAGCAGGACGCGGGGGTTTTTGAGAATCGCCCGGGCGATGGCAATACGCTGTCGCTGGCCGCCTGACAGGTTGATCCCCTTCTCTCCTACAACCGTCAAATATTGGTCGGGAAAGGCTGAAATGAATTCGTGCGCGTGCGCCGCCTTGCTTGCTTCCTGCACCGCCGCCTCGCTCGCCTCGGGATTCCCATAGCGGATGTTGTCGAGAATGGTTCCGCCGAACAGAATGGTTTCTTGCGGGACAAGCGCGACCTGCCGGTACCAACTATCCACCGTAACCTGTCTCAGATCGTGTCCATCTACGGTGATGCGACCCTCGATAGGGTCGTAGAAACGATGGAGTAGATTGATGACGGTGGTTTTGCCGGCTCCCGTTGGTCCTACAAAGGCGACGAGTTCGCCCGGTTGAGCTTCGAATGACAGGTTCGAAAGTACCGGGGTGCGGGGGTCATAACTGAAGCTGACCTGCTCGGCCCGCACGTGGCCTTTCACGGCGGAGAGGACGTGCGCATTGGGGACGTCTCGAATATCCGCTTCGGCGTCGAGGATTTCGAACACGCGCTGGGTGGCGCCCTGGGCCTCTTTAATTTGAGCGAAGACGCGGGCGGCCGAACTGAATGGCCCGATCAGAATGCCCGCGAACAGGACGAAGGCGAAAAGGTCACCCGGTGTGACGGTGCCTTCAATCACTTGAGTCCCGCCGTACCACAGGACGGCCGCGGCGGCTGAAAATGTCAGCAGGCTGATGACGGGGACGAACAGGGCCATGATGCCGGCTCGTCTGAGCGAGAGCGATAAGCCATGCTGGACTGCGGTCAAGAAACGGCCTTCTTCCCGCTTCGTTTGTACGAACGACTTCACAATGCGTATGCCGGAAATGACTTCTTCAAGAAGGGTGCTGAGCGCTGCGGTCTGATCCTGGATTGAAGTTGAAAGAGATTTCAGCTTGCGGCCGAAAAACTTGGCGACGAGCACCAATAGCGGGAGTAGTAGCAGGATAAGCAGGCACAGCCGCCAATTCATGGCCAACAAGAATCCGATGCCGCCGATGAAGGTGACCAGCTGCTTGGCGGTGTCGATCGGTGTCTCGGTGACGATGGACTGAATGACGGTGACATCGTTCATCAGGCGGGACAGCAGTTCCCCTGTTCGTCTCCGGGCGAAAAAACTGACCGCGAGATTTTGCAGATGGGCAAAGAGATGGGTGCGGAAATCAGCGACGACTCGCTGGGAAATCCAGGTGGTCAGATAGCTATGCCCCATCGAACAAAGGCCTTGCAGGAGGACCAGGCCGATGAACAGCCCGATCAATTCCGTCATGCGGTCACGGTCATGCTGGACGGTAATGACGTCCCAGAGCGTGCCGGCCAGGCGCAGCAAGGCGAGGTTGATCGCGGCAACTCCCATCACGAGGAGTCCCGCCACGATCATGCGCGGCAGGTAGGGGCGTACAAATGGGAGGAATCGTCTAAATGGCGACATGTGTCCGGGAGTTTCGGTGTAAAGGCATCATCCCATCACCCCGTGTTATTCCCCTATGGGAATCCGGGTCGACGGGATGCAACCGAGAATGGCTGAAAGACAAGGTGCTAGAGCTGTGCGATGGACTCGATCAGGTTCTTATTGAGGGCTACGTAGTCAGAACGATCCGTATCGTTGATGACCACGTCCGTCAAGCTGATAAAGAGGCGCACTTCCTCGTTGATCGCATCCGAGACGCGATGGCGCATTGGCGGAACGAGAAAGTCCCCCACGTAGGTGCAATTCACCGTACGGACGCGGATGCGAACCTTCTTGCCTTCCGGCACAATGTCCTCCTCCCGGTGAACGGGGTGAGCTAGCTCTTACGACGTAAGAATTTTTGGCGTCTGCGCAACTTCTTGTACTTGTGTTTGCGCATTTTTTTCCGCCGCTTTTTTAACACGCTCGACATGCAATGAATCTCCAAAGACGGGCGAGTCTAGAGACTTTTTGGCCAAAAAGCAAGCCAGTCGGTGACTGGCCGTGAATGATTGTCGTGATCAGGTTTCCCGTCGTGTAATAGCGGCGCGCGTCTTGACCGATCTCCGGGACGTTCCTATACTGCAACTCTATGAATACGAATCATCTGACATCTCAGTTTCGCCTGCGCGTGCTCCGTTGGTGCGGCGTGGCGGCATTCCTTACAGCCGTGGCCTGCTCATCGAAGACGGTCCAGTATCCCGAGGATCATGAGCGCTTTACCCATATCGATCGAGCAGTGGAAGCGCTGCGGGAGGCGTATCAGCATCGAGACCGGTCTGCTTTTCAGGATGTGATGTTGCCTGCGGAGTCGTTGGAGCAAATCCAAGCAGAGGCCGCGCAGGACTTCGAATTGTTTCAATCAATTCAGCTGGACTTTAAAACCGAGCGCATCATGATCGACGGAGAAAATATTGACGTGTATGTGCATTGGCAGGGGGTGTGGAAGAAAAATCCCGACGACGCCGGTATCCGTCAGCGTGGACATGCCCGCCTGCAGTGGGTGGGCAAACAATCGATTCTTCTTCGTGGCGTGCAAGGTGATTTGCCGTTTGGGATGAAAGTGCGCCAAGCTTTGTCCGACCTTCCCGCAGTGCCGCAGAAACCGCTTCCCCAATGAAACAGTCAGCAGCTCCGTCGCGGAAAACGTCCTCTATTCCTAAAGCCGACTTTCTGGTCATCGGGAGCGGTGTGGCCGGGTTGCGCGCGGCCCTGGAGCTGAGTCGCGAAGGCCGTGTCATCATGCTGACGAAGGGGCATCCTCTGCAGAGCAATTCGATCTATGCGCAAGGGGGCGTGGCGGTGGCGCTCAGTGAAGAGGACGATGTCGCGATTCACCGGACCGATACGTTGAAGGCCGGCCACGGCCTCTGTCGCCCTGAGGCG
>WBZP01000951.1_pt1 | contig 37531 bp, 33 predicted proteins | sample 5204301 | NCBI WGS metagenome assembly WBZP01 (sample SAMN12412401, study PRJNA552823) | activated sludge metagenome | isolation source: activated sludge from nitrification reactor of wastewater treatment plant... | place: USA: Pennsylvania | collected 2017 | reverse complement strand
ACTTTTGCTCATGTTATTCTGTTGTGTCGTAACTACAAAATAACACCAAAGGCTCAATCCTTAAAAGGAAAGAGCCTTTGCTATTTATAATCTATTGATTTGCCTTACTTTTATCGGACAGTAGTGAAATGTTTTAAATGTTGTTGGGATTATAAATGTTGTAAATGATGTAAGAGTTGAAAATGTTATACCGCAAGCGAAATCTGGCGGGAGTGAAATTGTTGAGATGATACCGATGTTGTGAAGCGACCGTTAATATTAGCTTAACATGATTGCCATAATTCCGTTTTTTTAAAACTGACAGGCCGGATCAGATTAAATCCTCCGGCCTGAAATGTACAATAGCTTACCGTTAACCAGGTTAATTCACAATGATTTTACAAGTTGTCGTGTCTGTTTTCAGGAAATAAAAACCAGAAGAGAGCGAATTGGGTAATTTGATTTCGCCGGAAGATTTTCCATTGAAAACAACTTCACCCTGCAGAGTGTATATTGCAACGTTCACAACTGTTTTCAACCCGGAAATGCGAAATAAGTCGCCGGATTTTACAGGATTGGGGTATACCAGCATTTCCTCTTCTCCAACGGATTCGGAAAGTCCCACAATGGATGCACCAAAAAAGCGTGCAACGGCCACATCATTATCGGCTCCATTGAAAGTTTTTCCTGCAAGCAAAATTCTTCCATCGCTTTGAATTGCCATACCATTCGCTTCATCGAAATCATTGAGTATGGTGGTGAGTGTATAACCGGTTCCTCCCAGGGAAGTATCGGGACTTCCGTCCATATTCAACCGCATCAGTAGGAAATCGCGATCGGTGAAGAAGAATCCTCCGGACGTTCCGGCGAGTACAATTTTACCGTCGGGCTGAACCTGCAGATCATAACCTACGTCCTGAATATCATTATCAAAACGAAAGAGTCCATTATTTCCAAAAGACGAATCGCGAACGCCGGTACTATCATACTTCAAAGCAATCAGATCAAATGAAAAATCAGGATTAGTGGTATAACCGGAAACAACAATACTATTATCTGAGGTAGTATCCATCCCGAAAAGGTCATCTACATAATCCGTCGAAACCGTATCGATTACCATGCCGTTGATGCCAAAGGTGGTATCAAAAGAACCATCCGGCAAGAGTCGGGCAATGAGCAGATCGAAGTCAAACTGCCCTGAGGTTGTGAGCGGTTTACCATAATGGCCACTTACCAGAATCCGCCCATCTTTCAACAGCGAGATGCTGTTCAGGCGGTTGTCCAGATCAATGATGGGCAGATAAGCGACTCCATTGGTACCGAATGTTGAATCCAGTGTTCCATCTTCATTCAGGCGAACGACTACCGGTTGGTTCCGGAAGAGGGAGTCGATTGTTGTACCTGCCAGCAGGATTTTATGATCAGGCTGTTCCTGCATGCCATAGGCAAAATCATCACCGGTTGAGAGATTGATTTCCACGAATCCGTTCGTGCCGAAAGCGGGATCCGGAGTTCCATCCGGGAAAAGGCGGATCACCAGCATAGAGAACGAAAACGAAAGATCTGCGCAGGCACCAGCCACTAGCAATTTCTGATCATCCCTTTCGGCAAGATCATAGGCATAACTCTCTGTGTATTGGTTGAACACCACGATTCCGGAATCATTAAAAGCTGTATCGAGTTCACCATTCTGCAATTGCCTCATCAGCAACAGCTGGCCTGAGAACGCAGGATTGATCGCTGTACCCCCAGTAAGCACCTTTCCATCGCCCTGAACGATTACCTCCTGCAGGTTATCATGAAAGCCAAAGTTGTGTACAAACTTACCTGTAAGGTTAAAGGAAGGATCCAGTGTTCCGGCTGATTGCGCAGCGGCGACGAATGACAAGAACACGAAGGAGAGCAGGAATGAATATTTTTTCATGTGAGAAGATTTGTTCCAGTACTGCAAAGGTAGGAAGGTCGCAGGTTCGCATTCGTAAAGTCAACCGCATTCCACTATAATTAGGGTAATAAAAATAAAGGGACAGCAGTTACTAGGCCTCTGCTACTTCGGGTCCTGAATGGTAATGATGTATCAGCTTCACCTTTAGCGTACGCTTGTATTCATCCTGCAACCACTTCACATAGCTTTCGGTACTTTTTGCCAGACATCTTCCATAGCACCTGATGCGGTATTCAATTTCATCCTTCAGCTGATCTGATAAGGACAGTGCTTCATCGATGGTGGTACTATTCTCAACACAAATCCGCACATGCTGCTGCAAACTCAAATCGATCACCATCTTAGGGCGATGACCTTCAGCCATCACATTACGATGCGTTTCAAAAACATCCATTTCAATATTCTCCGACTTCGAAAACAAGGCTTTAATATGATCCGGCATGGTATAGCGGTAATTGCGCTCAATAAACTCATCACTCGGAATACCATCTACATAAATTTCAGGGTTTTCAAAGATGGCTTTCCAGTCGATGTACTCATCCCATAATCCGAAGCGCTGCATATTATTACCAAGATCAATAATCGCGAATCCCGGTTTATTGGGCAGTGGCCGGGAGCCCCGGCCGATCATCTGAAAATAGAGCGTCAGCGATTTAGTTGCCCGGTTAAGGATGATACATTCCACAGAAGGTTCGTCAAAACCAGTGGTAAGGATGGAGACGGAGGTTAGAATTGCATCTGGCTTATTGCGAAACCAGTCGAGGATTTCCCGTCGTTCTTTGGGACTATGATTATGATCGAGATGCTTGATCTGAAATCCGGCCTCCTGAAAAGTAGCATAAACATATTCGGAAGTGGCGATACCATTGTTGAAGATCAGAGTCTTTTTACCAATACATTTCTCCTTGTAGGCAGCGAGGAGCTTATCCTGCATTGCCAGGTTATTGTACAGACGTTCGGACGAACTAACGGTATAATCACCTGAGCGACCTACTTTCAGCGAAGTAAGACCAACATGATAATGATACGTAGTCGCTTTGGCCAGGTATCCGTTTTCAATAAGAGAAGAAATCGATTCACCTACAATAAGCTCATCGTAGGTTTCCCGCATCCTGATATTGATATTTGAGGAGAGTGGTGTTGCAGTTACTCCCAGCACCACTCCTTTCTCGTAGAAACGCAACAGCTTCCCAAAAGAGTTATAATGCGCCTCATCCACGATCATCAGACCGATATTATCGAGGGAAAGAATCTGATCACGCAGTCGGTTGTTCAGGGTTTCCACCATGGCCACATAACACATAAAATCATTCGGAACAGGTAATTCCTTAACGGCCGAATTGATGATCATATTGGTGACGCCGAATTCATTCAGCATGGCTGATGTCTGGGCGCATAACTCAAGGCGATGCGTCAGGATCATCACTTTCTTGCCCGTTTCAAGAATATAACGGCGTGCTATTTCCGAAAAGATAACGGTTTTGCCGCCACCCGTCGGAAGCTGATACAACAGGTTATACCGTTTCGGATGATCCTTGAGTTTCTCAAAGATCCGTTCGATGGCATTTGACTGATACGAATAAAGCTGTTTGGGTCCTGCTTCCCTGATCGACATAACGAACAAAGATAGGGAGAAGATTTCAATTCATTGATATCAACTGATTACATGAAATTTCACCCACTGCCCCATCACCTTGAACGCACGCTCAATGGCCGGATTCCATGGGTGACCGAAATTAATTTTCATACAATTTCGATACTGATTTCTGAGGGTGAATAACCGACCGGGAGCAATATTGATCCCTTTTCCTATAAGTTCATTATAAAGCTCAACAGTATCTATTCGTTTATCAAACTCAATCCATAAATGCAAACCACCCTCCGGTGAAGAAACCTTCGTATGCTCCGGCAGGTAGTCAGCCACCGCCCTCTGTATCCGCAACATATTTGTGTGCAGGGCATTTCTCATTTTCCGCAGGTGGTTCTCGTAGCGGCCATTCTCCAGAAATCTTCCAACAGCTTCGTGGGTGACCGAAGTTGTGCAGAGTGAATGCAGATATTTTGTCATTGCTACCTTTTCTTTGAACTGTCCGGGCGCGCACCACCCCACCCGGTATCCTGGCGCCAAGGTTTTTGAAAAAGAACTACAAAGCATGACGATACCACTTTTATCAAATGACTTACAACAGTGTGGTCGCTGCCGGCCAAAATACAAATCACCAAAGAGATCATCTTCAATTATGGGCACATTAGACTGTTCTGCGATGCGCACGATCTCCCGTTTATGATCGTCGGGCATACATGAACCGGTAGGGTTACTAAAATTACTCACCAGCATTATTGCCCCAATTTTTCGTTTTGCAACCATTTTCTCAACAGCTTCTATTTCGATTCCTGTGACCGGATGCGTTGGCATTTCGATAACGTTCAACCCGAGACTCTGCGCCAGCTGAAGAATACCGAAGTATAGCGGACTCTCCACTATAATACTATCTCCTTTTTTCAGAACGGACATCAGGCAAAATGAAATCGCATCCATGCTTCCGGAGGTCAGCACAATATCATCCGGTTGAAGTTTTCCTCCCCACATCATAGAACGTTGTGCGATCTGTTGCTTCAGATTCAGATTTCCAATCCTGTCGTAATTGAGTCCGCCGGCTGGTAAACTACGGACCGCTTCAACGATTGCCTTGTTCATCTTTGCCACCGGCAACAAAGAAGCATCCGGCACACCTGCGCTTAAATCAACTTTTATCCTGGCCTTATTCTTAGAAACTGACATCAGCAATTGTTCCGGAGTATCTTCTCTGTAAGCATAAACAGGATCCGTTACAGAAGGCTGCCGGTCAGTCAATGCCGGTACATAAGAAACAAAATATCCCGACTTCGGCCGTGATGAAATCAGTGCCCGTTTCTCCAACTCCACATAAGCCAACAGCGCGGTGCTCATACTTACACCGGTTTCCAGAGCGACGGTCCGCAGAGAGGGTAATTTATCTCCCAGCTTCAAAGTGCCATCGTTAATCTGGTTCTGTACCAGGTTGGCAAGTGCTATGTAGAGCAATTCTTTTTCCATGCCCAAATATAACTGTTATGGTTCATTTTAACAAAACTGTATCTGTACTGTTTCGCAAATCCAACCCATATTTGCATCAACAATTCAACTATGGAATTCAACAAACTGATCAGAAACCCGAAAAGGGAAGCGAACACTGAAGAATCCCTTTATCAAATCCTGGATGAAGGATTCCTCTGTCATGCAGGATTCACCTTCGAAGGCCAAACGATGATAATCCCTATCGCTTATGGCAGAGAGGGAGACAACATTTACCTGCACGGTGCCGCTTCAAACTTTATGATGAATCAGGCTTGCAATGGCCAAACTGTCTGTATTACCGTGACACTTCTGGATGGTATTGTTTTAGCCAGAGATCTCTTTCATTCATCAGCGAATTACCGGTCGGTTGTACTTTTCGGAAAAGCAGAGGAAGTAACGGACCCGGAAGAACGAAAACAAGGGTTACGTTTGATTTCTGAACAGGTTCTTAGAGGGCGAACGCTGGAAGTTAGTCTGGGCAGTGAAGAAAAGATAGGCATCACGAAGGTCATTCGGTTTAAAATTGAACGAGCCAGTGTCAAGATGCGCACAGGAGGTCCACAGGGAGATGAAGACGACCCCAACACCGCCTGGTCGGGAGTTATTCCGCTTGTCACTGCTATGTTAACACCGGAATTTGATCCGAAAAGAACAGACCAGGTAGCGTACTCGCCCAGCGTCCTTCAAGCTTTAAAAAAATACCCACAGGTATGACCGATACAGATCAAACAGTAGTCAGACTGGCCACATCGGCAGATGCTGAACTCATGGCCGAATATCGTCTGCGCTTCAACATTGAACTTTCTCCGCCTCAGCAACAGGACACCATTGAAAAATTACGCACACAACTCATCCTCTACTTTGAAAACCATACCGACAATGGCGATTTTATTTCAGCGATAGCCACTATCGGTAAACAAGTAGCAGGCATCGGATCGATGGAAACGCGAATCATACCCGGAAATTTCAAAAATCCAAGTGGCAGATGGGGTTATATCCTTAACATGTACACCGTGCCTGAATTCCGTAAGCGAGGTGTGGCAAGAGCCATACTAGATAAACTCATTGAAACGGGTAAGCATCGGGGGCTTACTGCTTTTGAATTGCTCGCAACGAAGGAAGGACAACCGGTTTACGAAAAAGCTGGATTTATAATATTCCCATCACCGTGCATGCGATTTTTTCCAACTGACCATGGTTAAATGGAAAGAATGGGCACCGGGTTGTTTTGCATTGACACTATACGAGAATGAACACATCTCCATAAAGATAGAAGTCATGCTCCCCGGAACTTCAGATGTTCCTCATTTCCATACCGTCTCCACCCAGTGGTTTCTGATCACTAACGGCATCGCAACTTTCACCTTTCAGGAAAATACGCACGAATTGAACGCAGGCCAATTGAAGACAGTAAAATCCTGCGAAATACACAGCATAGCCAATAACTCCAAAAGGAAAATACGTTTCCTGGTCATCTCCTCTCCACCGGCTACAGACAACAGAATTAACATCTGAAAATTCAGGGTCTGACAACTATAGAGTCCATCTTATTTTTTCGCTACTTTAGCGAAGTCCGGGTTTATACAAACGGATCAGAACTTGATAGGATTCGACACAAAACACAGCAGCTACATTTACAACCGATCATTTATCGGAGTACTCCTGTTTATTGTACCTGTTTTAATTCTATCGTCCTGTTCGTGCGGAAAAGAACAAAAAGAATTAGCTGAAGGGCAAGATACTGCTCTGGCACCATTCCCACTTACCGACACCATTATTTCAAAGAAAGATTTTCCTCTTGTTCTTTCTGACAGCAACTGGACCCGCAATTACAGTTTAGATTTCTTTAAAGGATACAAAAACAGCAAATACAAACGCATTCAGCTATCCGATCAGCTCATCGTACTGGACCAAATTGATTCAGCAGCCTTTCCCGACATTCCGGATATCGGAAGAAAATTCATGTTGAAAGCGACCTACCGGGAAACAACCATACATCTTGATTTCATCCGGAAAAACTATACAACAATTCATTACAATCTGGAGTTTAATCATCCACGAAAGAAGAAGCTCCATTTCACAGGTATAGCTCACCTCCATCCTGATTTTTTTCTGCGTATTGATAGCGACAGGAGCACGACAAGCGGAGCCACCTACGATATCGTTGAGTTTACTGACAACACACAGAAAAAATGCCCTACTGATATTCGCGTCGGATACGAAGAAATAAGCGGATCAGGAATGCAGGTAAAAATCTTTAAGAAATGTAATGGCTCTTTCGGTGATATCAACGCCGATAATTTCCCCACCCTGATTGAATACAAATAGCACTTCCGGACTTATGCTTTTACATGTACGGTGGAAACGTGTTTAAGTCTTTTTGAACTTTTTGAAGAAGACGGTTGGTTGCGCCCTGTCCTTCAGACCATCGAACATTCAGTTATATAGGGTCAAGCCGAAATTGCAAAATATTGTTTTTCAAACATATAATTTCAAACCACCGTCGCAAATTAACTTTGTAGCTTATGCCGTAATGGTTAATTTAGTCTGCTTAATAACTAACAACTATGCATTTCCGCAAATTAACTACGCTGGTGGTAGCATTACTCATTTCGCATCAGACATTAAGTCAAAACTCCCCATCACTGTTCAAACACACCTGCAATTGCGGTGAAATGAGTTTCATGACTCTAGACAATGCTCAAAACATTTATCTGTTCAATACAGGACAAGGTGGAGCTGTGGTTCCAAGTGTAATTAAGCTCAGTTCAAACGGAGGCGCACTCTACAACCAGAGTTATTTACCGGCTGGTTATACATCAATGCAATTCACCAATGCAATTGTGGGAAATAATGCGCTCTATTTTACAGCAAATGTCTCTAACAGCAGTTTGTTTAACCGGCTATGCATTACAAAAACCGACCTTTCGGGGAATCTTCAATCGCAGATCGTAATCGACACACTAGAAGCCTCTGCTTTATCAGGCAACAAGTCACTATCCGGTTACAGCCATGGTTTATATGTAGATGCAAACAGTGACGTTCAGGTGGCTTTCTGGACACAAGATGCAACATTTTATCCGTACTACTGTTTTATGAAACTGAACAGTAATCTGGTTCCTACAGCTTACCTTAAAGACTCGATGGACTTTATTGCAACTGCAGGGCCTTGTGAATTTCTCCCTAACGGTGACATCTACTATACCTACGACCAGCACATCAAAAAAATCAATTCGAATTATACAGAAGTCTGGGATAAATTCACACCCAATACCGGATACGTGCATGCATTGCAAACGGGACCTGGCGGACAAATCTATTTAACATACATTGATTATTCGATGGCAGCTTTGCCCGGAAGACTAATGCGAATCAATGACCTCGGCACCACCTATTCAACCGCATTTGATATACCGCTTTTTAACAACCAGTCCATTCCGCTGGCAAAAATGCAATTTGACGCTGTAAACAATGTCATATACGCAGCAACATTCCAGGTAGGCAGTACGTTCCCTTATACCAGGTATCTTGAAAAATATGATTCCGGCACGGGAGCAATGATCTGGAGAGATTCCTCCAATGACAGCCAACGGAACCTGGACATCCTATTGAGCCCACAACGAAATCCAATTGTTGTAGGAGGTGGCACCAATTACAATGCATGGTTATACAATGCACTCGGTGCTGTTCATTCCACACTGGTTTATGATGGCCCCTGTGGAGCAAATGATGGAATCACCATGGGACTGGTAGATGGCAACGGCAAACTGATTGTTACAGGCGGCTCCTGCGAAAACAGCAACACTATTGCCTGGGGAACAACATTAAAATACAATATACCAATCATTACTACTGCACTGGAAGGCGCAAGCCAAAAGCAATACATAAAACTGGCTCCAAATCCCAGCACAGGTCATGTTTATTTCCCGGAAGAAATCAATCCCTCTTCCATCCGGATATATGACATAAATGGAAAGTGCATCTTACTTAACAATATTCAGAACCCGGTTGACTTATCAGGTCTTGCAAACGGACTCTATGAGATCCTATTCTTATCAGAAGGCCAGCAATTTTCAGGAAGAATCCAATTGAACCAGTAGGCACAACGCTTTCGTAACAACAAAGAAAAACAGACAACACATTGCAACGTATGAAACACCTGGTTTTACTGCTGGTTTTACTAGCCTCCTGTCAATCCGCTGAACCTGTTAGCACAACAGATGAAATCACCAAAACAGAAACTCAATTTATGCAAGCATGCCGCGACAGCGGAATCAGCAAAGCCTTTTACATCTTTGCTGATGAAAAAGCTGTAATTAAAAGAGAGCATGATACCCTGATTTTAGGTCGTGATGCGATTCTGCAATATTATACGCAACCTTTTTATAACACTGCACAAGTTGAATGGAAGCCCGATCATGTTGAAATTGCCCAATCAGGAGATCTGGCTTACAGCTATGGAAATTACAAGTGGATTTTTTCTGACAGCACCGGCGTAAAAAGTGAATATACCGGGGTCTATATGACGATCTGGAAAAAACAAAAAGACCATACCTGGAAATACGTGTGGGATTAGCATTGGTTCAGAAAATTCTTCTCATTAACCAAAACACAAGGGAAGCCAGCACACTGAAAAGCAACATCGATGTAAAGGGAATGAAAACTTTGAAATGATCTCCTTCAGAGCGAAAATCGCCCGGAAGACGTCCGATCCAGTTCAGTTTATCATGAAAGAACCAAATGATCAGGCCCGCGGATATCAGTAGAAGTCCGACACCTACCAATGCTTTACCCGTTTGCTCATTCATACATCAAAAATAACCAGAATTGCCTAAATATCTACACATGGCTTTTGAACGCAAACAGGAAAAGCTACTCACCGTTCCTCAGTTTTTACTCAGGCAAGGCCGCTATGCATTATTTGCATCGGGATTAATCATCTTTTCTCTTGGAATCGGGATGATCGGATATCATTTCCTCGGACATATCAATTGGGTGGACAGTTTCCATATGTCGAGTATGATCCTGACCGGCATGGGACCGGTATCCGAGATGAAATCAGATGCGGCCAAAATATTTTCAAGTATATATGCATTATACAGTGGCGTAGCGTTTCTGTCTATAGCAGCAGTCTTTTTCTCTCCTATCATTCATCGGATGTTGCATATTCTGCACATCGACAATGAATGACAAATCAATTTGGCCTATGGAATTTCTCTGAGGATTTCCTGCAGATACTTCCAGAATTTCTGAACTGAAGAAATACAAACGCGTTCATCCGGAGAGTGAGCCCCGAGTATTGTTGGTCCGAAAGAAATCATATCCATACCCGGATAGTTGCTTCCGAGAATTCCACATTCCAATCCGGCATGACAGGCAACGACTTCTGCTTTATGACCGAACATTTTTTCATAAAGTCCGGTCATCACTTTCAGAATAGGAGAATTAACGTTTGGCGTCCATCCAGGATATGACCCACTAAACGCAACGGAACATCCACACGCCTCTAACACGCACTTCAATGCCTGAGCCAGGTCCATTTTTGACGACTCCACCGAGGAACGGGTAAGGCAGGCGATCATGATCTCCCCCTTGCTTACACTCACCTTCGCGACATTATTGGAAGTCTCCACCAGATCTTTCATATCAGCACTCATCCGATACACTCCGTTATGAGCACCATAAATCATCCTCACGAATTCCTCCTGATGTTTTTGTAACATGACCATTGAAGGTGCTGGTATTCTTTCCCATGAAATATCGAGTCCGGGCTCCATGGTTTTCAACTCAGCTTTGATCTCTGCTGCCGTCTTCGCTAAAGTACTTTCAACATCATTAACATTCATCATAGCTACCACCGCAACACTTTCGCGGGGAATTGCATTCCGAAGGCTTCCACCATTCACTTCAGCTACTCTGACATCGGCAGCATAAAGTAACCGATTCATAATCTTGTTCGCATTGCCCAGTCCTTTGTGGATATCCATTCCTGAGTGTCCGCCATTGAGGCCTTTCACAGTAATGCGCAATCCTGTATAACCTTCAGGCGTTTTTTCTTCGGTATAATTTCTGGTAGCCGTCACATCGATGCCACCTGCACAACCAATATCAATTTCACAATCGTTTTCTGTATCGAGGTTCAAAAGGATCCTTCCTTTCAGAATTCCACCCTTTAATCCAAGTGCGCCGGTCATTCCGGTTTCCTCATCAATAGTAAACAATGCATCGATGGCAGGATGCGGAATATCTTTACTCTCCAGCACAGACATAATTGCAGCGACCCCGATACCATTATCAGCACCCAGCGTTGTGCCTTTTGCTTTCACCCAATCGCCATCAACGTACATTTTGATTCCTTCTGTATCGAAATCAAAAACGGTATCATTGTTCTTCTGATGCACCATATCCAGATGCGACTGCAACACAATCGGAGTGCGGTTCTCCATTCCCGGTGTTGCCGGCTTACGAATGATCACATTGCGGATATCATCTTCAAACGTTTCGAGTCCCAGACGATTCCCAAATGCTTTTATAAACTCAATGACTCTTTCCTCTTTCTTCGAAGCGCGTGGAACCGCATTCAGATCAGCAAAGTTTTTCCAGATGGATTCCGGAGATAGTTTCTTGATTTCTTCAGACATAGGGCGAAGATACTGAAGGGAATGGAATATTTAAAACAGGAAGAGCACCTTTGTTTCAAAGCTACAGAGCTGCAGGGCTACAGTCCCGCCATTGCTTTGCAATGCGGGATACAGGGCTACAGGGCTGCAGGGTTGCAGAGTTTCTTTGCAACTTCGTAACTTCGCAACCTGGCAACTTCGTAACCTATCAACTTCGGACGTGAAACGAATCAGATCAAAATATAGTGGTGTGCTGGAGATTAATTATGATCGCGGGCAGAAAGTGCTGGATTCAAAGAACACCAGTTATTCGTATGGCAATCTGCAGCGGGTATGGGACAAAGCCTTGCAGGAAATTTCGCTGGTGAAGACCGAAAGCATCCTGATCCTGGGTATGGGCGGCGGATCATCGATAGAATTGTTGCGGGAGAAATATGGATACAAAGGGAAAATCACTGCCGTTGAACTCGACCCGGTCATCGTACAGATTGCTGACGAAGAATTTGGGATCCGCAATGGACAAGATCTCAAAATACTCTGCATGGATGCTGTGGATTATGTTAAGAAAAGAGTGAAGAAATCTGATCTTATCCTGATTGATATTTTCATCGATGCCCATGTCCCTCCGGCGATTCTATCCTACGATTTCTGGAAAAACACGGCCTCAAAAACGAACATAAACGGAACGATCATCTTCAATGCATTTACAGATGATGACACGCTAACAGAAATAAGAAACTGGTTGCAGACATGGCATTTTCAGGTAATCATCAAAAAGAAAATAAATGGAGCCAATACGATGCTCTACGCTCAACGTATAGAAAAATGAAACCAACCGCTGTCCATCATATCGCCATTATCTGTTCCGATATCGAAAAATCGAAACAATTTTACACTGAAATAATCGGCATGGACATCCTTGCTGAAAACTACCGTGCTGACCGTAAATCATGGAAAGTAGATTTGTCTTTGCACGGAATTTACTGCATCGAACTCTTTTCCTTCAACGGTGCTCCTCCGCGATTAAGCCATCCGGAGGCCACTGGTCTGCGGCACTTAGCATTTGCCGTAAACAATCTGGACGATTGCATTCGCTTTCTCACCGAAAGTAATATTGAAACAGAAACAATCAGAACTGACCCCTATACCGGAAAACGATTCACATTTTTCAGAGACCCTGACGGCCTGCCTGTTGAATATTATGAAGAATAACACGCGTAAAATTCTTTAACGCGACACCACAATTTCAAACGCGTCAGCACGCATACCGGTTGAGTACCCGCAGGCATTTCCCTAATGCCGCTTTTTATTGATGCGCCCCTTTCTGATGAAATTCTCTCCCTTATCATCCAACTATCAACTCACCGGAGAAAGGGATCATTCTCTTCGAATTGCTGGCCAGCGAAATAGCAAATCACCTGTTTTTCTCCTGCATTTAAGCAACCCTGAATATGTCAATCACACCCATTTGCATTAAACACTAAAAAAAGATAAATCAGCTCCCTTAAATCATCATTGATCAAAGTGAAACATTCTATAAAGCTATTCGTAAAAAACAAAAATCGAATAGCAATGGGAAAAAAAAGACTAGACCGTATATATTTTTCGCTCTCTTTCCTGCTCCTGATTACATCAGAAGGAATTGCTCAAATGACCAACTGGCAATATGCGGCTGAATTAAGAATTGAAGAACACCGGGGGCTTACCCACAGTAATTACATTGCTGTAATTTTTCCAAATCTTGCAGATCTCATTCAAAATGGCAAGCTCAACCCGGATGCTTCTGATCTTCGGTTTACCGATTCATGTGGCACACAAGTCCTCAAACACTGGATTGCAGGCGACCTACAGAATAACAATACCGAAATATTCATTGAAACAGGCGCACTGAATGCCGGAGCACAAAAATCCATCCTGATGTTTTACGGAAACCCTTCCGCTACAACCAATCAAGACAGTAGTTTCCTTCTTTCAAACTCCTGGATTTCAAACGGCAACCTGCAGATCAACACAACACAGATTGATGTTGATTATTTCGAACTCAGAACCACCGACACACTTTTCCTTCTTCCCGGGGCTCCTCTCACCATTAACTCCAAGTTTATAAAAATCAATGGTGTTATTAACGGGAATGGTTGTGGTGCGAACCCTTCCCAGAGTGCGACCTGCGGATACGGTCCGTACGGTGGAGGAGCTACAGGATCTTCTCCTTCATATACCATTGGAGGGAGCGGTGGCGGCTACGGCGGAAACGGCGGAATAGGAGAAGCCTGTTCCGGATCCAACGTTAACCCTCAAGGGCAACAAGGCGGTAGCATTTACGGCCCAGACATCTGCATGGGAACAAAAGGAGGTGGCAATACGACCAACCCGGGCGGACTTGGTGGTGGTTGTCTGATTATCAACACCGAAGTTTTTGATCTCAAAGGAAAGATATTAATGTCCGGTCAAAACGGATCAACGAACAATGATTTCTCGCTACTGAGTTTTAGCGGAGGAGGTTCTGGTGGTGGTATTCAGATAAATTGTCAGTCCAAAATTAACAACACAGGAACACTTGAAGCAAACGGAGGCAACGGAGGCTACAGAACTGGAACCGTTTTAACACATGCTTCCGGAGGTGGAGGTGCCGGAGGAAGAATCAAGATCTTCACAGAATTAAATCCCAGCTCAAGCACACAAACCGCTAACACTAACGGAGGAACATCTCAACCCAAATGTACCGGTTCCAGCCCTCAGCTGCCTGGCGAACCCGGCAGTTTTTATCAAGGCTACTCAAATTTCAGCTCAGACACCGTTACTATTGGAGAAGAAGTCAATCTTCGCAACACACTCATTTCACCAACTCCGGACTATATCTGCCAGAGCGATTCCCTGCAAATATTGACTCCATACCAAATCATCCATTCTGAAATACTAATCAACAGCATTCAACACACTGTTTCAGGCAACAACTTTTACCTGAGCAACCTGAACAACGGTGATACAATAACCCTGCGCGCTTATATTGGCAACACTTGCTTTTACCAAGACACAACATTCATCGCAACGGTATATAATTCACCGGCCGTCACCCTGTCATCTCCTTATGATTCAATATGCCACAATTGGGGCGACATTCAGCTCTATCCATCTCCCATCGGAGGGATTTATTCGGGAGCTGTCATTTCAAATAATACCTTTATAACGCAGGCCAATCCTCCTCAACAGTATTTAATATCCTATCAATATACGGATTCAAACTTTTGTTCTGCCACTGCCACACTTATCATCGAAGTGCTGGCTTGTACTGACCTCTCTCCGATCCAATACACCACTGACCTGAACATTAATCAATCAGAAAACAACTGGGTCGAAATAATAAACAACACCTCATCGTCTATCGATTTAGTGATCGTATCACCATTGGGACAACAAATTGCCTCTTTCCAGGCAGCATGTGGTATTACCCGATACTGGACAGGACACCTCAAAAAAGGTGTTTATTTCATCCACCATTCTAAGTCAGCCAATAAAAAAACATACAAACTACATCTGCAATAGACTGAAATCCCGTAACAACAAAGAGCAGGTTATTCCCACTATTGACAATTCAGTTTTTTTATGTACTGTTTTTCCTACTTTCGAGTCTTCATAGCCCGACATGAACTTCTTAACGAAACGGATTGGTCTATTCATTGTCCTGACAATCTCATTCTCACTCCTGCTCAGCAATGCCAACTTTACAAGTCTTGGCTTCGCTGATGCAGCCGAATTCGCTTTGCAAAGTGATCTGACAGGGATTGCACATGCTCCGGGGTTTCCCGCTTATATTCTGCTCTCCAAACTGATCGCCACTTTGCTTCAAGCGTTCGGTGTTTCACACATCGGAGCGTTGGTCATCTTCAGTGCACTCTGCACCGCCTTCGCCTCAGTGTTACTATACCAGACATCTGCCCTGCTCCTGCAACATGGCTGGCCGGGACTCGACCCTACACGCATCCAATTTATCAGTATCACGACCGCGTTGCTTCCTGTTACCGGGACCACCATCTGGCACTGGTCGCACTCCGCAGAAGTATATGCGCTGCAGATACTGGCAACGATGATGGTCTTATACGGATTAACATTGCGGGAAACAGGAAAGCACGCCTCAGGTCTGTTGCTTGCTGGCGCCGGTATCGGCATCGGATTGTCGAATCACCACCTCACGATGATCTTACTGCTGCCCTTCGCAGCGTTGTTATGGAAACCAGGCTGGTTATCGCCGGTTATTCTCAGTGGAAAGAGAAAATCGACCGGAGCACCATCTACATACATCAATAAAGACCTGCGCCTTTTACTTCTTCCGGCGGTTCTGCTTCCGCTGCTCGGTTATGGATGGATGTTCTTCCGCTCATCCGCCGAGCTACCCTTTGCCTTTGGCAGCCCCGACAATGTCAATCGACTCTTTTATCATCTCACCGGGGGAGCATGGATTCAGAATACGCAAGCTGTCGTAAAGGGCATCATTGCCATGCGCACCCCTTACTTTCTCCGCATCTCCTTCGAGCAATTTTTTTTCGCAGGTATCTTCATCGTTCTCGGATGCATCTATCTGTATACCGGAAAACGGAATCGTTTGTGGCTTGCACTCTTAGGCTATTATCTCTTTCTTCTAGTTTATCAGTTGCGCATCGACCAGACCACAGACACTGACGCTTATCTCTGTAGTCCTTTCTTTCTGCTGTTTGCGCTGGTTCCATTCGGAATGGCCCGTGTCTGTTCATGGTATGCCAGAGCATTTTACTTTCTTCCGGTGATCGTCATTATTCAGGCTGGTATTCATTTCCACAAGACAGATCAGCGCGACATGGATCTCAGCACAGCGTTAATGAACGATCTGAATGCTGCAACACCGAAGGGTGCTATCGTACTGATCGCTGACTGGACCAACGTCATCAACTATCACTATGCCCGCATTCACGATGGCTTCCGCAAAGATCTTTGCGTATTGAATTATGATCTGAAGTTTACGCATTACGACCTTTTCAGAAGAAATTACCCCGACGTTTACAGGGCTGTTTCGGTTAGTTACGACCGTTATATCCGACTGCTGGGCAACTATCATCCTCATGAAATCTATAACACCGGATGCACACTCGACCAGCCTGAACTCGCCGATGCTTACCTGCAGGTAATCAAAGACCTTCAGCAATATGCCCGTCAACACAATGTTCCGTTCATGGCTGATCCGAAAGCCTATGTTTTCTTATCACAACAAGGAGTTTTTCCAACCGCACATGTAAGTGGAAGTTATATTTCTGATCGCCCGGGACAAGGTAATGATGCCTTTCTTCGTTTCGATCACCACTGGATACACAACGCTCACGTAATAGCCGACCCTGCGGCTTCCGACAAACTCGTTGATCTTGAAGCCGCCTTCGATTTTCAACGCATGTACTGGCAACAAACCGGTGACCAACAACGGTTCCTGCTTGCAGAGAAGAACTATAAATCCATCAAGCAAATGCAGAATAGGATGAAGAAAAAAATGGCCTTTCTCTTTCGTCGCCCATGATCCGGCTGATCTTCCGAATAACAAAGCTTTTACTGATGCTGGCATTGGTGTTTGCCACCGGATATGCTGTCTGGAATTATAGCCTTGTTGTTTATGGTTGGAATCAATTGCGCGGACAGCTACATATTATCTTTTATGCCCGTCCGGTTGAAGAGTGTCTCAGTGACACTGCATTCCCCGACAGTTTAAAGAAAAAACTGCTCTTCATCCGTGAAGTTCGGCAATACGCAACCGATAGTCTGGGGCTGGACGACTCAAAAAACTATACCAGTCTGTACGACCAGCACGGAAAGCCCGTGCTCTGGGTTATCACGGCCTGTCCACCATTCGAACTAAAAGCATACGAATGGAAATTCCCCTTCCTCGGTGCTGTATCCTACAAAGGTTTTTTTGAAAAAGAACGCGGACAACCGGAAGCGGATGCGCTAAAAAAAGAAGGTTACGATGTTTCCTATCATCCCACTGGCGGATGGAGTACATTAGGCTGGCTTCGCGACCCCATCCTCAGCAACATGTTACGGCGAAACGAAGGACAACTTGCTGAACTCATCATACATGAACTTTCACATGCCACTTTGTTCCTGCCCGGCAGTGTAGATTACAATGAAAACTTCGCCACGTTTGTCGGAGAACAGGGCGCTTTGAAGTTTCTCGCAGATAAATACGGAACAGCATCCGGCGAATACAAGCGGTATCAAAACGAACAAAGTGACGAAGGAAAATATGGCAACTACATGCTTCACGCCAGTCGTCGGCTTGACAGCCTTTACAGTGCAGATAAAATCTACGCTAATGCCGCCATCCGCCAACAGCACAAAACTGAACTGATTAGAAATATCGTTTTGAATATCAACACCTTAAACTTAAACTATCCGACGAATTACTTGCAATACACCTCGGACTCACTGCTGCCAAACAATTGCTATTTCATGAGTTACAGGAGATATAGGAAGAGTCAGGACACCTTCCTTCATGATTATCGTCAAACCGGAAGCAACATGCGCCTATGGATCAATAAATTACGTTCGAAATCAGGAGGATGAGTATCCACTGAACAATAGCGCAGAACCTGTTTCATCCCGTTAAAATATTCCCTACTTTTGTCGCCCAACAAAACAACCTCGTAAAAAGCATGGCTATCACGACTATTTCGAAAAAATCGAAAGCTGCGAATGCACAAAAAGTCAACCCTTTGATTTTTGTGATTGAAGATGATAAACTGCAACTTGAAATATTGAAAGACCATCTCGAAAGCACCACCCAAGGTGCCGACATCAAAGTATTCGCCACTGCGGAAGAATGCTTTGCTAAGATGGGCAGCCGCAAACCGGCGATGGCTTTCATTGATCTCAACCTCAACTCCAAGGTAAAAACGGCCATGGACGGAATGAAGGCAGGACAAAAGCTGAAAAAACTCGCACCGAAATGCGAAATCGTAGTGATGTCGGATCCTGCGAACCGGGTTGAGTCGATCAACAAATCATTACGCGAAAGCAACATGCAATTCATCAACAAAGGAAGCAGCGCTATGGCTTTAGCCAGTGCCAAAGTTCAGGACACGCTGAACCCCTTCCAGGCGATGATTCAACGTTTCGACGTAGCTGCCAAGATTCTTAAACTGGAAGCTGATGTTTACGAAATGATGAAAACTCCATCGAAGCTGATTGAAGTGAGTCTCCCTGTAAAAATGGATGATGGCACCATCAAAGTTTTCGAAGGCTTCCGTGTTATTCACTCTACGGCACTCGGACCATCAAAAGGTGGTATCCGTTACTCTACACAAGTTGATGCAGACGAAGTAAAAGCACTTGCTGCCTGGATGACCTGGAAATGTGCCATTGCTGATATTCCTTACGGTGGTGCAAAAGGCGGTATCAACTGTGACCCACGCAAAATGAGTGTTGGTGAAATTGAGCGTATGACCCGTGCTTATACCGCTGCAATGGCAGATATTTTTGGTGTTGACAAAGACATTCCAGCACCGGACGTGAACACCAGCGGTCGCGAGATGGCCTGGATCGTTGACGAATACAGTAAAGTAAATGGTGGTTTCACGCCTGGTGTTGTTACCGGAAAGCCACTTCACCTGGGCGGCTCACAAGGTCGTGTTGAAGCTACCGGTCGTGGTGTATGCACAGCTGCACTCGAAGCACTCTCCCGCATGAAAATGAATCCGAAAAAAATCAAAGCCGCTGTACAAGGTTTTGGTAACGTAGGATCCATTTCAGCAAAACACTTTGCAGCCAACGGCATCAGTGTAGTAGCTATATCAGATCATACCGGTGCTTTCTACAATCCGAAAGGCATCGACATCAACAAAGCGATTGAGCATTGCCAGAAAAACGGAGGCATGCTGAAAGGATTCAAAGGTGCTACTGCCATCAAGCCGGAAGAGCTGCTCGAACTCAATGTTGACATGCTTGCTCCCTGTGCACTCGAAAACCAGATCACGGCTGAAAATGCTCCACGTATCAAGGCAAAACTGATCGTGGAAGGTGCCAACGGTCCTACTTCAGCAGGAGCTGACGATATCCTCAACAAAAAAGGAGTAATCATTATCCCTGATATCCTTGCAAATGGCGGTGGTGTAACGGTATCTTACTTCGAATGGGTACAGAACCGCACCGGTTATTACTACAGCGAAGAAGAGATCAATAAGCGCGCCGACCGCTGGATGAAACAGGCGTTCAACAACGTATGGAAAGTATCTGAGAAACACAAAGTTTCCATGCGTATTGCGGCCTACATCTTCGCACTTGAAAAAGTAGCGACAGCCATCCGTTCACGCGGCTGCTATTAATTCATACCGCGGAGAGAGCTTGTTTCAAAACATTATCCGGAGTATTCAGCCGGATGTTTCACCAGAAAACGCACTATGTTTTGAAGCAAACTCTCTTCGCATTTTATCACCCTTCAACTAACGGAAGCGGATATCCGCAAAACAACCAACCACATGACTATCCATCGCGAAGGAACCACTATCCTGCTCACCACACTCGTTATATTGGGTGTTATTTACGGAGGAGTGTATTACTTCTTCAATGAAAGCGGCGTTATTCTGCTGATTGCAGGCATCATCTGTCTGGCCTTCTTCCTGCTCATCCTGCAGTTTTTCCGAGTCCCTGCACGCAATCAATCCATTGGCGAGCGACTCATCATTGCTCCCTGCGACGGGAAAGTGGTGGTTATTGAAGACACTATTGAAACCGAATATTTCAAAGAGAAACGCAAGCAGGTTTCCATTTTTATGTCGCCGGTCAATGTCCATGTTAACTGGTATCCGATCAGCGGTGTAGTGAAGTATCTCCGTTATCACGAGGGGAAATATCTCGTGGCCTGGCACCCGAAAGCAAGTACGGAAAACGAGCGCACTACGGTGGTGATTGAGAAAGAAGGAAAGTTCAATGTATTGGTGCGCCAGATAGCCGGAGCGCTTGCAAAACGCATCGTTTATTATCCCCACGAAAACGACATGGTAAAGCAAGGAGCTGAACTCGGCTTTATCAAATTCGGATCGCGTGTTGATTTGTATCTACCACTCGATGCAAAAGTAAATGTCAACATCGGACAAAAAACCATTGGTGGTGTAACTGTAATTGCCGAATTCTGATCAGCGCATTCCCCAGGCTTTAAAAAGGATATTTAAAATGCAACGTCGCAGGACGCCTGCATTATCAACGCTTCCTGAAGTATAGGCTTTTTGCATAGCGTCGAGATCTGATTTTTGAAACTCATGGTACAGTTGACCACGCAGCAATTCACGTGCGTTATACATTTCTTTCAACCGCTCTCTGAAAGCCCCACCGTTATCTTCTGTAATCCCGTTACCATTTAACATCGCGGCATTGGAAACCAGATCACAATCACGAAAAACCGCTCCGTACTCCTCACCGGATTTATAATACAGGCGGTTATAAAAAGCATCTTTCAGATCCGCATAAAACGCACCCGAATCCGCAGCCGTTAATGACCGCCGGCAAATCGCACTATCAATACCTGCCCAGCTGTAGGTAGCGTTAATACGGTTATTCAACTCTGTCAGATCCTTCTTTACCGAAACAAAAACCACCATATTGTCAGGTTTGTTGATCGTCACTTCGGTTTGCATTCCGCCTGTCATCGTAGCGATTCTTCGCCAGCCTGGCAACTCCTTGAACCAGTTTGCCGACTTCATCACATAAACCGGATGAACAACAATATTATTTTCCCGAGCCATTTCACAATATCGTACGTATTCATGATCGGTACCCGACACCATTCCGTTGCCAACCAGGAACACCAGTTTCACGGCATCACTACGGTCGGACCATTTCATATCCATCACACTTGCGCGCAAGGCCGCAGCAACAATCTGATCACCCTTTTCGATAGAAGGTTTGAGGCGGTACAACTCCCCGGCCAGATAATCAAAGTTTGTGGTGAGTGGAACCAGCACTTTCACATACGCATTTTCTTTCCCGAAACTTGGGCGTGAAAAACCCACGACACCCATTCGCAAAAAAGGCTTCGGCTCCATATTGTTCGCCTGATTGATAATCATCCAGAGATGATCACGAAGGTCATTCAGTAAACCGTTGGTACTTCCACTCAGGTCGAGACAAAAAACAATATCAAGCGGTTTATCAGAAGAAGAAGGAATTTTGTTTTTATCCCTGTCGCCTCCCAATGAAACAAAAGGTAGCCCGGCCAGCAATAAGCCAACCATCACCCATCCCTTTACGCTTCGACATGCACGCATCATCCCCCAAATTTCGAACTTCAACTACTGCAGTATGAATTACGTTCAAAAAAGTTATAAAGAACCGGCTGTGATTTGCGAACGGATATCGGCCAATACAATTCCCAAAGCTGTCAGTGCTTTTCCAATCTCCCAGGACTCACGGTTACGCGGTTCCACAAAATTTGAAACAGCACGAATCTGTACACACGGCGTATTGAAGAGCAGTGCAGCATAAAAAACAGCAGCGCCTTCCATACTTTCCACTTCTGCCTTGCTTCGCAACCTGAAAGCAGCGATTTTATCTGCCGAACCATGTACAGTATTCACGGTTACACCATGCACTTTAGGCAGATTCAGATTAAAACCAGGAGGTATATCCGGAACCAGAAGTCCATTCTGAAAAGGGAATCCATTTGGATCGGCGAACTGAAGATCAAATGCTGAAAGGAAATTTCCCCGGTTATCTGCACCAAAATCTCCCAGTTCCTCACTCACCACCTGCACCACTGCACCCGGCACAAGGTCAGGACGAAAACTCCCGGCAATGCCAAAATGAATAACAAGGCCGAAATTTTCCTTCGCAAGAACCGTGGTGAGTGCTACTGCGCTGGAGAGAATTCCAGGACCGGTTACGAGGAGGTTATGATTTTCGACTTGATAATCAGGATAATACCCCGGATCAGGCGCATGTTGACCACCCAACACATTAGCTTCTGTGCCCGTTGCCGTAACCCATAACACCGAACCGAGTTTATACATTCTCCAAAGATATTGAAAACCACAGAGTTTCTAACACAAATTACTATGATGGTAAATGCAAAAGCCGTAATTTTGTGGTCCCGCAAAAAATCATGATTTATATCACCAGAAGAGAGCGATTCAACGCAGCACATAAATTATTCAAAGAAGGCTGGAGCGACGAACAAAACCTTGCCACTTTCGGAAAATGTGCAAACCCGAACTGGCATGGGCACAACTATGAATTGTATGTTACCGTGAAGGGCGAAATTAACCCCGACACCGGCTTTGTCATCGATCTGAAATTCCTGAGTCAACTTATAAAAGAAAGAGTCATCGACAAGCTCGACCATAAAAATGTGAACCTCGACGTTGACTTCATGAAAGGCCGGATGGCATCCACCGAAGTATTGGCTGTAGCCATCTGGGAGCAACTCGTAGCGCCGGTCAAAGGTGAAGGCTGTTTCCTACATTCGGTGAAGCTGTACGAAACCGAGAATAACTTTGTAGAATATTTCGGATAAGAAAACACACGTGGCAAAAGAAAAGATCATACCTCACGACGAAGAAGTGGACGGCTACCAGAAGCTCGACCTCTACAACACCGAAAAGACCGAGTCGCTCAGTCTGCTTTACAAATCTGTGCTGGAACAGGTAGGAGAAGAAACCGGGCGAGAAGGATTGCTGAAGACACCGGAACGCGTAGCAAAAGCGATGCAATACCTCACGCATGGCTACGATCTGGATCCCGTTGGCATACTCAACTCTGCGAAATTCAGAGAAGACTATCAGCAAATGGTGATTGTAAAAGACATTGAGCTCTATAGCCTTTGCGAACACCATATGCTGCCGTTCTTTGGGAAAGCACATGTAGCGTATATTCCGAATCAGTACATCGTTGGTCTCAGTAAAATTCCACGTATCGTAGATGCCTTTTCACGGCGCTTGCAGGTACAGGAACGACTGACGACACAAATCCGCGACTGCATTCAGGAAACGCTACAACCGCTTGGAGTAGCTGTAGTAATTGAAGCACAACACCTCTGCATGCAAATGCGTGGAGTACAGAAGCAGAACTCTGTAACCACCACCTCCGCCTTCACCGGTGAATTTGAAAACGACAGAACCCGCAGTGAATTCATCTCTCTGATCAGAGGACGACTGCACTAAACAGGTATCTCCTTGAAAAAGAAAAAATCAATAAAAAAAATAAAAGCTATGAAAGCATATATCTTTCCCGGACAAGGATCACAATTCGTAGGCATGGGCAAAGACCTCTATGAAACATCTGATCTTGCCAAAGCCATGTTTGAGCAAGCCAATGAAATTATCGGATTCCGCATCTCCGACATTATGTTCAACGGAACCGACGAAGACCTGCGTCAGACCAAAGTAACACAACCTGCCATCTTCATTCACTCCGTGATTGCAGCCCGGGTGATGGGAGATGCTTTCAAACCAGACATGGTAGCCGGACATTCACTCGGTGAATTCTCTGCTCTGGTGGCTAATGGGACCCTTACGTTTGAAGACGGGCTTAAGCTGGTTGTAGAACGCGCCAATGCCATGCAGGCTGCCTGCGAAGCCATACCCGGAACGATGGCTGCCATTCTTGCACTTGACGATCAAAAAGTAGAAGAGATTTGCGCATCCACACCCGGTGTTGTTGTAGCCTCGAATTATAACTGTCCCGGACAGCTGGTGATTTCAGGTGAAGTAGAAGCCGTAAAAGCCGCCTGTACTGCGATGACCGAAGCCGGAGCAAAACGCGCGTTATTGCTGAATGTTGGCGGAGCGTTTCATAGTCCGTTGATGGAGCCTGCCCGTGAGCGCCTCGCCAAAGCGATTGAAGCCACTAACTTCCGTCAGCCAAGTTGTCCGATTTATCAGAATGCCACTGCCACTCCACATACCTCTATTGATGAAATCCGCACGAATCTGATTGCACAACTTACAGCGCCGGTAAGATGGACACAGAGTGTTGAACATATGGCTGCTGACGGAGCGGGTACCTTCTCTGAAGTAGGTCCGGGTAAAGTGCTGCAAGGGCTGGTGAAGAAAATACACAAAGAAGCGGTAATTAGCTAATTGTCCAATTTGCCAATTTGCCAATTTGCTAATTTGCCAATTTGCCAATTTGCTAATTTGCTAATTTGAAAATTTATCGCAATATAATTAAATACAGAAAGTTCAGCCTCCAAAACACTGAACATAGCACCTTGAATCCAAAACAAACATGGAGCTTCATCCTTTAAATGCCATTTCACCTATTGACGGGCGCTACCGTAAAAACTGCGAAGAACTAGCTTTATATTTCTCTGAAGAAGCCCTGATGCGCTACCGTGTAATGGTAGAGATTGAATATTTCATCGAACTCTGTGAACTCCCGCTACCTCAGCTGACCAACTTCGACAAAGGGCATTACAAAGCACTACGTGCCATCTATCACGACTTTAAGCACGAAGATGCCTTACACATCAAAAGCATTGAAAAGACCACCAATCACGATGTAAAAGCGGTTGAATATTTTATCAAGGAGCAGTTTGATGCACTTGGTCTTGAAGCCTTCAAGGAATTCATTCATTTTGGTCTCACCTCGCAGGACATCAACAACACTGCGATACCGTTGAGTCTGCGCGAAGCCAACACCCTGATTTATCTCCCGGCTATTAAAGCCATCACCGAAAAAATCCTCCTTGTTTCGAAAGAGTGGAAAGACATTCCGATGCTGGCCCGCACACACGGACAACCGGCCTCTCCCACCCGACTCGGAAAAGAGATTTATATTTTCCATCACCGTTTACAGACACAGATTGAATTGCTCAACACCATTTCCTGTTCAGCAAAATTCGGAGGGGCAACCGGCAACTTCAACGCTCACGCTATCGCCTATCCGCAAATTGACTGGATCGGCTTCAGCGACCGGTTCATCGAACGCCTGGGGTTGCAACGCACACCTTACACCACACAGATTGAGCATTACGACAACATGGCCGCACTGTTCGATACGATGAAACGGATCAATACCATTCTGACGGATCTTTCGCGCGATATGTGGTCGTACATTTCTATGAACTATTTCACCCAAAAAGTTGTCGCCAACGAAGTAGGCTCCAGTGCGATGCCGCATAAAGTAAACCCTATTGATTTTGAAAACGCCGAAGGAAACCTCGGCATGGCCAATGCGCTCTTTGAACACCTCAGTGCCAAGTTACCCATCTCCCGTCTCCAGCGCGACCTCACCGACTCCACTGTTTTACGAAACATCGGCGTACCCTATGCACATACGCTGATCGCCTGCAAATCGTTATTAAAAGGATTCGGAAAAGTGAATGTCAACAAAGCTGCCATCGAAGAAGATCTCGGCGACAATTGGGCAGTAGTTGCAGAAGCCATACAAACCATTTTAAGAAGAGAAGCCTACCCGAATCCCTACGAAGCACTAAAAGCACTGACACGGACCGGAGAGAAAATGAATCCTGAAGCGATTGCCCGGTTTATCGAAGGACTGGATGTTTCCGAAAACTTAAAGAAGGAATTACGCACCATTACTCCCTACAATTATACAGGGGTGGTGAAGGAGTTTTGAGGTTACAGTTGACAGTTGACAGTTTACAGTTGACAGTTGACAGTTGACAGTTTACAGTTGACGGTCCCTGAGCGAAGCCGAAGGGCAGTTGACAGTTTACAGTTGACAGTTGACGGTCCCTGAGCGAAGCCGAAGGGCAGTTGACAGTTTACAGTTTACAGTTGACGGTCCCTGAGCGAAGCCGAAGGGCAGTTTACAGTTTACAGTTGAGAGTTGTCAGTTTTTGTCCCTGCCTGCCCCGATCGAAGCATCGGAGTGCGAAGTCCGATAGCTATCGGACCGATAGCTATCAGAACGATAGTAATCAGACGAAGGGCCTTTGACAGCTTATTCAGATAAAGGAAATAGGATGACCGACAAGGAATTGGCAGCTATGAAACGCAAGTACCTATTTTAATATTCAACTAAGAATGATGAAGCACGTTTTGATCCTGACATTATCCAACCACGCGCTGCTTTCAACACCCGCCGTTTCATAACTTTTAAAACGATTTGGCGAAGGGGTAGACGAACCGGGTTTCCCGCCGTAACTTGCGTAGCAAATCAAGCCATTACGCAACATGAAACAACTTTTTATTTTTTGCATCCTGATTGTTCTTTCCGGAACGAACGTATCAGCGCAAACACCCTGTCCGGCGCAGGAATTACAGAGCATTTCGGTGAATGCAGACTCCCCCTGCGAAGCCTATCATGGCAATTCCCATTACTACAATTTCGTAACACTCTCAACCGTCAGAAACTTTGTCAAAACCGGCACGCTGACCTGGCAATATCGTCAGGACACCGTTACCGGAATCTGGCAAAACTTATCTCCGGCCATTTGGCAGGATCTGGGAACTGATGTAATAACACGAGCTGATTTTACCATTGCAGATAACGGGCAGTATCGATGTATTTTTACGGATACTGCCACCGGTTGCAGAGATTTCCGCAAGGTGAACATATATGTAAATCCACGCCCTCAGTTTTTCATCAGCACCGACTCCATCCGCTGCGAAGGCATGTACCTGGGCGTACAACTCAACAATGATCCTTCACAAGTACTTACCTATTGCTGGCAGCCGGATCTCAGTGGACAAACCAACAATTGCGAAGGGGACGCTTCTGCGTTTCTTTTTGATAGAGTCGGATGTGTAATGGTTTCCGGAATTGTAACGGTGAAAGTCACTAATCAATTTGGCTGTGAAAACATGATCTATACAAGCGGACTTTGTAATCAGGAATATCTGGATTTATATACACAGGTAAATGATGAAGACTCTATATTCTGTGCTAAATCTGCGAGTCTGGAAGTCAGACGATTTTCAATTGCCACACTACAAACTGGTTGGTCTTATCAATGGAAGCGAAACGGTAATAATCTTGCGTGGGCTACCAATTCTGCTATTAAACCAGCCACTTCCGGAACCTACTCCTGCATCGTAACAAACAATTCCGGCTGCACTTTTGAAACAAATCCGGCTGCAATTATTGTCAACCCATTGCCCACTGTAAATTTACAACCTGCAGGAAGTACGGAGATCTGCACGAACAGCACATTGATATTGAATGCCGGCTCCTCTGCAGCAAACACCTTCTCCTGGTACAGAAACAACACCCTGATGGCTGCTTCCGCCGACACACTTCCTGTTTCTACAGCGGGAACCTACAGAGTAACTGCTACCAATGCATTTGGATGTACGGCCACTTCACAACCCAGCAAAATCACCGTTTACAGAGCTAAAACAACGGCCAATGGTCCAACGATTTTCTGCGCCGGTGATAGTGTCGTCCTTCAGCAGTACACCCCCAACACCGTTTCATGGCAATGGCAACTCAACAACGTGAATATTCCGGGAGCAACATTTCCAACCTATGCAGCAAAACAATCGGGGCTATACAGGGCTAAGTCAAAAAATATAGCAGGCTGTGTGAGTTATTCCAACCAGATTGATGTGAATGTAAATTGCAGGGAAGGATCAGAAAGCATGGCAAACCTGAAGGTTTATCCGGTACCTTCCTCTGACTTCATTGAAATCACCATTCCCGAACCCTATCAGCATGCAGGCACATTACTGTTAACTGATCTGTCCGGTAAAATTTTATCCAGCACACCCATTTCTGGTTTAGCATCACAACGCATCAATATCAGTCATCTTGACTCCGGTATTTACTTTGTCAAGTTGCAATCAGAGCATTCCACTTCAACCGGGAAAATTGTCCGATTGTAATTCCATTCCCGCCACTACTGATCAACCCCGCCGGTTCAGGAGACGCTATGATAATCCATTTACAGGCTCTGGATTATAGGGTATGATCACTGTCAGATGAAACACGAGCAGGATCATCTGATACCGCTGACATGCGCCGTACCTTCACATGACCACCCAAAAGGCAGCGGTCATGAAAAAGGCATTCTATACTACAATTCTTGCGTTAACAATACTTATTACCTTCCATTCAGCATCCGCTCAATGTAATTGTACCGCAGTAGAACTAACAGGATTAAACCTGAACAAGGACAGTGAATGCAGTTCTGACATTTACTCCGGTTATCAGAATCATGTCTCTATCGAAATCCTGCGGAATAATCTTAAGACCGGCACATTCCAATGGTCATATCTGCCTGAAAACAGCACAGGAAACTGGATCGCCATACCGGCGGGCTGGACGGGCACAGAAAATATTGATCATCCGTTTTTCTCAACCGCTGACAACGGATCCTACCGTTGCATCTTTACAGAAACGGCAACAAACTGCCGCGACACGAGCATCGTAGTCATCACTATTGCTCCACAGCCCAACATTTACATTACCGATGATTCCACCACCTGCGAAGGAATCTGGTTTAGTGTACACGATAATAACAATGTGTCAGGTGCCGGCAACACCAACTGCTGGCAATTTGATGGCACAAATTGTCAAAGCAACAATTCCTCTTTTCTATTCACGACAGCCGGGTGTACGATGGGTAACAGTACGGTAAGCATAATTGTATCCAATTATGCAGGTTGTTTCGACGAATCGCACGTATCTGCGATCTGCAATCAGGATTTACTGGATGTATTCATAGACCTGTCCGGTTCTGATGTGCTTTGTAAAGGAGATAAATCGTCATTACTGCAAGTAAAAAGGTATGCCGCGATCAGCTTGCCTGGAACATGGCAATTCCAATGGCATAGAAATGGGAAGGTCATTTACGGTGCCACCTCTCCAGATTACACACCTACACTTCCGGGAACCTACAGCTGTAATGTAGTTTCGGGCAGTGGCTGCCAAAAGACCACTAATCCAATAGTAATTTCCTTTTTACCAACCGTAAGTGCACAGATTACTGCTAATTCTTCAGAAATCTGCAATGGAGACTCTATTCTGCTGCAAGTCGCTCCCGGGAATGGAATTCAATTTGAATGGTACCGAAATGGAATTTCAACGGGTGTCACCAACCCTGAATATTATGCTAAAAAACAAGGTAACTATAAAGTGCTTGTGACTTCACTGGAAGGTTGTACTAAATTCAGCAATGTAATTCATCCGGTTGTATTTACGGCAACCATTCACGCAATCGGTAATCAGGAACTATGTACAGGCGACTCCGTTTTACTTGAGGCCTCCACTACAGGAAATGGATCAATGCTACAATGGTATAGATACAATAAGCCCATTATCGGTGCCACCAGCCAACAATTCACCGCAACCAGGCAAGGGCGTTATTGGGTAGTTGCCGTATCAGCAATAAACTGTACAGACACTTCAAACAGTATTAATCTTACATGCAACAGCCGGTTGTCTGCTCATATCCCCGACGAATTGTTTATCATCCATCCTAACCCGGCCAGCACATATCTTGACCTTACTTTTTCCGAAAACACGGGAAACACCGTTGCAAATATTTTAATTATAAACATTCTGGGTCAGACTATGCTTAACACCACCGTCAATGTTTCCGCTTCAGGAATGGAACGAATTACCTTACCGCAGGGGACTGTAAGCGGAACCTATTTACTGATATTAAACTCGAACAATAAAAGCTATACCAGGAAATTTATGGTAACTGAACAGGGAATGCGGGATTAATCCCAGCCGGCCGCCAACACATCGGCCAGGTGCATTACCTGCATCGTTGCTCCTTCTTTACGAATCACGCCATCCAGGTGCAAAAGACAAAGCGGGTCGTTGGAAACAATCGTATCCGCTCCTGTTTTCTCCGCCTGTCGTATCATCTCCACCGCCATTTTCACGGTCAGTTCTTCGTTCCGGCGATCGAGTCCGCCACCCATGCCGCAACATTGATTATCTGCCGCTGAGCCGGTGATGGTCAGGCCTTTTACTTTCGACAGCAGCGACATCAAGGCCTGATCGGAAGTATCTGACTTGCAGTTACAGGAATTCAGCACCCAAACTTTTGCAGCGTGCTGTGCGCCGATTTCGCTTACGTTCATTTTGTTGGCCAGGAAATCGCCAAACTCATAAAAATGTTTCTGCACGAGTTTATACTCATTGTGCAGCGATGAATTATGGAACAAAGCAGGATAGTAATCCCGAACCGTCTTTACACAACCGGGTCCCGGACAAACGATGAACCGCTCATCCTGAAACTCTTTGATCAGCTTCTCTCCTACTTCCTTGCAATGATCCCGAAAGCCATCTTCATAGGCAGGCTGACCACAACAGGTTTGTTCAATATTATAATTTACGCCACAGCCGACACGCTGCAATACTTTCATTGTATTACGTGCTATCTCAGGGCGAAACTGATCTACATGACAGGGTATAAATAAATCTACAATCACGACTGGTTATCGAATTTCATTTCAATAATACGATGTTGCTGCTGCACCCGCAACAACAATAAGATGCCGGCGATAAAAAACACGATCAACGCAACAATTGAATCGCGCATACTGCCGGTAATTTCATTTACGAATCCAAACACAAAGGTTCCCATCACGGTACCTACCTTATCACATACATCATAAAAGCTGAAGTAAGAGGCATGGTCTTGTGTTGGCGGAAGTAATTTGGAATACGTTGACCTTGACAAGGACTGAATTCCCCCCATCACCATCCCTACAAAGGCGGCGGTGATATAGAAGTCGAGCGGTACATAAACAAACATATATACCCCGAGACAAATCAGCATCCACACAACAATAGAAATGATCAATGCTTTAATATTTCCAAAACGCGAAGAAAGACTTGAGAACAGAAACGCCCCGCCAATGGCTACAAACTGAATCAGGAGGATACAGACAATCAAACCGCTCTGCTTACTGTCCTCATCCGGCCAGGCAATCTCCTGCACACCGAATAAAGTTGCGAGATACATGACGGTTTGAACGGCCATGTTGTAAAAGAAAAAAGCAAACAGAAACATCTTCAGGTGAGGCAAGCCTTTCAACTGTCCCCATACTTTCTTTAATTCAGCATACCCCTTCATCAGCACATCCTTACCGATCGGCTTCGTCATTGGATCAGCTGGCAGCCACTTGAAAGAATATTGAGCAAAGCCAAACCACCATACACCCACCATCAGGAAGGAAACCCGCATGGCCAGTCCATTGCTGATACCACCGTACAGGTCCGGGAAGAGAATCATGGTGAGGTTAAAGATCAGGAGCAGAGAAGATCCGATATAACCCATCGAAAAGCCTCGTGCACTCACATAATCCTGCTCTTCAATGGAAGCCACTTCCGGAAGGTAGGCATTGTAGAATACAATACTTCCCGCGAATCCGATGGCTGCTATGACGGAGCAAAGAACGCCTACCCAAAGTGAATTCAGGTCTTGAAAAAACCAGAGCAGGGAACAAGCCATGGCGCCCATGGTACTGAAGAAGAACATGAACTTCTTTTTCTGACCGCTGTAATCCGCAATGGATGACAGCATCGGAGAAACCGCGGCAATGATCAGAAACGCAACGGAAATCGCATACGACTGTAACGACTCCGGATTGAAATCCCGGCCCATAAAATGCACCGAATGTTTCCCGTCGCCGGATGCAATAGCGCTGAAATAAATCGGAAACAATGCCGAACTGATTACCAGCGAATAGGCTGAATTGGCCCAGTCGTAGAAGGTCCAGGCTTTAATGACTTTCGGATTATCCAGCTCGTATTCAGGTCCCATCTTGATGGTTCGAAAATAGCGAATGGTTAGATATCCCCGGTGTTAGTTATTCACAGGTCCGGAATCAATACACAAAATCGAATTTCACGATCATTCGAATTGCATTTGAGCTGATGTCAATAGAATCCGGATACACAACGGTAGAAGGCAGATAATCACAAAAACGAAACTTCAGGAATCCGATGGTTTCCTTGTCTGGCACATTTCCCGAATCCTTGTCGAACAGCTGAATTTTAACATCTTCCGTAAATATATAAGTCGACCGGGGTGGCGCAATCAAAAAATAGCCTTCTGATGTATTGTTCAGTACACTTAATGAATTATAAACCGTATCACCGGGAAAGGTGATGCTATAAGTTAAATCAGGGTAGTCGCCGGCATCCCAATCCTGACCTCCTGCTTTATAAGGTGGGATCTGCAGCACACGAATTCCTTTTATATCCACTCTTTTAAAAAAAGTCACAGGCACATCTCTTGTTGCTGAAGCGGTTGCACTGCCTTTCACGGCTGTTGCTTTAACTTTATAATTTCCGTAAGCAGTGAAAGAATGCTGAACTGTGAATCCCTGACCGGTGCTGCCATCGCCGAAATCCCAGTTGACCTGATCAGCACTATTTGATGCAGCAGTAAACGTGATTACTTTGGGAAGGGTGATGGTATATCCGCTTGTTGCAGTAAATGAAACAGATGGTGCTTCCGGAGCATCATCCTCCTCCTTTTTACAAGCTACAAACGAGGAAAAAAGTATGGCAAACAGCAATAATTTTCTCATAGCACAGGTCGTATGGTGTAAAGGTAAACAAGAAGCACCATTAAAATAATAAAAGCCGGTAAAAACCGGCTTTTACATCTCTGAATCTATTCATCAGGCCAGCTGTGCGCGGATAATATTGAGCGCACCACCTGCTTTGAACCACTCTATCTGATTCTCATTATAGGTATGATTCACTTTGATCTCTTCAGAACGCCCATCCGTATGATGGAGCACCAATGTTAAAGGTGTACCGGGAGCAAAAGCGGTAAGACCGATGATATCGATGGTATCATCTTCCTGAATTTTATCGTAGTCGGCCGGGTTGGCAAACGTAAGTGCCAGCATTCCCTGCTTCTTCAGATTCGTTTCGTGGATACGGGCAAATGACTTCACGAGAACAGCACGCACACCGAGGAAGCGGGGTTCCATCGCAGCATGTTCGCGGCTGGATCCTTCGCCGTAGTTTTCATCGCCCACCACAATTGATCCGATACGCTGCGCTTTATACTGGCGCTGCACTTTCGGAACGCTTTCGTATGCACCGGTCAGTTGATTTTTCACGCTATCGGTTTTCCCGTTAAAGAAGTTCACTGCACCAATGAGCATATTGTTGGAAATATTATCGAGGTGACCACGGTATTTCAACCATGGACCGGCCATCGAAATATGATCAGTGGTACACTTACCTTTCGCTTTGATGAGGAGTTTCAATCCTTTCAGATCTACACCTTCCCAGGCTGCGAACGGATCGAGCAACTGGAGGCGGTCACTGGTTGGAGAAACGTTCACCGTCACTTTACTTCCATCAACGGCAGGTGCCTGATAACCGGCATCTTCCACCGCAAAACCATTCTTTGGCAGTTCATCTCCCGAAGGCGGATCGAGTTTCACTTTCTCGCCTTTCTCGTTGGTGAGATAATCGGTCATCGGGTTAAAGCCGAGGTCACCCGCAATGGCGATGGCGGTAACCATCTCCGGAGACGCAACAAAGGCATAGGTATTCGGGTTACCATCCGCACGTTTCGCGAAGTTGCGGTTGAACGAATGGATGATGGTGTTCTTCTCTTGCTTTTCAGCGCCCATCCGGTCCCACATACCGATGCAGGGTCCACAGGCATTGGTAAACACCTTCGCTCCTACTTCATCAAATACTTTGAGGAAGCCATCGCGGTTGATGGTATAGCGAATTTGCTCAGAGCCCGGGTTGATGAGGAACTCTGCTTTTGCCTTCAGTCCTTTCTCAGCCACCTGCTTCGCGAGGGAAACAGCACGGGAGATATCTTCATACGATGAGTTGGTGCAGGAACCGATCAGACCCACTTCCACTTTGGTAGGCCATCCGTTCTTCGCTGCTTCTTCCTTCATCTTGCTTACCGGAGTAGCCAGATCGGGAGTAAAAGGACCATTCAGATGTGGTTCAAGTTCAGACAGATTAATCTCGATCACCTGATCGAAGTACTGCTCCGGGTTGGCATATACTTCCGGATCAGCGGTGAGGTGATCTTTCACAGCATTGGCCAGATCAGCCACTTCAGTACGGCCGGTAGCACGCAGATAACGTTCCATAGACTGGTCATAACCGAAGGTAGAGGTAGTCGCTCCGATTTCAGCTCCCATGTTGCAGATGGTGCCTTTACCGGTACAACTCATGGAAACAGCACCTTCGCCGAAATATTCTACGATGGCCCCGGTGCCACCTTTCACGGTCAGGATACCCGCCACTTTCAGGATCACGTCCTTCGGTGCAGTCCAGCCATTTAATTTACCAGTAAGTTTCACGCCAATCAGTTTCGGAAATTTAAGCTCCCAGGGGAGTCCGGCCATCACATCACAGGCATCAGCACCGCCTACGCCGATGGCGATCATTCCCAGTCCGCCGGCATTTACGGTATGCGAATCCGTACCGATCATCATTCCACCCGGGAAAGCATAGTTCTCAAGCACCACCTGATGGATGATTCCGGCACCCGGCTTCCAGAAGCCGATTCCGTATTTGTTGGACACAGACCCAAGGAAGTCGTACACCTCGCGGCTTTCCTTATTCGCAAAGTCAAGATCTTTTTCAGCGCCATCGCGGGCCGTAATCAGGTGATCACAATGCACGGTTGAAGGAACTGCGACCTTTGGGCGACCGGCCTGCATGAACTGGAGGAGCGCCATTTGAGCCGTAGCATCCTGCATGGCTACCCGATCCGGGTTAAAATCGACATACGACTTCCCTCTGGCAAACGGTGCGGAAGGCAAGGCCTCCGAAAGGTGAGCGTAGAGGATTTTCTCAGAAAGAGTAAGCGGGCGACCGGTCAGTTTACGGGCAGCCTCCACTTTTGCGGGAAGGGCGGCGTACACCTTCCTGATCATGTCGAGATCGAATACCATGTTTTGAATTTACTTTGAGGTTTGAATAAGACCCCTGAAGGGTCATTTTTAGTGCCGCAAAGATAGTAATCCTATAGCTTTTTCCGGCTTAATTTCTTCACAATCCTACACCCTTTCAGCCAGATTACGCCCAAAATCATGGGATACCATACAGAAATCAAAAGAGGAATAATGTCACAGCCGGCCAATATGATATGATTAGGAAGCCCGTGTAATCGACATCCCATAACCATGGGATTTTCACTTATAATATTGTGCACACTTTTCCCTCTTTCTACCTTGCGCCAAAATAAAATCAAACAACATGAAAAAAACTATCCACCAATCTTTGTTGTGTCTGATCTTTCTGATGACAGGAATTTATCAAGACACGTTTGCTCAGTCTTGGCAAAAAACCACACTCAACTTTGCTCCTGACACAGTTGTATCATCAGCCATTGTATGTGACTACGACAATGCCGGCACAAAATATTTTGCAGGCTACTATTATGACATTGTCAACTTTGATGACGGCATCTTCCTCTGGAAGGTAAATTCCGCAGGTACAATTACCGGAAAAGTTAAACTGACAACCAATAGTTCACTCTGGATAACTCAGTCAGTGAAAGCAGTGAAATTTATCTCCGGAGCTCTTTATGTTGCGGTAGATGCTAAGTATCAGTCCGGCATTCTGGACATGGATGCATTCATCATGAAGTTCAATACCAATCTGGTTAAACAATGGGAGCGTTTTCAGAACCGTACAGGTGATCCTAACGATTTCGGTATATCTATTGAAGCCGGCCCTAACACGAGTGTGATATTCGCAGGTAATTCCGGAACCCAGGGCTTTATCAACAAATACAGCAGAGCGGACGGAACCACCATGGCTTCCAACGTTATTGATCCGGGAGTTGGTGCTGGAACAGCAACAGTTGTTAAGCTGATTGTGAACGGTAGTTTCATTTTTGTTGGAGGCAATTACTCGAATTCGACAGCCAACATTTATGTACAGCGATATGATGGACTACTGGTGAAAAAATGGTCTAATATATTCGACCCGTCCAGTAACGCCTCCAACTCGTATTTCTACGACATGGCGCTCGACACTGCCGGAAATCCAGGAGTATGTGGTTATTACAAGTACACCTCAAGTATAAACAGAGCGTTTATAACCAAATACAGTAAATCCACCGGCAATACACCCTGGACCAAAAAAATAAGTATTGATTACTCCGAGGGAAGAGGCATCAGTGCAGATGCAGCCGGCAACTATATCTGCATCCTCGAAGCAAGTCCTTTCCCCCGATTTTACAAATTCAACAACTCCAATGGCGCTGTATTGACCCACAAATCCATCTTTAACAATCAGATGGTTGAATTTGTTCCTTACAAACTTGTGAAAGGAGCTGCAGGAAGCACCTATGTGATGGGCAGATATGATTCCACCTATTTTGACGGAAGCTGGCACCCAGAAGCAGGTGTTATCATCAGCAAACTCAATGACAGTGGTAACCGTGAATGGAACCATAAATTTACCTCTACCCGCGCTGACTGGTGGAGAACGATGGGAGACTTTGGTGTCTATAACAACACCACCGTCATTTATTCAGTCGATGAGCAGGATGTAAGTCTGATTCCCAAAGAATATTATGCTACATACGGTTGTTTCAGCGCAACTACCGGACTTCGAACAGGAGACGACAACCATTTACCAGACGCCGGCAAGTTGAATATTTATCCAAATCCTGCTACCGACCAGATCAGCTTTATCCCTACATGCAATGATGAAAACGCAATCATAGAAATTATTGATGCCGCAGGTCGCATGATCCAGTCTGAAAATTCAGCTTTGTCAAAGCAACAGCCCTATGACATTTCAATTGGCACCCTTACACAAGGATATTATCTGATAAAAGTTACAACTACCAATGGAATTTCAATTGAAAAATTTCTGAAACAATAAACCAACCACACCCTGTAAAAAGAGGCTGTCTCAAAAGGGCAGCCTCTTGCTTTTTTTAGTACTTCAATCATGGAAGCTTTTTTGTCTTTTGCGTTGAAGCAGGTGAGTTTTCCAGCTTAT
>WBZP01000950.1_pt1 | contig 37538 bp, 41 predicted proteins | sample 5204301 | NCBI WGS metagenome assembly WBZP01 (sample SAMN12412401, study PRJNA552823) | activated sludge metagenome | isolation source: activated sludge from nitrification reactor of wastewater treatment plant... | place: USA: Pennsylvania | collected 2017 | reverse complement strand
TTGGCATTGCTCCATAAGCTTGGCCACGAACCGCCGGGCATTGGCCCGGCTGTCCTTGGCAATGTAGTCACCGATGTCGAGAAGGTCTTGCCGGGACTTCGGGGAAAAGGTGACCTTAGCCATCAAATCGAGCGCTTGCCGCTGGCCTTGGTGGAGGAGCTGCTACCGGGTTCAGCATAGCGGGCATTGAGTTCGGCGAACACGTCCTCGGCGGAAATGGCCGGGCCGCTGTCGATGCCTTCCTGAATCGCCGCGCGCAGATCAGCGTGCAAACGTTCCAGCATGGCCTCATAGACGCGAGGGGGAAGGAGGTAGGCGGCAGGCCGGTTGTGGTTCAGCACGGCCACGGGTTCCGATCCGGCCTGTTCAAGGACAGCAGACGGGCTGCGTTTGAGTTCGGTAATGCTGACTGAGCGGGATGCGAGAACCTGTTCCATGGCGCGCCTCGTATTCAAACCAAAATAGGTGCTTTATTTTGGTCGATTTTCAGGTCCGCGGCAAGGATTGGACAAGTCGGCCAGCAACGCCTTTCCTTCCTTTGGGGTAGCCCCTTCGGCTTCAAGCCGCCCATCTGGCGTATCCACCCATGCGACATACTTGCCCCCATTGTCTTCGCGCACTCTGATACCGGTGGCGCATTGTCGTTGCTCACTGGTGCTGACATGGGCAGGGGTTTGGGCAAAACTTGGGGCAGTCGTTTATGACTGAAAATCGTAAGTCATTGATTTTATGATGGTGGGCGATACTGGGATCGAACCAGTGACTTCCACCGTGTGAAGGTGGCACTCTACCGCTGAGTTAATCGCCCATCCTTACAAGACAACAACCTACAACTTTTACAACTGTTCCGATATGAAAAAACATCGGATTCTTCGCGCCGTGCGAAGGCGGTGCTCTACCTCTGAGCTAACCGCCCGCTGAGAGGCGCGCATTTAACCACAAGTCCCGGGTCGGGTCAAACTCGGGTCGGATAGAATACGGCCCTTGGATTCCTTACGAATTGTGCACTCCATGACGCCCGTTCGCACCCGTTTCGCCCCCAGCCCCACCGGTTACCTGCATATCGGCGGCGCCCGCACCGCCCTGTTTTCCTGGGCGTTCGCCCGTAGCCACGGCGGCGCCTTCATCCTGCGTATCGAGGACACCGACGTTGCGCGTTCGACGCCGGAGGCCGTGCAGGCGATTCTCGACGGCATGCAGTGGCTGGGGTTGGAGCACGACGAAGGCCCGTTCTACCAGATGCAGCGCATGGCGCGCTACAAGGAAGTGATCCGGCAGATGCTGGCCGCCGGCACCGCCTACCACTGCTACACGACGCGCGAGGAACTCGACGCGCTGCGCGCCGAGCAGGAAGCGAGGAAGGAAAAGCCGCGCTACGACGGCCGCTGGCGCCCGGAAACCGGCAAGACGCTGCCGGCGCCGCCGGCCGACGTGCCGCCGGTGGTCCGCTTCAGGAACCCGAAGGACGGCGTCGTCGCCTGGGACGACCAGGTCAAGGGCCGCATCGAATTCGCCAATGGCGAACTTGATGACCTGATCATCGCCCGCGCCGACGGTACGCCGACCTACAACTTCTGCGTTTGCGTCGACGACTGGGACATGGGCATCACCCACGTCATCCGCGGCGACGACCACGTCAACAACACGCCGCGCCAGATCAACATCCTGCGGGCGCTGGGCGCCGAGGTGCCGTTTTATGCCCACCTGTCGATGATCCTCGGCGACGACGGCGCCAAACTGTCGAAACGCCACGGCGCGGTTTCGGTGATGCAATACGACGACGACGGTTTCCTGCCGGAGGCGGTGATCAACTATCTGGCGCGCCTCGGCTGGTCGCACGGTGACGCGGAGGTTTTCTCGCGCCAGCAGTTTGTCGAGTGGTTCGACCTTGAACACATCACCGCGTCGGCGGCGCAGTTCAACACCGAAAAGCTGTTGTGGCTCAATCAGCACTACATGAAGCAACTGCCGCTCGCCGACCTCACCGAAAGAGTCAGGGTACGCCTTGCCGCCCGCAACGTCGACACCGCCGCCGGGCCCGACCTGGAAAAAGCGGTCGAACTCTACGTTGACCGCAGCAATACGCTGAACATGCTCGCCGATGCGGTGGAAGTCTTCTATGTCGAGGTCTCGCCATCCCCGGACCTGCTGGCGCAACATCTGGCGGCCGATGCGCGACCGGCGCTGGCCGATTTTGCCGCCGCGATCGCCGGAGTTGCGTGGGAGGTGCCGGCGATCAATGCGCTGATCAAGGAGACGGTCGCGCGCCATGGGCTCAAGATGCCGAAGCTGGCGATGCCGCTGCGCGTGCTTCTGACCGGCCAGACCCAGACCCCGTCGGTCGATGCCGTCATCGCGCTGATCGGTCGCCGCAAGGTCCTCGACAAATTGGCCGCCTTGAAATGTTGACGAACCCGCCGGGCAGCGTATCCCGGAATCCGCCGGGTGCCAGAATCAGCTTGACACAAGGAATTCCGGGGAGATATAAATCGCTACACGAACAATCTTGATGTCGTAATTCCACCAAAGGGGATCCCATGAACAAATCTGAACTGATCGACGTAATCGCTGCGCAAGCCGAAATTTCCAAGGCGGCCGCCGGTCGCGCGCTGGATGCAACCGTTGCCGCTGTCAAGGACGCGCTCAAGGCCGGCGACAGCGTGAGCCTGATCGGGTTCGGCACCTTTTCCGTCGGCGAGCGCGCGGCCCGCACCGGCCGTAACCCGCAGACCGGCAAGACCCTGAAGATCAAGGCCGCCAGGGTTCCGAAGTTCCGTCCTGGCAAGGGCCTCAAGGACGCCTTGAACTGATTCAATGCCGGGTGCTTAGCTCAGTTGGTAGAGCGCTAGCCTTACAAGCTGGATGTCGGGGGTTCGAACCCCTCAGCACCCACCAGGACATCCGGCTCAGGATTGAAGAACCCCGCCCCCGAGGCGGGGTTTTTGTTGATGGCCGGCGCCCCGTCGCGGGCAGACGGGGCATGCGTTCGCCCATACGCCGCAGTGGTGCCTGACGCCGTGAGGCAACGCCGTGCCGGTCGCTCGTGCCCCGGCCTCAGGTCGCGGGCGGTTTTCCCCGCGCGTGCCCGGTCGGGCTCCGGGTGGCGGCCAGGATTCCGCGCAGGATGTTGATCTCGTCCCTTTCGAGCCGGGTTCGCGAGAAGAGACGGCGCAATTTTGGCAGCAGCCTCCCCGGATGCGCCGGATTGAGAAACCCGGTCTCAGTCATCACCGCCTCGAAATGCGCATACATGCCCTCGACCTCATCGTGGGTCGCCATTGGCGACGACGCGGGCGTAACCGTTGCGTCAGCCAGGGCCGGCAGGCTGGCGAGGGCGGCCATGCGGATTTCGTAGCACAGCACCTGTACCGCCGCGCCGAGATTCAGCGAGCTGAACTCCGGGCTGGCCGGAATCGTCACCACCGCCTGGCATTGCCGGATCTCGTCATTCGTCAGGCCCACGGTCTCATTGCCGAAGACCAGCGCCACCTGACCCTGCCCGGCTTGCGCCAGCAAACGAGCCGCCATCTCCCGCGGCTGCCCGCCGGGCGGGCCAAGATCCCGGCGCCGTGCCGACAGGGCGACAACAAAGATGGCACCGGCCAGCGCTTCGGGCAGCGAGTCACTGATTCTTGCCGATTCCAGGACGTCGACCGCGCCAGTCGCCCGCGCATCGGCTTCCGGATCGGGAAACCTCCGCGGACCGACCAGGCGCAGATCGGTCAGCCCCATGGTCTTCATGGCTCGCGCCGCGGCCCCGATGTTTCCGGGATGACTCGGGCGACACAGGACGACGCGGATTCGCGACAGCAGGAATTCGGGCTTCATAGTAAAATCGCGACTCTCCAAATCAATCGGACGGTCTCGCCGTCCGCCAGCTCTTTAAGCCATGCATCCAGCCCTGAACATTGCCGTCAAGGCGGCGCTCCGCGCCGGCAAGATCATCAATCGCGCATCCAACGACCTTGACCTGATCAAGGTGGAATTGAAACAGGCCAACGAGTTCGTGACCGAGGTCGACAGGAAGGCCGAGGCTGCGATCATCGAAACGCTGCGGGACGCTTATCCAGCGTACGGGATTCTAGCAGAGGAGTCCGGAGCGACCGCGGCAAAGGGTTCCTCCGAGTTGGATTACCGGTGGATCATCGACCCCCTGGACGGCACGACCAATTTCATTCATGGCCTGCCGCAGTACGCCGTTTCGATCGCCCTGGCGACGGGCAGCAGCATCGAACAGGCGGTCGTTTTCGATCCCAACCGGAACGAGTTGTTTACCGCCAGCAAGGGCGCGGGCGCTTTCCTGAACGAGCGCCGCATCCGCGTTTCCCGGCGGACCAAACTCCAGGGCTCGCTGCTCGGCACCGGGTTCCCCTATCGCATGTTCGATCACGTCGACACCTACCTCGCGATCTTCAAGGAACTGACCCGGAAGACCGCGGGCCTGCGCCGTCCCGGCGCAGCAGCGCTCGATCTGGCCTATGTCGCCTGCGGTCGCTACGACGGGTTCTGGGAATTTGGGCTTTCCCCGTGGGACATGGCCGCCGGGGCGCTGCTGATCTCGGAAGCCGGCGGACTGGTCAGCGACATGCGCGGCGAAGCGGACTACCTGGCCAGCGGCAACATCATCGCCGGCACACCGAAGGTCTTTGCGCCGCTGCTCAATCTCATTCAGGAACGATTGCCCGAATCAATCTGCGCCTGAGCGCCGCCGACAAGCGACCGCCCCGCCATCCGCCGGGCGGGCAGGAATTATTTCTCGACCTTGTCGGCCGCGGCGCCCGCCTTGAAGCCGGTGAACATGTTGCGCGTCTGACTCTGTAGCTGATCCTGCATGTGCTGGAACATCTTCTTGGACTGATCCATGTAGGCCGTCATCATGCTCTGCATCGCGGGCTGCTGGAAATTGAGGAACTGCGCCCAGAAATCCGCCTGCAGATGGCTGTTGTCGCCGTACATCGAGCGTGACTGCTCCTGCAGCCTATGCTGGAAATCAACGAAGGTGCGCATGTTGTTTTCCAGATACTTGCCCAACATCCCCTGCATGGCGCTGCCGTAGAAACGGACGAAGCCGGAGAGCAATTCGCAGGAGAAGAGAGGAACGCCGCCGCTCTCTTCCTCGAGGATGATCTGCAACAGGATGCTCCGGGTCAGGTCATCGCCGGTCTTGGCGTCGAGCACCTTGAACGGTTCGAACTTGAGAACCAGATCCTTGACATCTCCCAGCGTTATGTAGGCGCTCGTCTTGGTATCGTAAAGACGGCGATTGGGGTACTTCTTGATAAGACGTACTTCCTCTGACATCCGGCAAACCTCGAACGAACTTGTGTGCACTGCACAATTATAGAACAAAAAAACAGGCACCCGCAGGTGCCTGTTCTTGATGCAGCGCAAGAATTCCGCAATTACTGGTAGTACAGACCGCCATTGAGGTTCATCGTGGCGCCGGTCATGAACCCTGCCAGTTCGGAAGCCAGATAGACGCAGGCGCCGCCGATTTCCTCCGGCTTGGCCAGACGCTTCATCGGCACGCCGTCGATGATGGTCTGCAGGATTTCCGGCTTGATCGCCATGACCATCTTGGTCGCCACGTAGCCCGGGCAGACCACATTGACCGTGACCCCCTTGGCCGCGAGTTCCGCGGCGAGCGCCTTCGAGAAGCCGATCACGCCGGCCTTGGCGGCGGAGTAGTTGCTCTGGCCGGCCTGGCCCTTGAGGCCGTTGACCGACGAGATGTTGATGATGCGGCCCCAGCCGCGCTCGGCCATCTTGGACGAAACCTGCTTGGTCATGTTGAACAGCGAGGTCAGGTTGGTGCTGATGACTGCATCCCAGCCATCGCGTTCCATCTTGGCGAACATCCGGTCGCGGGTGATGCCGGCGTTGTTGACCAGGATATCGACCGGGCCGGCAGACGCTTCGGCTTCCGCCACCATCTTCACGCAGTCGTCCCAGGAGGCGACGTCACCGGCGACGCAGACGAAGTCGTTGAAGCCGGCAGCAGTCATTTCCTTCAGCCACTCTTCCTTGTTGTCGAACTGCGGATGATACGCGGCCACCACCTTGTGGCCAGCCTTGGCCAGTTCCTGGCAGATGGCGGTACCGATGCCGCCCATCGCGCCGGTGACGAATGCAACACGTTGCGTCATGTTCTTTCCTTCCTTAGTTGATATATACAGCGGTTCAAAAAAATCACGCCGGTCAGTACATCTGCTGGCCGCCGTTGATGGAAACAGTGGTACCGATAACGGGGGTCACGTCGCGGGCGAGGCCGGCGTCGTTGACCGGAACAGCCACTTGGCCGACCTCGCGGAAAGGGTGGTGGCCACCCTGAAATCCGGCGCCGCGAGCCTGATGCAGCTTGCTGCGCCGAGTCTGCCAATCCCGTCGTCATCAGTGCAGTTCTCGAAATTGCCTCCCCTCCCGCGAAACATCATTTCAGACCGCGCGTTCACGCACAAAGTGACCGGGTGCCGGCTCGACCGGCTTGTACCTGTCATTTCCCGGCCTGCGCGGCGCCCGCGATTCGCCCGCAAGCGGCTTCAACCAGGCTGCCCAGTCGTTCCACCAACTGCCCGGCCTGTCGTCCGCCGCCGCCAACCAGGCTTCGGCATCGCCTTGCACATCATCGTTGACCCAATAATTGCGCTTGTTCTTGCTTGCCGGGTTGATGGCGCCGGCGATATGGCCGGAAGCACCGAGGACGAAGCGCGCCTTGCCCCCGAGTATCCGCGTCGTCTCGTAAGCCGACTGCCAGGGAACGATATGATCCTCGCGCGTCGCCAACACATACACCGGCATCGCCAGCGCGCCGAGGTCGATGCGCTGACCGCACATTTCCAGCTTGCCGGGAACGCGCAGGCTGTTGTCGAGATAGAGATTGCGCATGTACCAGCAGGCGAACGGTCCCGGCAGATTGGTCGAATCCGAATTCCAGTAGAGCAGATCGAATGCCTGCGGCTTCTGTCCTTTCAAGTAGTTGCCGGCGACATAGTTCCAGACGAGGTCGTTGGCCCGCAGGAAGGAGAAGGTGTTCTGCAGGTCGCGCGCCGGCAGCAAGCCGCCCTTGCCGATAGTCGACTCGCGTGCCGCCAGGGCATTGGCGTCGATGAAGAGTCCGATCTCTCCGGTATCTGAAAAGTCGAGGAGCGTCGTCATCAGGGTCAGCGATGCCGCAATGTCTTCGCCCCGCCCCTTGAGCACGGACAGCGCCGAAGTCAGTATCGTTCCGCCGACACAGAATCCCAGCGCATTGACCTGCTTCACGTCGCAGATCTCCCGTGCCACCTCCAGTGCGGCAATCGGACCATGCTCGATGTAATCGTCCCAGGTCAGGTGGCCGTGCTCTTCGTGCGGATTGCGCCAGGAAACCAGAAAGACCGTGTTGCCCTGCTCGACCATGAAGCGGATCAGCGAATTGTCGGGCTGCAGATCCATGATATAGAACTTGTTGATGCACGGCGGCACGACCACCAGCGGCAGCGCGGCGACTTCCGGCGTCAGGGGCGAGTACTGGATCAGCTGGATCAGGTCGTTCTCGAAGACCACCGCACCTTCGGTCGCCGCGATGTTGCGACCGATCTCGAAGACCGACTCGTCGGTCATCGAAATGCGCCCCTTCTCGAAATCCCTGATCAGATTGTTGATGCCGTCGGTAATGCTCCGGCCCTCGGTTTCCAGTGCCAGCTTGATGAATTCCGGATTGGACGCGGCGTAATTCGACGGCGCCATCGCGTCGGCAATCTGGCGGGCCAGAAAGCGCATGCGGTTGCGCGCCTTGTCGTCGCTCGCCGGGATCAGCTCGACCAGGTCCTTCATGTATTTCGCGTTGAGCAGGTAGGCCTGATGCAGGTAATCGTAGACCGGACTTGCGCGCCATTCGGGTGCCGCGAAACGGCGGTCTCCGGCATCGGCCGCGACCCTGAAAGTCTCCTGGGCGCCCTGCTGGCGGGCGAGCACCGACTGCCAGAGCGACATCTGCTGGTTCATGAACTGCTGCTGCAGCGCGATCAATGCCTGCGGGTCGACCGCCGGCGGAACGGTCGCCGAAGGATTTCCGGCCTGGCCGATGAAGGTCATGAACTGCTGCGCCATCTCCTGACCCGCCTGCATGAACCGCAGGGGCGAACCCATGAAAGCATTGCTATTGTCAGATCCCTCTTGCGCCATGGCCATTCTTTTCTCTGTAGATGAATCGGGGTCGAGCTGTTGGATTCTCCATACCAGCCCAAGCGCTGTCAATGGATTTGAATGCATAATCACCCGGATGCACATCGTTGCCATTGGCTGGCTTTACGTGACCGTCCTCGTTGCGCTGAATGAGCCGACGGTGGTTTCCGCGATCATTTCCTTCCTGTTCTACGGCCTGCTGCCCTGCGGGTTGCTGCTCTGGATGGCTGGCCGCAAGGTGCGTCGCCAGCGCCGGCGCTACCAGGAGCTACTCGCCGACGAGGAGGCGGGCGACAACGATCGAAGCGATGCCAAGCCCGATCAGTAGGATCTGCTGCACCGTCGCTTTCAGTTCGGTGCGCTTGTGCAGCCCGGGAATCAGGTCGGCGACGGCAACATAGATCATGCTGGCCGCCGCCAGACCGAGCAACGAAGGAATCCACCCGGTCAATTGCGACAGGGCGAAGTAGGCGAGCATGGCGCCGATCAGAGTGGCCAGGCTCGACAGCAGGTTGAAGGCGAGCGCCCGCGCCCGGCTGTAGCCGGAATGAAGAAGGATCAGGAAGTCACCGACTTCCTGGGGAATCTCGTGCGCGATGATGGCCAGGGCGGTGACGATCCCGAGTTCCTTGCTTTCCAGAAATGCGGCGGCAATCAGGATCCCGTCGACGAAATTGTGGAAGGTGTCGCCAACCAGGATCAGCATGCCCGAGCGCCCGTGATCATGGACGGGGGCATGGGCATCGTGCGCCTCGCAATGATCGTGATGGCAGTGCCGCCACAGGACCAGCTTCTCCAGCAGGAAGAAGGCGAGAATCCCGAAGAGGACGGTTGCCGCCATGCGGTGCGGGTCACCGTGCTCAAGCGCATGCGGCAGGATTTCCAGAAACGCCGCCCCCAGCAGCGCGCCGATGGCATAGGAAATCAGCACATTGACGCGCTGCGTGCCAGCCGCGAGAGTCACTGCCGCCGCCGCCACGACACTCAACACGCCGCCGGCCAGTGCAACGGCGATGATCCAGGCGAGGGTGCTCACGGGAAAACCGATCCGATCCGGAAAATGGCGCGAATCATACACTGTCCAGCCAGATCAGACTCGCCATCCGTCCGGTCGTGCGATCGCGGCGATACGAAAAATAGCGCGCGGACTCGCTGAAGGTGCACGCGCCGCCGCCGCTGATCGCGCTCACCCCCGACTGCCCCAGACGCTGACGCGCCAGCAGGTAGATGTCGCACAGCCATTTGTCCTGTCCGGCCGCCACGAATGCGGCACTGGCTGACGCATCTCGCGCGACAAAGGCATCACGCACTTCCGTCCCGACCTCGAAACAGCGCGGGCCGATCGCCGGACCCAGCCATGCCAGCAACTCCCCGGGAGCCACCGCCATCGCCGCCACCGCGCTCTCCAGGACGCCGCCCAGCAGCCCGCGCCAGCCGGCATGCGCGGCGGCGACCACCGAACCGCGGCGATCGCAAAGCAGCACCGGCAGGCAATCGGCCGTCATCACCGCGCACACCGCCCCCGGCCGGCGCGCGAAAGCCGCGTCGGCCGCATCGGAATTCGCCTCCTGGCCGGCGTCGACCGCGACAATGCCGTGAACCTGCCTGAGCCAGCGCGGCTCGCCGGGCAGTGCCGCGCGCAGGGCCTGGCGATTCGCGGCAACGGCGGCCGGGTCGTCGCCGACATGATCGCCGAGGTTGAAACTCGCCCAGGGCATCCGGCTTGCGCCGCCGTTGCGCGTCGTCTGCAGGGCCTTGACGTTGGCCGGCGCAGCCCAGTCGGGAACGTAGACCTCACCCACCGCGCAGCGCTTGCAGCAAGGCGGCCATGTCGGCTGGCGGCGGCGCCTCCCACTGCTGCATCCGCCGCGTGAGCGGATGCAGCAGCGCCAGACGGGTGGCGTGCAGGGCCTGCCGGGAGAATGCCGGCAGACGCTGGTCGGGCTTGCCATAGACCTGGTCGCCGAGCAGCGGATGCCTGATCGACGCCATGTGCACGCGGATCTGGTGCGTGCGTCCGGTCTCCAGCGAGCACTCAACCAGCGCGCAGTGGGCGAACTGCTCGAGGACGCGGAAGTGGGTTATCGCCGGCTTGCCGCCGCGACTTTCCGGAACCACCGCCATTTTCGTCCGGTGGACCGGATGGCGGCCGACCGGCGCCGCGACCGTCGCATCGCGGCGCACGACGCCACGGACGACCGCCAGATACTGGCGCCTGACGCTGCGCGCCTGCAACTGGCGCACCAGGTCGGTCTGCGCCGCGAGCGTTTTGGCGACGACGAGCAGGCCGCTCGTATCCTTGTCCAGGCGGTGCACGATGCCCGCGCGCGGCACCTCGGCAATCGCCGGCACATGGTGCAGCAAGGCATTCATCAGGGTGCCGCTCCAGTTGCCGTTCCCCGGGTGCACGACCAGACCGGGCGGCTTGTCGATGACCAGCAACGCTTCGTCCTCGAAGACGATGTCGAGCGGGATGTCTTCGGGCCGCTCGGCGATCTCCCTCATGCCGGGCGGCTCGCTCAGGGCCAGGATTTCTCCGCCCATGAGCTTGTACTTGGGCTCCGTCTCGACGCGCCCGCCCACGGCGACGCGCCCTTCACGCACCCAGGTCTGCAGACGGTTGCGCGAATGCTGCGGCAGGACTTCGGCAAGCACCCGATCGAGACGCCACCCGGCGCAACGATCCGGAACCCGGGAATGATCGGGCGGAGTTCGGCTATAATCGGCGCGGTCTTCCAAAGGATTTTTCATGATGCGAAGTTTACCCGCATTCCCCACCTTTCTCCGTCTGGCGACGGCGCTCCTGATCGCCACCTTCATCAGCGGATGCGGCCTGCTTTCCGGCGACAAGGACGAAACCGCCGGCTGGTCGGCCAACAAGCTGTACGCCGAGGCCAAGGACGCGCAAAGCAGCGGCGCCTGGGACAGGGCCGCCAAGTACTACGAAAAGCTCGAAGCCCGCTATCCCTACGGGCGTTATGCGCAGCAGGCCCAGCTTGAACTGGGCTACGTGTACTGGAAGGCGGACGAGCCGGGCTCGGCCATCGCGGCCTGCGACCGCTTCATCAAGCTGCACCCCAATCATCCGGCTGTCGACTATGCCTACTACCTGAAGGGCCTGGTCGGCTTCAACGAGGATCTGGGCTATGCGCCCTACATCAGCACGCAGGATCCGACGGAACGCGACCCGAAGGCGGCACGCGAATCGTTCGACGCCTTCCGTGAACTGGTCACCCGTTTCCCCGACAGCAAATACACCCCCGACGCCATCCAGCGGATGAACTACCTGGTCAATGCGCTGGCATCGCACGAAGTACACGTCGCGCGCTATTACATCAATCGCGGCGCCTACATTGCCGCCGCCAACCGGGCGCAGTATGCGATCAAGACCTATCCGACGGCGCCTGCTGTCGAGGAAGCGACCTACATCCTGATCCTGGCCTACGACAAGCTGGGGATGGACGACCTGCGTGATGACGCCGACCGCGTCATGCGCAGGAATTTCCCCGACAGCGAGTTCTACAAGACAGGCCTAGTCGACAAGAAGAAGTGGTGGCATCTCTGGTGATCGGGCCCGGCGACCCGCCTAGCCGGTCGCCGCTGCAGTTGCCAGCCATTCCAGTTCGGGAACTCCATCGGCACCGCCGCAGAGGACGGCGTTCTGCCCGTACTTCTCGCCCAGGGCCATAGCCTCGGCAACCGCGATGTCGGGAACGAAGCAGCTTTCTTCCACCGGCCAGGCGGGATCGTCGGCCACGTTCTCGCCGGCATGGATTTCATATCCCGAGTCGAGGAGTTCGCATTCCAGTTGCGCCTGGCGGCTGGCGTTCTCATTCTCGTCCAGCGGCAGGGAAGCCGGGTTGCACGCCGTCAGGACGGCAAAGCAGGTCGCCCCGGCGGCCTCCAGCCAGCAACTCAAGGTCTCCGAAGCAACGCCGGGACGCAGGTCACAGCGCCCATCCGGCAGGTAGACCCGATACGTCGTCGCCCGGTAGGCGGCCTCCAGTTCAGTCGTCTTCGCCATCCGGTTCAGCCAGGCCGATCAGCTTTTCGGCATCGCTCGCCGGCAGGGCCTCGACGTCGCTCAGCTTTCGTGACAACTGGCGGGTCCGCGTCTCGGCCTTGCTGATGCTGTTGCTGGCCTCGTCCAGCTTCTTCCTGGTGTGCGCCAGAGCCTCGCCGAACTTGCCGAATTCGCTCTTGACCGCCCCCAGCACCGCCCAGACCTCCGCCGAGCGCTGCTCGATGGCCAGCGTCCGGAATCCCATCTGCAGGCTGTTGAGAAGCGCCGCCAGCGTCGTCGGCCCGGCCAGGCTGACCCGCCATTCGCGCTGCAGGGTATCGGCGAGACCCGGGCGCCGCAAGGCCTCCGCATACAGCCCTTCGGTCGGCAGATAGAGCAGCGCGAAATCGGTGGTATGAGGCGGCGCGACATATTTCTCGTGAATGCTGCGCGCCTCGGCCTTGAGGCGGACCTCGATCGCCTTGCTCGCCTCGTCGACGAGGCCCACTTCGCCGCGTTCCTGAGCTTCGATCAGGCGCTGGTAATCCTCGACCGGAAATTTCGCGTCGACCGGCAGCCAGACCACGGCGCCATCGCCCTTGCCCGGCAGCCGGATGGCGAAATCGACGCGCTCGCCGCTGTCCGGGCGCGTCGCCACATTGGCGGCGAACTGGTCGGCGGTAAGGAGTTGCTCGAGCAGCGCCGCCAGCTGGACTTCGCCCCAGGTGCCGCGGGTTTTGACGTTGCTCAATACCCGCTTGAGGTCGCCGACGCCCGTAGCCAGCGACTGCATTTCGCCAAGGCCGCGATGCACCTGTTCGAGGCGGTCGCTGACCAGCCTGAAGGATTCGCCGAGGCGCTGCTCGAGCGTGGCGTGGAGCTTTTCGTCGACGGTCCGGCGCATCTCCTCGAGCTTGCTCGCATTGTCGGCCTGAATTGCGGTCAACCGCCCCTCGACGCTGATTCTCAGGCGCTCGAAACGCTCGTCGAGGCCAAGCGAAAAACGGTTCAGTTCGCGGGCAAAGGCTTCCAGCCGCTCTGACTGGGCCGTGCCGAAGTGACTGACCTGGGTCGTCAGCGCCTGACCGAGCAGTGTCGCCGATTGCGCGCGCTCCTCGCGGTCGCGGAATGCCTCCTCGGCGTCCTCGCGCCGGCCGCGCGCCAGTTCGTCACGCAGGTCCCGCTCGAGCCGCTCAAGCCCCTTCTCCTGCGCTTCGAGCAGGGCACGCTGGCGAACCTCGTCGTCACCGCGCCGGCTGCCGCGCAACAGGGCGACGACCTGCAACACGACGATGGCGACGAGTCCCGCCAGCAGGACCAGAAACGCGGTTTCGTTCATTTCCTAGCGCAGCGAGAAGTCGACGCGGCTGCCGTTGCCCTTGTCGTCCCCACCGCGCTTGGGCGGCACGAGAAAGATGCGCTCGGCCGGAACCTTGCCCTGCTCGATCAACCAGCCCTGGACCGTTTCCGCCCGCTGCAGGGCAAGTTCCCTGACGTCATCGTCGCTGGCCGGCAGGTTGGTCAGCATCAGTTTCTCCATTTCCTCGACCGGCAGGTCCTTCTGCATTCCGATCACGTTGCGCGGCTTCGGGAACTTGGCTTCCTTGTAGGCGCGTTTCAGGTACTCCGGATATTCCGCCGGGTCGATCTCGACCGAATCGAGGGATCCGCCTTCCGTCCCCTTCCTGATCTGGTCCTTCAGCTTCTCGCCCTTGACCGCGCGTTCCATGGCAACCCGCTTGAGGCCTTCCTTGTCGGCTTCGGGGTCGGCGCGGCCGGTCACCTCGAGCTTGAGCGAATCGCGTTCGGTAAGCGCCTTGGCCAGCGACTCCAGGCGCTTGGTCGCCGTGTCGCCGAGGCTGGCGCGTCCTGCTCCGAATTCGATGTTCGACAACTCCTCGCCACCACCGAACATCGAGCCGAGCAGCGCGAAGGGCGAAGTCACGGCCTTGACGAAGAGATTGACGATCACCTGGATGATCAACCCGCCCACCGAGAAGTCCGGATCGTCGAGCGAACCGGAGATCGGCAGGTTGAGGTCGATCTCGCCGCGGTTGTTCTTGAGCAGTGCGATCGCCAGATTGACCGGCAGCGTGGTGGCGTCCGGACTGTCCACCTTGTCACCGAAGGTCAACTGATCGACGAAGAGCCGGTTTTCCGCCGCCAGCTTGTTGTTTTCCAGCTTGTAGGCGACATTGAGCGAGAGCTTGCCCTTGTCGATGTTGTAGCCGGCGTACTTGCCCGAGTAGGGCGAGAAGGGAACGAGATCGACACCGGTCACGTCGGCCTTGATATCGAGGAAGGATTTCGCCGCCAGCGGATTCAGCTTGCCGACCACCTGCACCGGCGCCGAATTGGCATACTTTCCGCGCAGTTCGAGGTCGGCAACGGTATCGGCGGCAGACGACAGTCCGCTGACACGTCCGGACACCTTGGTCAGGTTCACCGTGTAGTTGGGCTTGACGAAGAAATCCGAGAAATTGACGGTGCCGCCCTGAAGCGTGACCTTGGCGATGCGGATCGGCGGCGTGGGAGCCTGGGCGGTCGTTGGCGGCACCGGTGCCGCCGCTTTCCCGGCGGCCGCGCCAGCCACCGGCCGTTCCGCGGCGCTGGCCACCGGCTGGGCGCCGGCCTCGGGCTTGCGCACGATGTCCTGCAGGTTGAGCCGGCCTTCCTTGCTCAGGATCAGGCGCGAATAGAAGTCGCTGAGCGCCACCTCGCCGACATTGACGACCATTGGCTGCAGCCGGAAATCGATGCCGCCCAGATACAGCGATTTCCACTTCAGGAAATCGGCATTGTTGACCTTGTCGATCGCCAGCAGGTCGCCAAGCGTCAGCGACCCCTTGTACGTTGCGTTCATCCCATCCTTGCCCATCTGCGCTGTCAGTTCGCCGACATTGGAGACCAAGCCGCGGGTCAGCGCGATGTTCAGGAAGCCGGTGAAGTACGGCTGCAGCGGTAGCAGCGGAATCGCCTGGGTCTCGACCTTCAGCGATGCCAGCAGCGGCATCAACTGCACGCTGCCGTCGACCTTGAGACTGCCTTTCTGGTTGATCCGGCTCTTCAGCGACACGGTTCCCGCCTTGCCCGGCTCGGTCGACAGGTTCTCCGCGAGCAGGCTGAATCCGTCGATGGTCTGGATGGCGACTGGCGCGGTCGACCGGTCCTCGACGCGGACCGCGACATCGTCGACCGTCAGTTTCGTGACGCTGGTCTGCCACGGGCGTTCATCCGACAGATCCTCGCGCGCCTTGCGGACCGTTTTCAGGACGGGCGAACTCAGCCATTCGATCTTGCCTTCCTTGTTGCGAACCAGCAGCGCCCGCGCTTCCCGAGCGGCGGCTTCGGCCACTTCGACACGATGTCGAGGCAGGTCAATGCGCACCCCCTTGACGGCAACACGGCCAATCCGCATGCGGTCGCCGAGATCGACCCGGTACGTCGCTTCGCTGATCTCGATCGGTTCCGCCAGCGTGCCATCGATCTTGCCGACGGCGACATCGATGTCGAGGACATCGCCGCTGGTCGGCCGGACGGTCGACTCGTCCTGCCAGTGCATTCTTCCGTTGCTCAGGCGAATTTCCCCGACGCTCCACTCCGGCGGCTTGGCCGCCGGTTCCCTGGCCTCGCCCCCGGCACCTTCGGCGATCTGCTCGACGAGCCGCAACCAGTTCATCTCCCCGCTGCGGTTGATCGCCACGTAGGGCTCCATCCCGTCAAGCGCCACGCGCCTGACCGCGAAGCGGCGATTGATCAGGTCGGCGTTTTCGACATCGACATCGAGCCGCTTCCACGCCACCAGCGGCGCGCCCGTCGCCTCGTCCATGTCGAAGCCCGATATATGGGCGCTGCCGACCACGGTGAATGAGAAGACCTTTTCGGACAGCTCCTTGAAGACGATCCGCAGTTCGCTGTCGAGCGTGCCCGACTTCAGGCGGACGGGCAGCGAACTGGGCAGGTAGGGCTGGAATCCGGCCAGATCGAGGCGGTCGAGGTCGAGATTGAGTTCGCTCTGCAGGTTGCCTTCGAAGATCTCCGTGCTCCTGCCCTTGAGGGCCAGCGGCGCCCCGTCGAACGTCGCGGAGAAGCTGGGTTCGACAACGATCTTCGCCTGGTAGGGCAGGCTCGAGATGAACGGCAGCGCGAAACCGATGTCGCTGACGGTATGCACCCTGCCCTTCGGCTGGTCGTCGAAAACCACCTTGCCGCCGCTGACCTGAATGTTGTTGATCGAGAAACGCGGCGTCGGCGACGGCTCCTTGGGTTTCAGCCACTCGTCGAGCAAATCCGAAATGTCGTACCTGCCTTCCGCTACCCGGGCAACAGCCACCCGCGGCCCCTGCAGGCGGATTTCGTCCGCCACGAGGCCAAGCTGGAAGAGCGAAAAGCTGGAGAGATTGACGAACAGTTCGTCGAAACCGGCAACCTCCCTGCCGTCGTCGGCCTTGACCGAAACGCCGGCGACCCGCGCCGACAGGGCGTAGGGATTGATGTCGATCTGCTCGATGCTGACCTGACGATGCAGTTCGGTGGACAACTGCTTGACCAGCAGCCACTTCATCAGTGGCGGCCCGGCAAGATAGCCGACGACTCCGAAGCCCAGTATCAGTCCCGCCAGCCAGAGACCGATGCGGCGCGTTCGCGGCCCCTTGAGCGCAGCGACGGCGCGCGCGGTGGCAGTGGTGGATGGGTTCCCGGAAAGTTGTTCTGTCATGATGGTCTGCCACGGTTTCGCTGTTTGAACCTAATTTAGCACATCGCTCCCCGGCCGTTCAGCCCCGGGACGGCCATCGCTGCCGGACCGGCGCTGGCCGGGGACGAGCGCCGTCCGCTAGAAGGTATTCCGCCAGCCGCGAATGGCCGCAAAAACAGCCTCCTGCGACGCGTCGACCGCACCATGCGCCAATGCTGCCGCGATCACTGCCGGCTCAGCGCAACGCAGGAAGGGGTTGGTGTCCTTTTCTTCGCGCAGCGTGGTCGGAATCGACGGCAGCCCGGCCGCCCGGATCCGGGCGACGCGCTCCACCCGTTCGCGCAGCGGGACGCTCTGCGGCTCGACGGCGAGGGCAAAGCGCAGGTTGGCCTCGGTGTATTCGTGCGCGCAATAGACCTTGGTCTCGTCCGGCAGCGCCGCCAGACGGGCCAGCGAGGCACACATCTGCGCCGGCGTTCCCTCGAAAAGGCGACCGCAGCCGGCGCCGAACAGGGTATCCCCGCAAAACAGCAAACCCGGAAAATGATAGGCGATATGGCCGCGGGTATGGCCGCCAACCGCCAGCACGTCGGCAGCGTGGCCCAGCACGGCGATTCTTTCGCCACCGCGCAAGGGGTCGCTGCAGCCTGTGATAGACTCTTGCTCCGGTCCGAAGACCCGGGGACGCCAGCGCTCGATGAGTTCGGCGACGCCACCCTGGTGATCGGCATGGTGGTGGGTGACCAGGATGGTCTCGAGCCGCAGCTGCAGCGCCTCGAGCCGGGCGATCACCGGTGTCGCGTCTCCTGGATCGACCACCGCCGCCCGTCCGTCACGGACCAGCAGCCAGATGTAGTTATCGTTGAACGCGGGAATGAGCAAGATTTCGAACATGCCGGAACTATCGAGCGAAGGCCTCCAGATGTCAATTCCCGGCCTCGACGGCTGGCTGGAGACCGCGCAGGGACGCTACGTTTCGGCCTGGGAAGCGGCCGCCGTGGATAGCGCCATTGCCGATGTTTTCGGCTTCAATGCGCTGCAGCTCGGCCTGCCGCAGTCCGATCTTCTGCGGGCCAACCGCATTCCGTTGCGCCAGAAGGCCGGTATTTCCGGTACCGTCGATGTCGTCTGCGAACTCGCTGCCCTGCCCTTCGCGTCGCACAGCACCGATCTCGTCGTGTTGCCGCATGTACTCGAATTCAGCCTGGACGCGCATCAGATCCTGCGCGAGGTCGAGCGCATCCTGATCCCCGAGGGACACCTGATCATCCTCGGCTTCAATCCGGTTTCCCTGTGGGGACTGCGCAGCCGCCTCGACCGCAGCGGCCGCTTCCCGTGGCATGGCGCCTATCTGTCGCCGGCGCGCCTCAAGGACTGGCTGCAACTTCTTGGCTTCGAGGTCGACCGGCCCGTTCCCGGCTGCCATGTCCCGCCCTGCGACCAGGAAGCCTGGCTCGAGCGCTGGCAGTTCATGGAGAGGGGCGGCGGGCGCTGGTGGGGATTTCCCGGCGGGATCTACCTGCTCCATGCCATCAAGCGCACCCGCGCCATGCGCCTGATCACCCCGAACTGGCGCACGCAGGCCGTCGCCAGCAAGGCGCTGCGGCCGGTTGCGCAGAAGGAAGGTCATGGCCGCTGACGACAGGGTGGAGATCTTCACCGATGGCGCCTGTCGCGGCAACCCCGGCCCCGGCGGCTGGGGGGCGATCCTGCGCCTGGCGACGAACGAGAAGGAGTTGTGGGGCGGGGAACGGGTGACGACCAACAACCGGATGGAGTTGACCGCAGTGATCCGTGCGCTGGAAGCGCTGAAGCGCCCGGTCGCCGGCTGCGTTCATACCGACTCGCAGTATGTCCTGAAGGGCATCAGCGAGTGGATCCATGGCTGGAAGCGCAATGGCTGGAAGACGGCGGATCGCAAGCCGGTCAAGAATGTCGACCTCTGGCAGCAGCTCGATGCCCTCAGCCGGCAGCACCAGCTTGAGTGGATCTGGGTCAAGGGTCACGCCGGCCACCCCGAAAACGAACGCGCCGATGCCCTCGCCAACCGCGGCATCGACGAACTTGAGGAAACAGGATGAGGCAGGTCGTCCTCGACACGGAAACCACCGGTCTCGACCCGAGACACGGTCATCGCATCATCGAAGTCGCCGGTATCGAAATGGTAAATCGCCGGCTTACCGGCCGCCATCTGCACAAGTACATCAATCCGGAGCGCGAGATCGACGAGGGCGCGGCCGCGGTCCACGGCATCACCCTCGAGTTTCTGGCTAACAAGCCGAAATTCGCCGACATCGCCGACGAATTTCTCGATTTCATCAACGGCGCCGAATTGATCATTCACAACGCCCCGTTCGATGTCGGCTTCCTCAACGCCGAACTGGCCCGTCTCGACCGGGTGCCGGTCGAGACCGTGTGCGACAGCGTCACCGACACGCTCAGGATGGCCAAGGAACTTCACCCCGGCAAACGCAACAGCCTCGACGCCCTGTGCGAACGTTACGAAATCGACAATTCGCAGCGCACGCTGCACGGCGCCCTGCTCGACACCGAGCTTTTGTCCGAGGTCTTTCTGGCGATGACCCGCGGCCAGGACACGCTGCTGATCGAGCCCGATCCCACGCCGCGCGCCCATGCGGGCAAGGGCGGCAGACCGGTCGAGCGCAAGGCGCTGCGGGTGATCCGGGCCAGCGCCGCGGAACTGGCCGACCACGAGCGCGTGCTCGCGGCCATCGACAGGGAAAGCAGGGGCGGCTGCCTGTGGCTCGCCGCAAGCGATCAGGCCGGCTAGGTCCCGCCGGAGAATAGCGAAGCGGAAAATTCGCGTTCGCGGCTGACGACGAATTCGAGGAACTCGGAGGCATCGCGCATGGTCCGGAATGCGTCGAAACCGCGCTCGAGGAAAGCCTGCAACTCACCGAGACCGGCCATCTTTGCCGGTCCGTGCATCATCTTCAGCGCCATGCGCACGAAGGGTTTCTGCGCAAACGCGTCAAGCGCCTCGCCGGTTTCGCCAATCAGGCGAATCTGCGTTTCGCGCCCTGGGCGGTCGCCGACCTCACGGTAGGCGTCTGCGTATGCCTCGCCGCTCATCTCCGGGGTATCGAGTTGCGCGCCGAGCACGCCGACCATCGCCGCATCGAAACGCTCGGAAAGCGCATCGACTTCTATCGCCAGCAACAGTGTGGCGAGGCCGGAGACCGGCAACAGCGTCGTCATCAGCGGCAGAATGCGCTCAAGTTCGGCGTCGCGTTCGCCGAAATCCTTCGGATCGTAGAGGTCCGACAGGAAGAATGCCGCAGCCTCGCCAAAACGCTCGCTGGCCAGCAGGTCGGCATGCGTTCGCGCCAGCCTGGCGGCTTGCCATGCGCGCAGATTCGCCCGCCGCCGCTCGGTCACCGGGTCCGCCGCCGCGGCAAGACGCAGATCACGCGCCTCGGCGATGAAGGCGGCAAGCGCTGCCGAGCAGGTTGCCCGGTCGAGGTCCGGATGTCCATCGTTACTCACAGGAGAATTATGGCAAAAACCACCGAACATCGTTTAGAAGCGTTTGCCTAGGTCGCTGCGGTCAGGCAACCTACACTGGCCGGGTCCATTTCAGGCAAGCGAAACGATGCTCGAGGAATTGGCACCATGACGACGCGCCGCGAGTTTCTCAAGACCGGCATGGCTGGAGCACTGTTGCCGAACGCCGCCGGTTGCACCCGCCCAGCGGCGGGCGGCGGGCGGGCACTGGTGCTGACAGCGCTGATCACCGTGTTTCTCGCCGGCGCCATGCCTCCCGCAGGCACGACGCGCCCGGCAATTCTCTGGAAAAAGGAACATGCTCCCCGTAACCCTCCTGATCGGCCTCGTCGCCGAACTTGCGATCTACGCAACATTCACCCACCACTTCCTCGGGACCTCCTGGGGAGCTTCCGCGATCGCGGCGGTGGGCGCGGTCCTTGGCCTGCGTGCCGGAATCGTCGCCGTCACCTGGGCATTCGCCCGCGCCTACCCTTCTCCGGCGCGCCGGCTCACGGCCGCCGAGTCCTTGCGCATGGTTGCCGGCGAGTACGGGGCGTTCCTGCTGATCTTCGTCTTCATCCTCCCGTTCGAGCGCCTGTGGATGGGGCGCGACCGCATGCGGCCCTGCTCGCGACCACTGCTTCTCGTGCACGGTTACAGTTGCAGTCGCGGTGTCTGGTGGCTGGCGCGGCGCCGGCTCGAGCAGGCCGGCCACACGGTCGCGACGGTCAGCCTCGCCCCGCCCTACACCAACATCGGCAAGCTGGTGCCCCAGCTCGGTGAGCGAATCGAAACGGTGTGCCAGGCCACTGGCGCCGACCGCGTCGTCCTCGTCGCCCACAGCATGGGCGGGCTGGTCTGTCGATCCTATCTGGCGCGCCACGGGAGCGACCGGGTCGAGCGGTTGATCACGATCTCCTCGCCGCATTCCGGCAGCGAACTGGCGCGCCTCGGCATCGGAAAGAACGCCCGCGAAATGGAGCCTGGCTCCCTGTGGCTGAAAGACCTCGGCCAGGCGGGCTTGCCGGTTCCCGCCGTCGCGATCCGCACCGCGCACGACAACTTCGTCATGCCTCAGGACAACCAGCGCCTTCCTGGGGCGATCGACGTGGCCCTTGAAGGAATCGGCCATCTGGCCGTCCTCTTCTCCCGGCGAACCACGACTGAACTGATCGCCGCCTGCCGATGACGGGACCTCAAAGCGCTTCGAGAACCTCCGTGCCATGATCCGGGCAATCCGGGTCGTCGATCACGTGACTGATGCGACCCTTTTCATCGATGATGAAGGTCACCCGCTCGCTGACCTTGACCACGCTGCGCAGCAGTCCGCCCAAGCCTGAACCGGCAACGCCATAGGCCTTGGCCACGGTCAGGTCGGTATCAGCCAACAAGGGAAAGTTGAGGCTGAATTTCTCCGTGAAGCGCTGGTGCGACTCCGTTCCCTGCGCCGAAACGCCGAGAATCGCCGCCCCCCTGGCGCTGATCTCGGCATTCGCATCGCGCAGGCTGCACGCCTGCTTGGTGCAACCCGGCGTGCTGTCCATCGGGTAGAAATACATGACCAGTTTGCGGCCGCGAAAATCCGCGAGGCGCAGGATGCTGCCATCGGTTGCGGGCGCCGCGAAGTCCGGCGCCGGATCACCGGGCTTGAGATGCGTGCCCATCAGAAGTAGATCCCGCGCATGACCTGCTGGAACGCCACCTGATCAGCCGACGGCTCGCCAAACGGTTCTCCGGCGGTCTTCTTCTTCGCCGCATCCGAATCCGGGAACATGCGGAAGGTCGTGTTCATGATGATCTGCGCCACGCGTGGAACCAGCGCGTGCAAGGTCTGACCGAAGATGCCGAGGCGACTGGCGACGCGCACCGGCTTGTGAATGATCGCGTCGCAAACCAGTCCTGCCGCCTCCTCCGGCGTCAGCGTCGGCACCTGGTCGTAGAGCTTGGTCGGCGCGATCATCGGCGTCTTGACCAGCGGCATGTTGATCGTCGTGAAGTGGATGCCGCGATCGGCGAATTCGGAAGCGGCACAGCGTGTCCACGCATCGAGCGCCGATTTCGACGCGACATAGGCCGAAAAGCGCGGGGCATTGGTCAGGACGCCGATCGACGAGATGTTGAGGATGTGCCCGCGCTTCTGCTGGATCATCCCCGGCAGGACAGTCATCGTGACCTTCAGGCAGCCGAAATAGTTGAGCTGCATGGTGCGTTCGTAATCATGGAAGCGCTCGAAGGAATTCTCGATGGCGCGGCGGATCGAACGCCCGGCATTGTTGACCAGGATATCGACGGCGCCATGGTCGGCCAGTACCTGGCGCGTGATCGCCTCGGCGGAGGCCATGTCGGACAGGTCGCCGAAGTAGGCATGGAGCTTGAGTCCGGCTGCCTCGAACTCGCGCACCGCTTCGTCGAGCTGCTCCTTGTCGTGGGCGATGGTGACGACATGCGCGCCAGCCTCGGCGAGCTTCCAGGCGGTCGCTTTGCCGATGCCCGACGAAGCGCCGGTGACGAGCACCACGCGACCTCCGACCTGGCTGCGCAGACTGAAATCGACGAAGAGATCGGGATCGAGGTGGCGTTCCCAGTAATCCCACAGGCGCCAGGCGTAGTCCTCCAGCCGCGGCACCGCAATGCCCGTGCCCTTCAGCGCCCGCGTCGTCTCGCGGCAGTCGAAGCGGGTCGGATAATTGACGAAGCGAAAGATGTCATCGGGCAGCCCGAGATCCTTCAGGATCGCTCCACGGATGCGCCGCACCGGGGTCAGCGCCATCAGCCCCTTGCGCATCTGGCGCGGAATGAAGCTGAACAGCGCAGCGTTGATGCGCATCGACATCTCCGGCGCGTGCGCTGCCCGGGCGAAGGTGTTGAGCAGGTCGCCGACGCGCATCGGTGTCGGGTCGACGAGATGGAAGCACTTGCCGTCCTCGCCCTTGAGGTGGGCGATATGGTCGACCGCATCGACCACGAAATCGACCGGCACCACGTTGATCCGGCCGCCCTCGATGCCGATCGTCGGCATCCACGACGGCAGCATCTTGCGCAGCCTCTGGATCAGCTTGAAGAAGTAATACGGACCGTCGACCTTGTCCATTTCGCCGGTACGCGAATCACCGACCACCAGCGCCGGCCGATAGATTCGCCAGGGAATGCCGCACTCGCCGCGCACGATCCCTTCCGAGTCGTGCTTGGTCCTGAAATACGGGTGCTCCAGCCCTTCGGCCTCCTCGAACATGTCTTCGCGGAACAGGCCTTCGTAGAGGCCGGCGGAAGCGATCGAACTGAACAGGTGAAAGTGCCTGGCGCCGATCGCTTCGGCAAAGCGCACGGCGTTCCGGGTGCCGTCGACATTGACGCGGAGCTGGCTCGCGGCATCGGCCTTCAGATCGTAGATCGCCGCCAGGTGGAAAAAGTGCGTCGTCTTTTTGCCCAGTTTCCGGCAGTCGACCGCAGTGACGCCGAGCAGCGGCTGGGTCAGGTCGCCGACCACCGGCACCACCCGACCGGAATCGCATCCCCAGAATTCCTGGAGGTGCTCCAGCAGGTCCTTCTCGGACTCGCGAATCAGAATATAGATGATGCTGCCGTCGCGCTCGAGCAACTTCCTGACCAGGCGCCTGCCGATGAAACCGGTTGCTCCGGTGATGAAATACTGCACTTTCCTCTCCTCGATACTTGTTGCACGGCCTCGCCGTTCCAGAGTGGCTTGTCCACTTTATTAGTGTGCCTCCTCTAGGGGAATATCCTACACTGGCTCTGTTGGCAGGGAATGAGTCTGCCGCAACTTTTACTTTGAAGGAGTTGAACATGGTCAAGAAAGTCACCCCTCCTGCCGAGAAGCAACTGGCTCAAACGGTCAAGGAATCCGCGCAACAGATCTGGCTGGCTGGTCTCGGCGCGTTCGCCAAGACGCAGGAAGAAGGCACCAAGGTTTTCGATGCGCTGGTCAAGGAAGGCGAAGCCATCCAGAAGAAGACCCGCAAGAGCGCCGACGAAAAGATCGCCGACGTGCGCAAGGTCGCCGACGGCAAGCTGGCCGGCGTGCGCAAGGCCGTCGATGCCAAGGTGGCAGCCGTGACCGGCAAGGTGACCGCCGTGACTGACAAGGCGAGCGGCAAATGGGACAGTCTCGAGAAGGTTTTCGAGGACCGCGTTGCCCGCGCCCTTTCAAGCCTCGGCGTGCCGTCCAAGAAGGACATCGACCGGCTGACCAGGCGCATCACCGAATTGACCGCGCTGGTCCAGAAGATGAGCGACGCGCAGGAAGGCAAGGTTGCCAAGCCCGCTGCCCGGACCACTGCAGCCCCCGCCACCGCTCAAGCAGCCGCCCCCAAGGCCGCGCCGGTCCGCAAGCCGGCCGCCACGAAAAGCGTCGCCGCCGGGAAACCAGCGGAGTCCGCTGATGCCGCTGCTGGTGCAGCAATTGCTTCCTAAGTAGCAGCCGGGCTCTCCCCGGCCATCCGGAAAGGATGAACAGCAACCAGGATGCCCGGCAATGACCGGGCATCTTTCACTTCGGGTCATCGAAACATGCATGGCGGGCAGTTGATCGCCCTTCAAACTCGTTCTGCGCGCCCTGTCCCGGCGACCCCGCGGGCCGGGGGGTGATTGCGCGACCGCGGCGCGCATGATGTATGCTTCCTCTTCGACAGAACGACGAGGGACCCCACATGGAGAAGAAGCCGAAACGCCGCACCCGGGAACGGATCCTCGAAACAGCACTCCGGCTGTTCAACGATTTCGGCGAGCCGAACGTCACAACGACCGTCATCGCCGACGAAATGGAGATCAGTCCCGGCAATCTCTACTATCACTTCCACAACAAGGACGAAATCGTCAACTCGCTGTTCGGCGACTACGAAAAGGAGATCGAGGCGCTGCTCACGGTGCCGGGCGGACGGACTCTCAGTACCGAGGACATCTGGCTGTTTCTTCATCTGCTCTTCGAGACCATCTGGAAATTCCGCTTCTTCTATCGTGACATCAACGATCTGCTGACCCGCAACCGTCTCGTCGAAACGCATTTCCAGCGCATTCTTGAACGCAAGGAGAAAACTGCACTCCGGGTCTATGAAGGATTGGCTGCCTCGGGCGTGTTGACCGCGACGCCCGGCGAAATCAGCACGCTGGCGACCAACATGACCGTCGTCGCGACCTTCTGGCTGTCGTTCGAGCATGCCCGCCGCCCCCGCGGCGAACCGGATATCGGACGTGGCGTCTATCAGGTGATGTCGCTCTCGGCACCCTACCTGCAAGGCGAGGCGCGCAGCCTGCTGGAAAAGCTCTCGGCCGAATACGTCGCCAAACATTGAATGTCACGGGACCATGAGGAAACCAGCCTGGACGAAGTTTCAGCACCCCGACAAGGCGTTCTCGCATGCCGGCGCGGCCCTCAAGAGAAACTGGGAGCGACTGCACCGTGGCGACTGCGAGCCGTTTCCCGAGAATCGCGCCGCGCAGGATGCGTGGCGCGCCTATCACGCCGGCGACTTTGCCAAAGCCGTGGACATCGGCCTGGATGCGGGTCCCGCCGGCATCAACGCCGCCAACAAGGCGGCGATGATCTATGCCAATTATCTCGAGGAGACCGAGCCGGCGCGCCTGCAGCTTTTTCAGGATATCTGCGGGCGTTGCGAGGCATTGCAGGAAGCCGAGCCGAAGAATGCCAACGCCTGGTACATCCACGCCTATGCGCTGGGCCGCTACAGTCAGGGAATCTCCATCGTCAAGGCGCTGGCCCAAGGCCTGGGCGGGAAGGTCAGGCAAAGCCTCGACCAGGCGCTGGGACTTCAGCCCCGCCATGCCGATGCCCACATCGCCCTTGGCGCCTGGCATGCCGAGATCATCGACAAGGTCGGGAGCATGGTCGGCGGACTGACCTATGGCGCGAAGAAGGACGTGGCGGAAAGGCACTTTCGCGCCGCGCTCGACCTCAACCCGGACTCGTCGATCGCCCGCACCGAGTATGCCAACGGCCTCATTCTGCTGTTCGGTCGCGCGCGCGCCAGGGACGTCGACCGACTCCGGGAAGAGGCGGCTGCCTGCACCCCGGCCGACGCCATGGAAAAGCTCGACCTCGAACTGGCGAAGGAACTGGCGGACTGAGACGACGCCGACCGCCGGGCAAGCCCTCCGGGCGGCGGCAATCCCGGTCCCTTTACGGCAACTCCTCCGCCAGTGCGGCGGCCACCGCGTCGGGATCGCCGAGCCGCTCCCAGGGCTCCATCAACACCAGCATCAGGAACTTTTCGAACTCGCCGGCGAACCGGTCGACGATGGACTGGGGATCGGGAACGAGTTTGTGGTCGGTCATCAGACCAAAGTACACATTGCCGTCATAGGAGAGAATCGAGACGCCCATCCCGATGTCACCCGACTGCGGCACCCAGAACAGCGGTTGGCGCAGCCTGGCTCCCGCCAGATAGAGCGCCGATGGCGGCCCCGGCACATTGGTCATGACCGCTGTCGCCTTGTTGGCCAGAAGATCGAGGACCGCCTGCTGGACGGCCTTCGGCAGCATGCCGACGACTCCGAGTATGGTCAGCGTCAACCCCGCCTGATACGAACCTTTCAGCTTCGCCATCCGTTCGCGAACCTCGAACAGGCGGGTCAGCGGATTCTCGATGCCCACCGGCAACTCGAGCGCCACCAGTCCGAAGCGGTTGCCCAGCGTGCCCAGGTCGGCCGGTCCGCGCAGGTTGACCGGAACCATGGCGCGAATCTCGACGCCAGCGACGTCGTCGCCACGGTCAACCAGGTAAGCGCGCAATGACCCGGCAACCGCCGCCAGCAGCAAGTCATTGACCGAGCAGCCGAGCACCTTGCCGACTCCCTTGATCTCCGCCAGCGGAATCGGCTCCGACCAGGCCAGTTCCTTTCTTGTCCCGGGCTTGCCCTTGAAGCGGGTCGGACTGTCGTTCGCCATGAGCGCCAGCTTCGCGATTTCCACGCCAATGTCGCGGCCGGCGCGGGCGATGCCGACGAGCTGCCCGGGACTGGACAGCAAGGAACCATACTGGTTGCGCAGATCGAGCGCGAAGCGGGCGGAGCCCAGCACGGCGTCGGCGACGGGGCGCCATAGCGCTTGCCAGAACAGGTCGTGTTCGTGATCGTCGTCATCGTCATTCCGGTCTGCAAGCGGCGGTCTCTCCCTCGCTGCCTCCGTGCCGTCCGCCAGCGCCAGGACAACGCCGACCAGAGCGATCCCGTCGGCGATGCTGTGGTGGATCCGCAGCACGAGCGCCTGTCCGCCCAAGGCCGTATCGACCACCAGCATCTCCCACAGCGGCCGCCCGGGATCGAGAGGCCTGCTGACGAGGTCGGCAACGAAGCGTTGCAGTCCCGCCTTGCCCAGCCTGCCGCGGCGAACCACCCGACGCAGGTGGTTGGCGAGATCGAAATCCGGGTCATCCTGCCAGCAGTATCCCGTTCCCTCGGCGACAACACACTGGACAAAGCGCCGGTGAGCAAGCATGCGCTGCTCGACGGCAAGTCGCAGGCGTTCGAAATCGAGCGCGCCATCGAACAGCATGACGCCGACAATCTGCATCAGATTGCTCGGGCGATCCATGCGCAGCCACGCCTTGTCGACATTGGAGATACGCTCGCGTGAAGGCATCGGGAACTCCGTAAGTATTCAGGCCACTATAATACCGTCGTTTCCCTCACCCATTGGAGCACCCACCATGAGCCGGCTCAAGGCAGCCTTCGACGCTGCGGTTGCAGATTCCAAGACGCTCGCCGAGCGCCCCGACAACAAGACCCTGCTGCGGATTTACGGCCTGTTCAAACAGGCCAGCGAGGGAGACGCGACGGGCAAGCGTCCGGGCTTCACCGACCTGGTCGGGCGCGCCAAGTACGATGCCTGGGCAGCGCTGCAGGGAACCTCATCGGAGGCGGCGATGCAGGCTTACGTCGATCTGATCACGGAATTGAAGGGCTAGGCGAAGCGCGCATCGAAGTAGTCGTGGATTTCCCGCTCGAGTCCGCTCTTGAACGGCCTCAGCAGAAATCCCAGATGGATGTGGATCGTCACCTCGCCCCTGCCGAGCGTCAGCTGCCCGTGGACCCCCATGCGCTCGAAGTGCAGGACGCCCTCCTCGTCCCATTCGTGCACCAGGTTGAATTCCTTTTCCAGGTCGGCTGCCACCAGTTCGGCGGCGGTTCGCGCCTTTTTCGCGCTAAGGCGGTGCTTCTTGGTGATCAGTATTTCGCTCATGCGTACAGTCTACCGATGAAGCGCCGAATCGGGAATACGCCGGCGCCACTATTCCGCTGAACCCTTGCTGCCCATCATCGAGTTGCAGGTCTCCCGGCCGAGCGTTTCTGCCGCCCTCGGCGTGGAAATCCCCGGCTCGGCGTAGATGCGCCTGATCACGACATTGGCGATGTCCGCGCCAGCGCTGCCATCTTCGACGAATACCTTCATCGGCCGCCCCTTTTCGCGGTTGTAGTAGGCCTGCACGGCAAAGTCACGCACCCGCTCGCAGAAGCGGATCTTCTGGGCATCGGGCATCCCGTCGCCGTACCTGGCGGCATGGGCCTGCGGCAGGGCGCTGGCCATAGCCAGCAATGCGGAGCCCGCGATCGTCGGCAGCTTCATTCGGTCGGCTCCTGAATCGACGTGAGGTAGGCCAAAATGTCCTGAACGTCCTGTTCCTTGAGGCCGTTCAGCACGCCGACCGTGCCCTCCTCGTCATGCGGACGATCGCCCTTGAGGTAGAGATCGACCTGCCGCTTCAGGTAGTTCGTGTATTGTCCGACGAGCATCGGGAACATGCCTCTGCCCTTGCCGGTCTTGCCGTGACACGAGGCGCACTGCTTCTGGTAGATCGCCTGCCCACGGTCGAGGTTGCCTTCGGCACGCGGAATGATCATGACGCGGTCCACCATCTGCAGGCGGGTCAGCGCATCTTCAGTGCCCTTGAAGGTCGGCATCCTGTTGGAGAGTTCGATGCCGGCGAGATAGGCCGAGATATCCTTGATGTCTTCGTCGGAAAGTTCGCGTTCCTGCGTGTAGGGATACATCGGGATATTCACCCGGGTTCGCGAACGGAAGTTCTTCAACTGGTTTTCGATATAGGCAACGCGCTGGCCGGCGATGCGCGGATACTCGCCCTTCTTGCCGCCGGCCCCCTGGTCGCCATGGCAGGCGGCGCAGGTCCCGTTGATTTCCTTGCCTTTTTCGCGGTCGACCGCGACCGCCGCGCTGGAAGCGAGGACGCCCGCGAGAAGCAGGGGAAGAAGTCTGGACGGCATCATTTGCGGGAACTCCTCGGTTCGATGCGGCGAATTGTCGCACGTCCCCGGTGATCGGCAATTGACGCAAATCACGCATAATCCGCCTCATGTCCCTCTTCTCCAGCGCCGCCGACGGCAACGACCAGCTTGCCAATCTGCGCCGCCTGATCGCGGTTCGCTGGGTTGCGCTGGCGGCGATGGCGGCGCTGACCGTGCTGCTTCCCGCCGCCCTCGCCATTCCCTTGCCGACCGCACCGCTGCTGGCGATCATCGTCGTCACCGCCCTGTTCAACGGCGTCGCGCTGTGGCGGGCGAGGCGCGCCGACGCGGCGGCGCCGGTCGAACTGTTCAGCCACTTGCTGGTCGATATCGCCGCCCTGGGCGCACTCGTGTTCTTCAGCGGCGGCGCCACCAACCCGCTGGTTTCACTGCTCCTGCCGCCGGTCGCCATCGCCGCGCTGACCCTGCCGGGGCGCAGCGTGCTGGCTGTCGGACTCGCCGCGGTCGCCGTGTATTCCGCGCTGATGGTGTTCTACGTGCCGCTGCCGTTGAGCGATGCCACCCGCGCGACACGGCTGCACCTGCTCGGAATGTGGCTGACCTTCGCCATCTCGGCATTGATGATCGCCTGGTTCGTCGTCCGCATGACGCGCCTGATCCGCGTCCGCGACGCCGAACTCGCAGCGCGCCGCGAGCAGGCGCTGCGTGACGAGCGCATCATGGCCATCGGCACGCTTGCCGCCGGCGCCGCGCACGAACTGGGGACACCGCTGGCCACCATGTCGCTCGTCACCGGGGAACTCGCGCGGGATCCGCAACTGCCGGCTGCCGTGCGTGACGACATCGCCCTGTTGCGCCAGCAGATCGCCGCCTGCAAGGAAATCATCACCGGCCTGTCGCGCCGCGCCGGCGCCGAGCGCCTCGAAAATCCGGGCATCCAGCCGGTCGACCGCTGGCTCGCTGCGCTGCGCCAACGCTGGCATGCCGTGCGCCCGCAGGCGCAGAGCCGGCTCGGAGTGACCGGCGCCCAGCCGGCGCCGGCCGTGGTCGCCGACCCGCGCCTGGAGCAGGCGATTCTCAATCTTCTGAACAATGCGGCAAGCGCCTCGGCGGAGTCCATCGAAATTCGTCTGGACTGGACAGCCGGGCCGATTTCCATCGAAATTCACGATCGCGGCCCCGGTTTTCCCGCGGGCGTTCTGACGCAAGGCGGCCGGGTCGAGTTTCCCGCTCACGAACATGGCAGCGGTATCGGCCTGATGCTTACCCGCTCAGCGATCGAACAGATCGGCGGACGCCTCCTGCTGCTAAACCCACCCGCGGGCGGCGCCGTTGCCCGCCTTGAACTGCCCAGGGGAACCTGATGCCCGATCCGACCCTCGTCATCGATGACGACGCCACCTTCAACGCCATACTCGTCCGCACTCTCGAACGGCGCGGCCACGAGGCTCACGGCGCCACCGACCCGGTTTCCGCGCTCGCCATGGCGCGTGAAACAGTCCCCGCGCGCGTGGTGCTCGACCTCAATCTGAACGGCAGTTCAGGCCTGGCGCTGATCCCGCAACTGCTGGCCATCAATGCCGACTGCCGCATCGTCGTGCTGACCGGCTACGCAAGCATCGCCACGGCGGTCGACGCGATCAAGCTGGGCGCGGTTCAGTATCTGGCCAAGCCGGTCGAGATCGAGGCCGTTCTCGCGGCCTTCGCAACCGATGACGGGCCCGACCTGGATATGGAGGCGCCGGATGAGCCGCTTTCGGTCGACAGGCTGGAATGGGAACACATTCAGCGTGTCCTCAACGAAAACGACGGCAACATTTCAGCCACCGCGCGCGCTCTCAGGATGCACCGTCGCACCCTGCAGCGCAAGCTCGCGAAACGGCCGGTCCGGTCCTGAGTCCGCCGCGGCTCAGGCCGATTGCGGGGAGGGCGATGTCCGGCGGCAGGCCAGCCGTTGCGCAGGATTCCCGAGGGAGACCGGGGATGCGATCACGCCGCCTGCTTGCCGCTCTTCTTGAGTTCGGCCAAAAACTCGGCGAAGCTCACTTCGCGAACCTTGGTATCGACCAGCGTGTCACGCAGCACGAAACTGGGAACAGCCCGTTCGTCGGCACGGTCATGGACATCGCTGCCCGGATAGGCGCCGCGGGTCGATGAAATCGTTTTGCTGGTGATCGTTGTCATGGTTCGAGACCTCATGTTGAGCCGTTGAACGCATGATGCCGATTCATCCCGCGACTGTCCGTGAGCGAATTCACGCCCTGACCCAAGTTCCGTGAGCGAATTCACGCCTTGCCCCAAATAGTGTTCCTCGCCGTGGCGCCAGGGACGCCGCGGCGCGGCGGTACAAGCCGCGGCGCCCCCGCGACCCTGCGGTCGACGCCCCGAAACACCCGAAAGTCAGTGCTGCTTATGCTCGGTTGGCGCCGGGGCGGCGCTTGCCTTGACCACCCTGGCATCGACCTGCTTGCTGCTGCCGTCGTCGAAAGTCAGCGTGATCGACACCGCATCCCCCTCCTTCATGGGCGCCTTGAGGTCGATCATCATCACATGCAGGCCGCCCGGTTTGAGCACCGCCTCGCCCTTCGCCTTGATCTCGATCGCCGGTACCGGACGCATCTTCATGACCCCCCCTTCGTTCAGGTGGGTATGCAATTCGGTCGCCTTCGAGACAGGGTTGTCGGCCTTGACCACCTTGACGTCCTTGTCGCCGTTGTTCCTGATGACCATGAAGGCGCCGGTCGCCGGAGCATTGGGCGGCGCCAGGCGGACGTAGGCATCTTGCACCGAAACGTTGTCGGCGGCGCCGGCCAGGACGCCAGCGGAAAACAGCAGGCCGACGGCCAGAATCGATGGTTGCTTCATAATGCTTGTCTCCTTCAAGGTGGGAAGAGGTATTTGCGGATGATGGCGGCCACCCGGTCCGGCGCCGTCGCGTGGGCGATCCTGCCCGCCAGTTTGCCATCGGCAGCGACGACGTAAGTGTCCGCCGAATGGTCGACGACGTAGCCGTCGCCGGCCGTCGCGACCTTCTGCTCGGCGTAGAAGACGCCATAGCGCTTCGCCGCCGCGGCGATTTCCTCCGGTGTTCCGGTCACGCCGACGATGGCCGGATGAAAGAAACGGACATATTCCTTGAGCCGCGCCGGCGTGTCGCGTTTCGGATCGACCGAAACGAGGATCACGGCGACCCGCGCCAGTTCGCCCGGCGTCAGTTGCTTCAATCCCTCGGCGGTAGCCGCCAGCGAAGTCGGACAGACGTCGGGGCAGTAGGTGTAGCCGAAGTAGAGCAGGACCACCTTGCCGCGAAAATCGCTGAGTGCAACCGGGCCGTCCGCCGACTGCAGCGTAAACTCGCCGCCTTCGGGCATCGCCGCCTGCGGCAGCGGCCGTTCCGGAAGTTCCGGCTGCCAGAGGAAGGTCAGCCCGAGCACCAGGGCCGCCAGCAGGCCGGCGATCACGGAAAGGATGCGTTCGGACATCCTATTCCGGGCCCCGCGAACCGAAGCGATAGGGAATCGCGATACGCTCGCCGCCGGTTTCGATCAGCACCGTCGCCTGCCAGTCCATGGCGCCGGTGATGCACACCGGCAGCGTCACCGCGCCGGCAAAGCGCCCATCACCGCGCGCGGCGAGTTGCGGCCGATTCACTCCCATGTTCATGTCGATGCCGGCGAAATCGACCTCGACCCGGGTCGGCGCAACGCCGCTGGTCGTCACCTGCACCTCGAAGGGCTTGACCATGGGGATCGGCCGCGTCCCCATCGACAGTTCGACGCTGCCGCCGGAAGGCAGTGCCGCCGCACAGGCCTGGCGCTGCAGATTGCACGCCGGATCCGGCTGGATCACGACATCAGCGCGGGGGAGCAGCAATGGCGAAAGCTTGTAGCCGACGACAACGATGAGGGCTATCAACAGGATGCCGATCACGTCTATCAGTATTTTCTTGTTCACCAGTCTGGTCCTGGCCTGGCGGCCGGAGAGGAGGCAGCATTTTCCTTCATCGAGGGCGAAAGGAATTAACAGAGATCAATTTATTGGCATGGCGGGAAGCATACAGTGTGCGGCATATTGTCGCAGCGGCATTGTGTCGCAAGCGGCGATCGAGGGTAGGAAGTTCTACTTCTTGTTTTCATGGGAGAAATCGAGATGAAACAAATTGCAGTGAAAACCACCGCACTGTTGCTGGCGGCCGGTTTTGCATCCACGGCGTGGTCTGCCGAATCGCTGCAGGACGTGATGAAGCGTCGCGGCCTGAGCCAGCAGGATCTGCTGGCCGCGTCCAAGACCTATGTCCCGACCGGCAAACGCGACGACTTCGTCGTCTTCAGTTCCGGCGGCCAGTCCGGCCAGGTCATTGTGTATGGCATTCCGTCGATGCGCATTCTCAAGTACATCGGCGTGTTCACGCCGGAACCGTGGCAGGGCTACGGCTTCGACGAAAACTCCAAGTCCGTGCTGCGCCAGGGCAACATCGACGGCAAGGAAATCAGCTGGGGCGACACGCACCACCCGGCCATTTCCGAAACCGAAGGCAAGTACGACGGCCAGTTCCTGTTCATCAACGACAAGGCCAACCCGCGCCTCGCCGTGATCGACCTGCGCGACTTCGAAACCAAGCAGATCGTCGTCAACCCGATCTACAAGTCCGAGCACGGCGGCGCCTTCGTCACACCGAACACCGAGTACGTGATCGAAGCCGCCCAGTACGCCGCGCCGCTGGAAAACAAGAAGTTCTACCCGCTCGAAGAGTTCAACGAGAAGTACCGCGGCGGCGTGACCTACTGGAAGTTCGACCGCAAGGAAGGCCGCCTCGATCCGAAGCGCTCCTTCTCCCTCGAACTGCCGCCCTACTCGCAGGACTTGTCCGACGCGGGCAAAGGCCCGTCCGACGGCTGGTCATTCACCAACTCCTTCTGTTCCGAGCGCTACGTCGGCGGCATCGAAAAGGGCCGTCCGCCGTATGAAGCCGGCTGCTCCGCCAAGGACACCGACTACCTGCACGTGATCAACTGGAAGAAGGCCGCCGAACTGGTCGCCGCCGGCAAGGCCAAGAAGATCAACGGCCATGACGTGCTGCCGCTGGACGTGTCGATCAAGGAAGGCATCCTCTTCCTGGTGCCGGAACCGAAGTCCCCGCACGGCGTCGATGTCACCCCGGACGGCAAGTTCATCACCGTCGCCGGCAAGCTCGACACCCACGTTTCCGTCTTCTCCTTCGACAAGATCCAGGCTGCCATCAAGGCCGGCAAGTTCGAATCCAAGGACCCGTACGGCATCCCGGTGATCGGCATGAAGGATGCGCTGCATACCCAGGTCCAGCTCGGCCTCGGCCCCCTGCACACGCAGTACGATTCCAAGCCCTGCATCGCCTACACCTCGCTCTATGTCGATTCGCAGGTGGTCAAGTGGAACCACTGCGAAGGCAAGGTGCTCGACAAGATCTCGGTGCATTACAACATCGGCCACCTGATGACGATGGAAGGTGATTCCATGGATCCGAAGGGCCGCTACCTGGTCGCGCTGAACAAGCTGGCGATCGACCGCTTCGTGCCGGTCGGCCCGCTGCACCCGCAGAACCACCAGCTGATCGACATTTCGAACGACAAGATGCAACTGTTGTACGACATGCCGCTGCCGCTGGGTGAGCCGCACTACGCCGTCGCGATCGAAGCGTCCAAGCTGAAGCCGGGCGTCCGCTACAAGGTCGGCACCGACTCCCGCACCGACAAGCCGCACCCCGGCATGGTTCGCGCAGGCGAGGAAAAGACCGTCAAGAAGGGCAACAAGATCGAAGTCTTCGGCACCCTGATCCGTTCGCACATCACCCCGGAAACCATCGAGGCTGAAGTGGGCGACGAAATCACGGTCCACCTGACCAATCTCGAACGCGCCCAGGACGAAACGCACGGCTTCACGGTCTCGACCTACAACACCCACGCATCGGTCGAACCGGGCAAGACCGTCACCGTCAAGTTCAAGGCCGACAAGGAAGGCGTCTATCCGTACTACTGCACGGAATTCTGCTCGGCGCTGCACCTTGAAATGCAGGGTTACCTGCTGGTCAAGCCGAAGGGCTGGAAGCCGACCAAGACCTCTGCCGAGGCCAAGGCCAGCTACACCGAGGCCGACTACAAGGCGACGCTGAAGAAGATTGTCGACACCCAGGCCGTCATCGACTCCGTCGTCGGTTACATCACCAGTGTCAACTTCAAGGACTTCCCGGATGTCGTGGCCATGGTCGACGATGCCACCGACCAGCTGGGCAAGATCAAGGAAGCCAAGGGCAAGGCCGACGCCGCCGCCGCCAAGAAGGACTGGGACCAGGCCAACCTGTGGTCCGAGCAGATCTGGCAATACCAGGTCAAGGCGGCCGACATCGGTCTGCGCGCCAAGACCTACCTCGAGCAGGCCGGCGCCAAGCCAGTCAAGAAGTAAGCAGCGAACTTGATCTGACTTAAGGCAAATTCCGGGGAGCAGAGCAATCTGCTCCCCGTATTACTTTGAAAAGGGGAATAACCATGAAATTCGTAATGACTCTCATCGCTGCCGCGTCCGTCGCCAGCCCCGCTATCGCCGCCCTGGATGGTGCCAAGCTTTACGCCGAAAAAACCTGCAACGCCTGCCACGGTGCCAAGGCTGACAAGCCACTGATGCCGAACTATCCGAAGCTGGCTGGCCAGAACGCCGCCTATGCCGAGCAACAAATGAAGGACATCAAGAGCGGCGCCCGCAACAACGGCCAGACCGCCGCCATGAAGGGCGTCATGCACCTGGTCAATGACGAGGAAATCAAGGCGATCTCCGACTGGCTTTCCAAGCAGAAATGAGCGAATGCCGCCCGGATTGCGGGGCCTCTGACTCACATCAAGGAATGCTGATAAAGCTCGCAGGATAATTAATATGTTTAGGACAACCTTTCGGAAAGGGAAATCAAACATGAAAGCATCACTCCTCTTGATCGGCCTGCTTTCGGCAGGCGTCGCCGTCGCCGCCCCCCCTGCCCCGAAAGCGCAAGGGATAGAAGGCAAGGACTACAAATGGAACGCCGAAGGCGGCGAAAAATCCGAGGCGCTGAAACTGAAGGGCGACAAGAAACGTGGCGAGGAAGCCTATGAAGTCTGCGGCGCCTGCCACCTGCCCTCCGGCGCCGGTCGGCCGGACGGCACCTTCCCGCAGCTCGCCGGCCAGCACACCACGGTGCTGATCAAGCAGATGGCCGACATCCGTGCCGGTCTGCGCGACAACCCGACCATGTATCCGTTTGCCGCCACGCTGACCGACCCGCAGGAACTGGCCGATGCCGCCGCCTACATCGAAAGCCTGTGCATTCCGGTCGACCACGGCAAGTACGAGGGCGCCGACGCCGCCATCAAGATTGCCCAGGGCAAGGAACTGTACGAGAAGCAGTGCCTGGATTGCCATGGCAAGACCGGCGAAGGCCAGAAGGACAAGTTCTACCCGGTGATCGCCGGCCAGCACTACAAGTACCTGTTGCGCCAGATGACCGAGATTCGCGACGGTCACCGCCGCAACGCCAACCCGGACATGGTCAAGGTCATCAAGCCCTACACCAATGACCAGTTGGTGGCGATTTCCGCCTACCAGTCGAGCCTGGTGATGCCTGGTTCCATGTGCAAGCCGAAGGCCGGCGCCGCCAAGAAGAAGTAAAGCAACGACTGCTACCCTTGCTGCCTGCGGCATGCGGGCAGCAACTCTCCCGGAAAATCTCCGGAGGCAACGAGACAGAGAGCAGCAAGATGGAAAAACAGAACAGAATCATCGGCGCGCTGACCATGGTCGCCCTGATTGCCATGGTCGCCGCCTATTTCGCCCCGATCTGGTGGGTTTCCCTGACCGCCCCGAACTACCCGCCCGATGCCTTTCCCGACGGCATCCGCATCCACTTTCATTTCGACGGCGTATATA
>WBZP01000369.1_pt2 | contig 37573 bp, 28 predicted proteins | sample 5204301 | NCBI WGS metagenome assembly WBZP01 (sample SAMN12412401, study PRJNA552823) | activated sludge metagenome | isolation source: activated sludge from nitrification reactor of wastewater treatment plant... | place: USA: Pennsylvania | collected 2017 | reverse complement strand
GGCTTCCGCGCTGGGGTACTCCGCGAGGGTGCCCACGACGCCGGCGAAGTCCTTCCGGAACTCGCCGAGGGCCGCGTCGTCGGGCATGACCACGATCCGGATCGGGAGGCTCGGGACGCCGGCCGCCCGGGCGAGATCGTCCGCGATCAGCGCGGCCGCCGGGTGCTGGGCCGCCATCTGGTCCTGGACGAGCTCCTCGACGAACGTCTCCTGCAGCTCCTCGGGCAGGATGTTGGACGGGTCCTTGTCGATGCTGCGGAACGTGTAGGACCGCCCGTCGGGTCCGCGCAGGGCGAGGCCCTTCGTCTGCTGTCCGCCCACGCGCCGCACGGGCGCGAGGCCGCCCGCCTCGCGCGAGAGGTCGAGAACCTCCGCCACGAACGGTGTCGTCCACAGCGCGCGGTACGAGCGGCCGAGCATCGCGGTGTGGAAGCCGCTGGCGCCGTAGTGCGGCCCGACCGTGACCTTCCGCGTCTGCGGCCCGCCCTGCGCCGACGCGACGGCCGCCGCCGCGAGGACGGCCAGCGCCGTCCGCGTGACGCGGCCCGCGGCCGCGAGCCGCTGCATCGAATGCCTCTGCACGAAGCCCTCCAGCCGGTGTGACCGGAGTCTAGCGCGGGTCGCGCCGCTCACCACCAGGTTTCGAGCCGCACCCCCGCGCCGAGCCCCTGTCGGGCCGTTGCGCGGCGATCAGGCGGCGCCGATCGGCGGCACGTCCTCGGGAGCGCCCGATTCGGGCTCCGGCGCGGGCGCCGGCTTCGCCTTCGGGCGGGGCTTCGCCTTGCGCGTCGCCCGCGCCGCCTTCCGCGCGTCCGCGGCTACGGGCGCGGCGCCGCCCTTCTCCCCGGTGAGCTCGGTGCGGGCGGCGGCGAGCTCCTTCTTCTGCGCGTCGTCGACGGTCGGGAACGCGAGCCCGAGCTTCTCGAGCGCGAGGATGACCGCTCCCGCCACGACGATCCGCGAGAACCACTTCTTGTCCGCGGGAACGACGTACCACGGCGCGTCCTTCGAGGCGGTCGCCTGGATCATCTCCTCGTAGGCCCGCATGTACTCCTTCCAGTGGCGGCGTTCCTTCGCGTCGGCCGAGGAGAACTTCCAGTTCTTCTCCGGCCGGTCGAGCCGCTCGAGGAAGCGCCGCTTCTGCTCCGCCTTGGAGACGTTCAGGAAGAACTTCACGACCGCGACGCCGTTGCGGGCGAGGTAGCGCTCGTGGGCCGCGATGTCCTCGTGCCTCTCCTTCCAGATCCGCTTCGTCACGAGGGAGGGCGGCAGCTTCTGCTTGGCGAGGATCTCCGGGTGCACGCGGACGACGAGCACCTCCTCGTAGTACGAGCGGTTGAAGATCCCGATCCGCCCCCGCTCGGGGAGGCACTTCGCGGTGCGCCAGAGGAAGTCGTGGTCCAGGTCCTCGGCGGTCGGCGCTTTGAACGAGAAGACCTGGCAGCCCTGCGGGTTGATCCCGGACATGACGTGCTTGATGGCGCCGTCCTTGCCGGCCGCGTCCATCGCCTGGAAGACGAGGAGCACCGCCCAGCGGTCCTGGGCGTAGAGCTTCTCCTGGAGCTCGGCGAGGCGCTCGACGCCCCGGGCGAGGTACTTCTCCGCCTTCTCCTTGGAGCTGATCCCGCGCGTGTCGTCGGGATCGTAGTCCCTGAGGCGGAACCGCTTCCCGCCGTCGACCCGGAAGGGCTTGACGAAGCTGGCGAGCCGGCCGTTGTCTGCCATCGGTGGCCTCCTGAGGGGTGCGAGAATCTACCACGTCGGCCGCGACCGCACGCGACCGGCCTCCCGGCGAACGCCCGGGGAAGGCCGCGCGCCTCACTTCGCCGGGGCCTGGCGGGCCTGAACCAGCTCGAACGTGTACGGGAGCTTCTCGACGACCGCGAATCCGCGCGCGGCGAGCTCCTTCTTCGCCGCATCGGAGACGCGGCCGGTCGTCTGGAGCTCGAGCTTCGTCGCGCCGAGCTCGGCCTTCGCCCGCTGGGCGACGTCGGCCGTCGCCTTGTCGAAGGACTCCGTCCAGCGCACCCAGTCGACCGGCAGCAGCACGAGGGCGCGGCCGTCCTTCGTCCGGGCCACCACCGCCCGCGAGTCCGTCAGGATCTCGGTGACGCCCGCCTTCCTGTTCGCCCGGTCGAGCATCTCCGCCGACTCGACGAAGAACGCGGCCTCGCGCTCGGTGTCCGCTTCCGCCGCCGCCTCGACGTAGTCGGCGCTGCCCTTCGCCTTGGCCGCGGCCAGCGCTTCCGCGAAGCGGGCCTGCAGCGACAGCGTGAAGCCCTTGCTGAGGTAGAGCTTCTTGACCGCGGCGTCGCTCGCCCCGACGGACCTCAGCTTCTGCTCGTTGAGCTTCAGCAGCTCCTCGGGGTCCTTGCCCCACACCAGGTTGCCGACGCTCGCCGTGCCGCTGACGACCATCGGGATCGGGACCACGATCTTCGCGGCGAGGGCACCCGCCGCGTCGACCTTGCCGAAGTCGGTGAGCGCCTTCTTGAGGACCGGGTTCGTGGTGTACGGGTCGACGCCCACCTTCTGCGCCCACTTGCGGGCGCCGCCGTTGACCCCGAGGACGGAGTACGCGATGCCGGTGCCGGCCTCGGCGGCCTTGTCGGTCGTCGACTTCCCGTCGCCTTCCTTGGGCTTGTCGTCTCCCGAGACCGCGTCGGTCGCCTGGTCCGCGGTGCGCTTCGCCTTGCGCCCGAGGTTCGTGCCGAAGCGCTTGAGGCCCCCGCCGATGCCCTTCACGGTGGCTTCGGGGTCCTTCACGGCCGACGCCACTCCCTTTCCCACGTTGACGACCGAGTCGCCCGCCGCCTTCAGGAAGACGCCGGTCTTCGAGACCTCGTCGAGCTGGGCGAGCGCCTTCGTCTCGTGCTCGCGCATGAGGAGCATGCTCCGGCCCTCCGCGTCGAGCGGGCCGAAATCGGTCTTCAGCGCGAAGACGTGGAAGTAGCCCTCGGTCGGCACCGCCGCGTCGACCGAGAAGCGAGGTCCCTTGAGCTGCGCGGGCGCGAGGATCTCGGACGCCTGGAACGTCCGGGGTCCCTCGTAGTCGGCGGACGACGCGGCCGCGGCGGCGACGCACGCGAGGAGGGCGACGCGGGCAGAGGGGATTCTCATGGTCTCTCGCTCCGGTTTGGACGGGAAGGGCGCCCCGGTCGGGCGCACGGCGGAAGCCTACCAAAGGCGGGGTGCGGTCGCGCGTTCTCTCGTTAGAATTGGGGTGAAAGGCGGCCCGCGTCGTGGATACCCGGATCCAGAACGTGCTGCTCGTCGGCACCACGGCCTTCACGGCGGCCCTGCTGCTGAGCCCCATGGCGGCGCGCACGGCCCTCGCGCGGGCGTGGCTTCCTCCCGAGGACGGCGCCCGGCTCGGGCGCATGGCGGTCGTGCCGCGCATCGGCGGGCTCGTCGTCGTGGCCGCCTTCGCCCTCGCCCTCCTCGTCCTGCCGCCGATCGGCGGCTGGCTGCCGGGAAGGCCGGTGCCGCCGGTGGTGCCCCTCGTCGCCGCCGCGGCGTTCCTGGCCGGGGTCGGCCTCGTGGAGGACGTGCGCGGCCTCCCGCGCCAGGCGAGGCTCGCCGCGCAGCTCGCCGCCGCGCTCTTCCTCTTCTACTTCGGCTACCGCATCGAGGACCTGGCGATCCCGTTCTGGCGCGACGTGCCGCTCGCCGACCTCGCGCTCCCGCTGACGCTGGCGTGGCTCGTCGCGACGGCGAGCTTCTTCGAGGCCGTCCAGGGACTCGACGGCCTCGCGGGAAGCCTCGTGCTCGCGAGCACGCTGGCCCTTCTCGCGGCGGCCACGACCGGGCGCCACTGGGGCGAGGCCGCGGTGCTCGTCGCCCTCGCCGGCGCGCTCGCCGGGTTCGTTCGCTTCAACTTCGCCCCGGCCCGGATCTTCCTCGGGCGCTGCGGCACGCGGCCGATCGGCCTCGTCCTCGGCGCCCTCGCGGTGTCCGGCCGGCTGAAGTCGCCCGCCGTCCTTGCCGCGGTCATTCCCCTCCTCGCCCTCGTGGTGCCGCTGCTCGACGTGGCGCTGCCTTCGGGCGACCGCCCGCGCCTGCCTCCCCGGGTGGTGATGGTCTTCTACGGCCTCGCCATCGCGATCGCCACCGTCACCCTGGTGCTGACCGAGGGCCCCACCCTCGCGTTCGGCGCGGCGTCGTCGCTCGCCCTGCTCGCGTTCGCGGTGACGGCTCGGGGGCTCGGCTACTGGCAGCAGAGCGGCACCCACCGCTGGGTCGTGGCCCGCCTCGCCGAGAGCCTCCGCCCCTCCGGCGACTCCACGATGCGGGCTCTCGAGGAGGACCTCGCCCGGGTCGACGACCTCGACACGGCGTGGCCGAGGCTGTGCGACGCGGCGTGGGCGCTCGGCCTCGCCGAGCTCCACATGACGCCTCGCTCGGGGTGGGAGGAGCGCCTGCCCGAGCACCACAGCTTCGCTCCGGAGGCGGCGCGGCCGTGGCCCGGCGCGCCGGGGCGCGAGGCGACCTGGTCCTTCGAGCTGCAGACGGGCGAGGACGTGGTGGCCGACCTCGTCGGCCGCGCGCCGCTCGCGCCGACCGAGTTCTACCCGATGCGGTTCGTCGGCCTGGTGGAGCGCCTCGTGGCCCGCCAGCTGGCGGAGGGCCTCCTCGGCGGCGCCACGGCTCCGCCGGCGCCGTCCGGCGGCCGGTAACGCTCCGTTGCCACCGACGGCCGCGCCCGTGCGCGTTCTCCTCGTCGAGGACGACCCCGACCACGCCGAGCTCGTGAGGCGCGTGCTGGATGCCCAGCCCCAGCCGGTGGAGCTCGAGGTGGTGGCGGACGGAGAGTCCGCGCTCGAGCGACTGGACGCGGCGGAGCGTCCCGACCTCGTCCTCCTCGACCTGCGCCTGCCGAGGGCGAGCGGCCTCCGGGTCCTCGAGGAGCTGAAGTCGCGCCCGGGGCTCGCCGGCGTGCCCTGCGTGGTGCTGACGACGTCGGACGCGGAGAGCGACCGCGTGCGCGCTCGCGAGCTGCGCGCCGACAGCTACGTCGTCAAGCCGGGCGACCCCGAGAGCTTCGCCCGGATCGTCAGGGAGGCCGCGGCCCTCCGCTCTCCCCGTTAACGCGCCGCCGCCGCCGCCACGTTCCAGCCTTCGACGGTGACGCTCGGCCGCGCTGCGCCGGCGTGCTTCGCCGCGTAGCTCGCCACGAGCTCGCGCGTCTCGCCGGGGAAGAGCGTCACGTAGTTGTCGCTCCAGACGACCGGCAGCACCTCCTCCCCGGTGCCGCCCTGGCGCACGGCGACGCGGACGAGGAAGGCGACAGCCCGGGAGCGGTTCTCGAGCGTCACCGTCGCCTCGGCGAGGGGCCCCTTCGCCGAGAAGCCGGCGCGGGCCGCGACCTCGGCGGCCGGGAGCGCCTGCAGGCCCGTCAGGTCCGCGTACTCGGCGACCGGCGTGTAGTACCACTCCGACTTCGCCCAGTTCAACGTCTCGGCCTTCGTCGAGAGCCAGTAGTCGTTGCGCGAGACCGCGCGCCCGGCGGCGTCCTCGAGCGCGAGAGAGACGAAGTACGCGCCGGCGAGCCCGTCGGGCGCGGGCAGCTCGAGGGCACGGGCGACGCCGTCGGGGCCGACGTCGACGGTGGCCGTGCGGCGGAGCCTCTCCTCTCCGGCGGCGTCGATCACGCGGGCGGTGAGGCGCAGGCCCGCGCGCGGCTCGAGCGTGTGGTTCACGACCACGACCGAGCGGTCGTCGTAGGAGTACTGCGCGTGCACCGGCTCGCCCGCCTTCTTCGCCCCGAAGTACGAGCCGCCCGGCCGCAGGTAGTGGTCGTAGAGGTGCCAGATCATCCCGGGCCAGGCGTTGTTGAGCATCCACTGGACGATTCCGGTCGAGGCGTACTTCCGGGCCGCGAAGCTCTCGAGCATCGCGCGGTGCGACTCGTAGGCCGCGGCCTGGGCCTTGCGGGAGTACTCCTCGACTCCGGAGGAAGGCCCGTAGCGGGCGTCGAGCGCGGCGTCGAACACGCGCATGTCCTTGAACGGCCCGCCGCCGCAGTGGTACGTCCACGTGTCGCTCGGCGGCCAGAGCTCGCCCGCGGGGATGAACCGCTTCAGGCTCTCGAGCGGGGGCGGGGCGGGGCCCGGGCCGATCTCGGTCGCGAAGCCGTGGGGGCCGCCGAGCTTCGTGTCCGTGTACCAGTAGATCGGGGGCACCCACTCGTACGGCCCGCGCATCTTCATTCCGCTCGGGCCGCTGACGTCGGCCTTCTTCTCGGTGGCCGACGAGACGACGGGGTTCGGGAAGCCCAGCTCCCGCAGGACGTCGAGATACGCCGTCTCGACCTTCGCCGGCGGCGGGCCGTCGCTGCCGTTCAGCCAGGTGAAGACCGACGCGCGGCCCCGCAGCCGCAGGACCTGGTCCCGCAGCGACGCGACCGCGACCGGCAGGTGCTCGTCCGTCCACTTGTCCCACTTCTCCCAGAAGTCGCAGCAGCACCAGCCCGGCATCACCAGCAGGCCCTCGCGGTCGGTCGCGTCGAGGAAGTGGTCGTCCTCGAGCTTGCCCTCGAGCCGGATGGTGTTGAGGCCCAAGTCCTTGACGTAGCGGATCTCGGCCTCCTGCCGCTCCGGCGAGGTGCGCAGCAGCATGTCGAACGTCCAGCCCGCGCCGCGGACGAGCACGTTGCGGCCGTTGACCTTGTAGAGAAGGTGTCCGGCCGCGTCGACGTCGGCCGTGAACTCGCGGATGCCGAAGCGGCTCGCCGCCCGATCGGAGACGACGCCGCCGACGGTGGCGGTGAGCGCGAGGTCGTGCAGAGCCGGCTCCCCGTAGCCGACGGGCCACCACAGCTTCGGGCTCGTGATCGAGAGGGCGGGGAAGTCGGCCGGGGCGAACACGATCTCCCGCGACTCGCGGGGGCCGAGGTCGACCGACGTCTCGATCGCGATCGCGCCGATCGTGCCCCGGACCTTCGCCACGACCGCCCGTGGCCGCGCGTTCCGCGCGAACACTTTCACCGTCAGCTCCGCGCGGGCTCCGCCGTCGACGAGCTTCGTGACGACCTGAGGGTGACGCAGGGCGACGGGCCCGCTCGACACGATCGACACGGGCCGCCACAGGCCCATCACCTTGTCCGGCGGCATCGGATTCCAGTCGACGAACGTGATCGCGAGGTCGGTCGCCGTCGGCGGGTAGACGAGCACGGCCAGCGCGTTCGCGCCCGGCTTCGCGATCCCCGTCACGTCGATCTCGTGCACGCGGAAGGCGCCCGCGTCGTCCGCCGCGGCGGCGATGCGCCGGCCGTTGAGCCACGCGTCGAAGCGGTAGTTGACCCCGTCGAGGCGGAGCCACAGCGTCCGGCCGGCCGCGCTCGCGGGGAGCGTCGCCTCGGTGCGGAACCACCACGGGACGCGGAAGGGGCTGTCCTCCGGCATCTCGAGGTTCGAGAAGTTGTGGCCGATCGGGTAGCTCGTGCCGGGGAAGGAGCGCAGGTTCTTCCCGACGAAGGGGTCGGGGTAGGTGCCGTCGGCGACGAGGGCGGCCACGACGGTGGTCGGCACCGTCGCGCGGTGCCAGCCCTTCCGCGTCGGCACTCCGGGTCGCGCGAGAGCTTCGCCCGTGCCCTTCACGTCCGCGGAGGACGCGATCGACCAGCCTCGCGCGAGGTCGACGCGCAGCGGCGCGCCTTCCGCCCGCGGGCCGATGACGAAGCCGACCGCCGCCGCCGCGACCCACGCCGTTGCCCGGTGCATGCCGCCCTCCCGTGACGGTGGCGAGGCTACGTCCTCGCCGGCGCGAGGGTCAACCCGCGGCCGTGTCGCCTCTGCCCGAGACCTCGATCTCGCGGGTCGCCTCGGCGGCGAGGAACGCGCCGCCGAGCAGCACGAACGCCTCGACGTAGACGAACACGAGGAAGCTCACCGATACGTGGAAGGGGCCGTGGCTCGCGGCGAGGCGCATCCGCGGCAGCGCGAGCAGGAACCCCCAGCGCACGATCTCGCCGACGATCGCGGCCAGGGCCGCCGCCGGCGCCGCCGCCGCGAGCGGGACGTGGCCGTGCGGCAGCAGGCGGTAGCCGAGCAGGGTCGCCGCCGCCGCAGCGAGCAGCGTGCCGAGCCACAGCGCGCCGAGCCGCCAGGGCCCGCCGAGCGGCGTCGCGACCAGGACCACCGCCACCGCGAGGCACCACAACGCGATCGTCAGGCCGAGGCCCACGAGCTGGTTGTGCCAGTAGGGCCGCGGTCGAGTGAAGCCCCACAGGCGGTTGAACGCCATCTCGAGCGGGATGAAGACGCCGGCACCCCCCAGGAAGATCCACAGCGCCGCCTCCACGCTGAGCTGGTCGCGGAAGCGCAGCGAGGAGACCTCGAGGTTGCGGATCACGAACTCCTGGCCGGCCGGGTAGTAGGTCTGGAGCGCGAGCTTCACCACCTGCTGCGCCTCGGGCGAGCGGGCGACGTCGCGCGCGAGCGAGACCATGAGGAGGCTCAGCGGGTAGAAGCCGAGCATCGCGAAGAAGGCGAGCGCGCCGCACAGCGCGTGGGTCTCGATCGAGAGGAAGAGGTAGCCGGCGAGAGGGAGGGGGTTGCGCAGCCGGCGCGCGAGGACGCGCCGGAACACCCCCCGGCTCCCGGTGGGAGGCGTCGGCGTCATGCGCATCAGGGTACCGCAGGCCGCGCGCGGCGCCGAAGGCGCCCGCCTGCTAGAGTGGGCCGCCATGGCGGGCTGGGCGCTCGATCTCGGCACCACCAACTCGGCGCTGGCGCGATGGGACGAGGCGTCGGGCCAGCCGCAGCTCGTCGAGCTGCCTTCGATCTGCCGCCAGCCGTCCGGCGACGAGCCGCTCGAGGCACCCCGGATGGTGCCGACCGCGGTCCACCTCCTGGAGCGGCCGGGGCTCGTCGGCCGGGTCCGCGACTGGGTCGCACCCGGCCGCGCGAGGCGCGCGCTCGTCGGCCGGCTCGCGCTCGAGCGAAACCGGGACGCGCCGCAGCCTTCGTTCGTGCCCGCGTTCAAGCCCGCGCTCGTGGCCGAGCCGACCCGGCCGCTCGGCCGTCTCGGACGACGCCCGGTCACGGCCCGCGAGGCGGCGGCGGCCTACCTCCGCGAGCTGCTCGCCGAAGCGCGTCGCGAGACGGGCGAGCGGGTCCGGGACCTCGTGGTCACGGCCCCGGTCTCGGCCTTCGAGACCTACCGGGCCGAGGTGCAGTTCGCGCTACGGCGCCTCGGGGTGCGGCGCGTGCGCTTCCTCGACGAGCCCGTCGCGGCCGCGCTCGGCTACGGCGTCGGCCTCAGCCGCGACCGGCGCGCGCTCGTCGTCGACGTCGGCGGCGGCACGATGCACGTCGTGCTCGTCTCGCTCTCGGCGCGGGGCGCCCTCGCCGGCCAGGCGCGCGTCCTCGCCAAGAAGGGCCGCTTCCTCGGCGGCAACGCCGTCGACGGCTGGGTGCTCGAAGAGGCCTGCCGCCTCGCGGGTCTGCCCGCGCCGGAGGCGGACGGCGACGAGGCCGCGCGCTTCTGGCGGCGGCTGATGATCGCCGAGGCCTGCCGCGTCAAGGAGGCCGTCCACTTCGACGAGACGGCGGTCTTCCGCGTCGTGCCGCCGGGCGTGGGCGTGTCGGCGGCCACGCCGCTGACGTTCACCCGCGCCCAGCTCGCGTCGCTCCTCGAGGTGAACGGCTTCTACCGGGGCCTCGAGGCCTGCCTCGACGCGGTGCTCGCCGAGGCGACGGCGTCCGTCCCTGACGTCGACGACGTCCTCCTCGTCGGCGGCTCGACGCTGCTGCCCGGCGTCTTCGCCCGGCTCGAGAGCCGCTTCGGCCGGCAGCGGATCCGCGCCTGGCACCCCTTCGAGGCGGTCGCCCTCGGCGCCGCGTGCTACGCCGCCGACCGTGCCTTCGCCGCGGACTTCATCGTCCACGACTACGCCTTCGTCACGCACGAGCCGGGGACGGGGAAGCCGCAGCACACGATCGTCGTCCCGCGCGGCACGCGCTTCCCGACGCCGCCCGACCTCTGGAAGCGCCAGCTCGTGCCGACGTGCTCCCTCGGCGAGCCCGAGTCGGTCTTCCGTCTCGTCATCTGCGAGGTGGAGAAGGCGGAGGGCGAGGCGAGGCGCTTCGTGTGGGACGCGGCGGGCGACCTCCGGAAGGTCGGCGGCGCGGGCGGGCAGGACGAGGTGGTCGTCCCCCTGAACGCGTCGAGCCCGACCCTCGGCTACCTGGACCCGCCCCACGACCCCCGCGACCGTCGCCCGCGCCTCGAGATCGCCTTCGGCGTGAGCGAGGAGCGCTGGCTCGTCGCCACCGTGCAGGACCTGCTCACGCGCAGGGAGCTGATGCGCGAGGAGCCGGTCGTGCGGCTCGTGTGATGGAGACGCTGGTCGTCACGATCATGGTCGCCGTCGCCGGCAGCCTGGCCGCGGGCGTGGCCGTGCTCGCCCGTCGCGCGCTGACCGACGAGTACCGCCGGCGAGTGGAGAGCTGGCGCTGGGCCGCGCGGTCCGCGGGACTCAGTTCTCTCGAGCTGACGGGCGAGGGCATCGCCGGATGGGCCGGGAACGTTCGCGTCCAGTTCTCCCGCTACCGGGGCCGCTCGAACGAGCCCGGAGGGACGCGGCTCCGGCTGTTCGGTCCGCGGATGATCGAAAACCTCGCCGTCAGGCCCGAGTCCGTCACGACCGAGCTCCGGCACCGCACGGGGCGACACGACGTCGAAACGGGCGACGCTGCCTTCGACCGCTCGGTCTGGGTCACGGGAGCGGAGGAGGTGGCGCTCGCCCTGCTCGACGCGCCCACACGCCTCGCTCTCACCGCTCTCGTCCTCGGTCAGCTCACGCGTCCCGGACGATCGGCCTTCTGGGCCGACGGCGAGCTCGAAGGAGGAGTGCTGCGGGTCGACCTGCTCGAGGTGCCGCCTCCCGGAGGAAACGGACTCGACGATCCGACCCAACCGATCGCCCCACTCTACCTGGGTGGCACGCCCGAGCACCTTCCCGAGGCCGTTCAGGCGGTCGTCGATCTCGCTCGGCGGCTCGAAGAGCCGTCCGACGTCCCGGGACGATTGCGGGAGAACCTGTCGGGCGAGCCCGAGGCGGCAGTGCGGCTCCGTCTCCTGGACGTGCTCGAGGCGAGGTTCCCCGCCCACCGGCACACAGCCGACGCCTTTCGTTCGGCGCTGCAGGACCCTGACGCGAACGTCCGCCTGCGGGCGGCAGCGGCCCTCGGGGCCGGGACCCGCCCGGTCGCGCTCGCGGTGGCGCACGGCGAAGGGGCGACCGACGCGACGAGCCGCCGCGCTGTGGACGCTCTGTCCTCCAGCCTGACCGTTCCCGAGGCCAGCGAAGTGCTCCGCAACGCGCTTCGGCTTCGCAAGCCAGAAACGGCGCGGTCGTGCCTTCGGATACTCGGCGCCCGCGGCGGCGAGGAGGCGCTCGCGATGCTGACGCGCGTGCTCGCCGTCGAGCGAGGGGAGGCGGGGGACTGGGCGGCAGAGGCTCTCGGCGCCGCGGGCGACCCCGCGGTTGGGCCGGCCCTCGTCGGCGAGCTGTCGGCTCGCGAAGAGCATCGTCGCGGCGCCGCAGCGCGGGCTCTCGGTCATACCGGCACGATTGCCGCCGTGCCCGCCCTGCGTCGGCTCGAGGAGAGCGATCCGCGGCTGCGGCGCGCGGCCCGGGAGGCGATCGCCCGCATCCAGGCCCGGCAGGCCGGCGCCGAGCCGGGGCAGCTCTCGCTCGCCGAGGATGCGACCGGTCGGCTCTCTCTCTCGAATGTGGAAGCCGGCCGTCTGTCGCTTCCGCCCGATCATGGAGGAGCTCGCTGATGGGCTCGCTCGTCGTGATCGCCGTCGGCGCGCTCGTCGCGTGGGCGGCCGTGCGCCTCGCCATGCAGCGGCAGGCGGCCCGACTGCGGTCCTGGCGGAAGGCCGCGGCGGATGCGGGCCTCGAGGGCCTGGCGGAGACGGAGCGCTTCTTCGGGCACGAGCTGACCGGCCGCTCGGGGCCGCTCGCCGTGAAGTTCGAGCGCTTCAAGCGGGGCGGCGGCAAGGGTCCGTCGGGGACGAGGATCGAGATCGCCGGCCTCGGGCACGGCGACTTCGGTCTCTCGCTCGGCCGCGAGGGCCTCGGCACCCGAGTGAGTCGGGCGCTCAGCGGCGAGCGGGACATCGAGACGGGAGACGAGGCCTTCGATGGGGACGTCTTCGTGAGCGGTCTTCCGTCGCTGGCTCACGGCGTTCTCGGGGCGGACGCGCGGCGGGTCGCCCTCGCCCTCACGCGGGGCCGACTGCCCGTCCCCGGCGCTCCATGGGTGGAAGCCGACGTCGACGTGGGCCACGGGAAGATCGTCGTCGAGATCACCGAGAGCGTCTTCGACGACGCGGAGCGCCCGGCCGTCTCCGGCGCGCTCCTCCTCTGGCTGCTCGACGCGGCGCGGCGCCTGGCCGCGCCCGAGTCGGTCCCGGCCGCGATCGCGGCGAGGGCGGCAGCCGATCCGGAGCCGGGAGTACGGCTCGCCTGCGTCCGGCACCTGATCGAGGCGTTCGGCGCCGATCCGTCGACGCGGCCCGCCCTTCTCGGCGCGCGGACCGACCCGGACGCGCGCGTCCGCGTCGAGGCCGCGCAGGCCCTCGGCGACGACGGCGTCGAGACGCTGCTCGACGTGGTTCGCGAGGAGAGCGCGGGGGATGCGCTGCGCGCGAGGGCGATCGTCGCCCTCGGCGCCCGGCTGCCGGTCGATCTCGCGACGGTCATCCTCGGCCGCGCCGGGGACGCCGCGCAACGGGCGAGCGGGCTTGCCTGCGTCGATGTGCTAGGGGCGACGGGTCCGCACGCCCTCGCCGCGCTCCGGGTGGCGCTGGCGTCGGGCGACGGCGAGGTGGCCGTCGGAGCCGCGCGGGCCCTCGCTCGGGTGGGTGAGTCCTCGGCCGAAGCGCTCGTCGCGGCGCTCGCGGACCCGCGGCCGGCCGTGCGCGTCGCCGCGGTGGAGTCGCTCGGGCGGGTCGGTGGCGTCGACGTCGTCCCGCTCCTCCGCGACGCGGCCGAGCGCTCCGACGAGGGCGGGATGCGGCGCGCGGTGCGGCAGGCGGTTGCGGGCATCCAGGCGCGGCTCGCGGGGGCCGAGCCTGGGCAGCTCTCCCTGACCGGCGGCGAATCGGGGCAGCTGTCGCTGGCCGACGAGCGCGGCGCGGGCGGCGAGGTCAGCCTCGTCGAAGAGCCGGCCGAGGCGCCTCTCGAGCCCCTCCCTTCGACGCCCGAGCCGATCGCGGACGAAGAGGAAGCCTCGCCGGCCCCGCGGCCTCAGCGGCCGGGGACCATCCAGGGGAAGACGTAGGCCTGCAGCATCGCCACGACGCCCATGAGCGCCGTGAGCAGCAGGCTGTGGCCGACGACGCGGCGCAGGATCTCGCCCTCGCGGCCGACGGCGCCGACGCCGGCCGCGCCGACCGAGAGGTTCTGCGGGCTGATCATCTTCCCCATCACGCCGCCCGAGCTGTTCGTGGCCGCGGTGAGGATCGGGTCGAGGCCGGAGACCTTCGCCGTCGTGGCCTGGAGCGGGCCGAAGAGCGTGTTGGACGACGTGTCGCTGCCGGTGAGGAAGACGCCGAGCATCCCGATGAACGCGGAGAAGAACGGGAAGAGGACGCCCGTCGCGGCGAGGGCGAGGGCGAGCGAGCTCGTCATTCCCGAGTAGTTCATGACGGTGGCGATCGACAGGATGAAGGCGATCGTGACGATCGGCCAGCGGAGCTGGCGCAGGGTCCGGCCGAAGGTGATCGCGAACGCCGCCGGCGGGGCCCCGAAGGCCAGCATGACGAGGAACGCGACGGCCGACGCGGCGAGCACCAGAGTGCCGGCGGAGGTGAGCGCGTCGAACCGGTACACGAGAGGGTAGGGCGCGGGCTCGGGCGCGACCGGCGGCTCCCGGTACACGAGCGGGGCCTTCCGTCCGTCGGCGGTCTCGGCGTACGAGCCCGGCCACGGCGCCTCCCACTTCACGTTCTTCAGGCCGGCCGACGCCGCGGCCTGGCCGAGGAGGACGACCGCCACGAGGATCGCGTACATCCCGTAGGCCCGCACGACGCGCGCGCGAGGGTCCTTCCGGGTCTCGTCGGGCGTCGCGGCCCCGCCGCCGGGGCCGCGCCACACCTCGGCGGGCTTCCAGAACCTCAGGAGGAGGGCCACCGCGCCGAGCGACGCGAGCGACGAGAGGATGTCCGTCAGCTCCGGACCGGCGAGATTCGACACCGCGAGCTGAACGGCGGCGAAGCTCACCCCGGCCGCGGCGACCGCCGGCAGCACCTCGAGCATCCGCCGCCAGCCGGCGAGCAGGACCACGAGGTACGCCGGGATCACGAGCGAGAAGATCGGGAGCTGGCGGCCGACCATCGCCGAGAGGTCGCGCGTCGTCTGGGCCGTGTCGCGGCCGAGGATCGGGGCGAGGAGGCCGCCGAGCGTCGTCACCGGGATGCCGATCGAGCCGAAGGCCACGGGCGCCGTGTTGGCGACGAGGGCGAGCACCGCCGCCGAGACCGGCTCGAAGCCGAGGCCGGCCAGCATCGAGGCGCTGATCGCGACCGGCGCGCCAAAGCCGGCGATGCCCTCGATGAGCGCGCCGAAGCAGAAGGCCACGAGCAGGCACTGCACGCGGCGGTCGGCCGTGAGGCGGGCGAGCGAGCGGCGGATGACGTCGAAGTCGCCGCTCGCGACGGTCAGGTTGTAGAAGAAGACCGCGTTCAGGACCACCCAGCTGATCGGCCACAGGCCGTAGGCCATGCCGTGGGCGGCGGCCGCGGCCGCGAGCGGCGGCGGCATCCGCCAGACGATCACGGCCAGCCCGAGCGCCGTGCCCGCCCCGGCCACCGCCGCCTTCCATGGCGCGACACGCACGACCGCGAGGAGCAGCCCGAGCACGACGAGGGGCGCCGCCGCGACGAGCGCCGAGAGCGTCGTGCTGCCGGCCACGGGATCGTAGGCGGGGTGGAAGGCGCCCGGCATCGCCCGGATTCTATCCGGCCGTCTGGTATCGTTGGGGCGCCGTGGACACCGACGCGCGCCTCCTCAGACTCCGCGACTCGATGCAGCGCGACCTCCGCGACAACGTGCTGCCGTTCTGGCTCGGACACGTCCTCGACGAGAGGGTCGGATTTCACGGCCTCGTCGCCGAGGACGGCCGGGCCGACGAGGCGGCCCCGATGGGCGGCGTCCTCTGTGCCCGGCTGCTGTGGACTTTCTCGGCCGCGTATCGCCGCACCGGGCATCCCGTGCACCGGCGGGCCGCCGACCACTTCCATTCCTGGCTGACCGGGCGGTTCCTGGACGAGCGGTACGGCGGCGTCTACTGGATGCTCGACCACGCGGGCCGGCCCGTCTCCGAGCGGAAGCAGACCTACGCGCTCGCCTTCGCGACCTACGCCCTCGCCGAGCACCACCTCGCGACGGGGCACCCGTCGTCGATCGAGCAGGCCCTTACGCTCTTCCGCCTGATCGAGGAGCGCGCGGCGGACCGCGTCCACGGCGGCTACTTCGAGGCGCGGGCCCGGGACTGGTCACCGCTCGAGGACGTGCGGCTGAGCGACAAGGACCTGAACGCGCCGAAGTCGATGAACACCCACCTGCACGTGATGGAGGCCTACGCGGCGCTCGTGCGCGCGGGCGGAGGGGGTGCGGTGCGCGACCGGCTGCGCGACGTGGTGGGGGTCCACCTCGACCGGATCGTCGACCGTTCCACCGGCCACCTCGTCCTCTTCTTCGACGAGGCCTTCGGGCCGGCCTCCCGCGGTGTCTCCTACGGCCACGACATCGAGGCGAGCTGGCTGCTCGTCGAGGCGGCCGAGGACGCGTCGGATCCCGCGCTTCTCGACCGGGCCCGCTCGGCGGCCGTCGCGATGGCCCGCGTCGCGCTCGCCGAGGGCTTCGACGGTGAGCGCGGCGGCCTCTTCGCCGAGCGCGGCGAGGACGGACTCCTCGACGACGACAAGCACTGGTGGATGCAGGCCGAGGCCGTCGTCGGCTTCGTGAGCGCGTTCGAGCTCTCGCGCGACCCCGCGTTCCTCGACGCGGCCGAGCGGACGTGGGCGTTCGTCGAGCGTTTCGTGCTCGACCGCGAGCACGGCGAGTGGCGCTGGCGCGTGCGCCGCGACGGCTCGCCCGTGCCGGGGCTCCCCAAGGTCGAGCCGTGGAAGTGCCCGTACCACAACTCCCGCGCCGCCCTCGAGGTCGACGCGCGCGTCGGACGGCTCGTCGCCCGCTGACGCTCCCGCGCGGCTTTCGCCGCGTGTGGAAATCCTGTGCGGGAGCCTGTGCGCTTCGTGTGCGCGGCCCGCGGATCGAAAGCGGGAATCCTGTGGAAACGTGCCCTTCCCGCGGTGGAAAAGGTGTCGATGACTCTGGCTCGGGTTGTGGATGGACTGTGGAAACTTGGGCGACAACGGACAACGGACAACGGACGACGGAAATTGCCTCTTCTGCTCGAGACGGACAACGGAGGAGAGGAGACGGACTCGGGGGGGGCGGGCCGGGTGCCGGAGCGGGGAGTCCGAGCCAGGTCTTTCGACCTGGCTCGGGGCCTTACTTCGTGACCGTGAACGTCAGGGCGTTCGACTGGAGGCCCTGGGGGTCTTCGAGGAGGATCGCGTAGGCCGAGGGCTTGACGCTGTCGTCGAGCTCCAGGAGGACGTTGCAGAGCGTGCCCGAGCACTTCTGGCGCACGATCATCATCCCGCGTGGCGCGTCGCGCACTCCGACGAGTCGCGCGCGGAGATCGGCCGCGAGGCCGGTGCCGCGGAGGTCGAAGAGCACACGGCCCGGGCGCTTCACGGCCAGCGGCGAGAGTGTCGCGAGAACGGCGGACTCGCGAGGCGCGTCCGCCGTGGCGGCCGGCGCCTGGGTCGTGACCGTCGCGGCGGCCGGAGGCGGCGCCGCCGGGGCCGCCGTCGTCGCGGCGGGGGTCGTGGTGGCCGCCGTCGTCGGCGCCGGCTCCGCGGTGACCGCGCGCGCCGGCGCGGCCGGCGCGGAGAGCCCGGCCGGAGTGGGCGTCGGTCGCGGCGCCGCGGTCGGCGTCGGCGAGGGCCCCGGCTGCGCGGTCGCGGCGGCCATCGCGGGCTCGGCCGCGGGAGCCGGTTCCGCCGTCGGCGCGGCGACCGAAGGCGCCTGCGCGGCCGCCGCCGTCGGCGTAACCGCCGGAGGCGGCGACGGCGAGCCCTTCTCCCGGGTCATCCAGAAGTAGCCCGCGCCGGCCCCGGCCAGCAGCACCGCGGCGGCCGCGACCAGGGGCACCTGCGAGCGAGAGGCCTCCCGGCCCCGGCCGTCGAACGTCGGTGACGAGCGACCGCCGGTCTTCTTCGGCCGCTCGGAGCGGGCCGCGGCCGGCTTCGGCGTGGCCTTCGGCGCCGAAGCGCGCGAGCCGCCACCGCGCTGGCCCGCGGCCTGGCTCGCGAGCTCCGCGACGTACGAGAGGTCGGCGGGCCGCCAGTCGGGCGAGCTCTCGAGGCACGCCATGACGGCGTCGCAGAGGTCGCCCGGCAGGTCCGGCCGCGCCTCGGAGAGGTGCGACGGCGACGAGGCATAGGGGCGCCCGACGAGCGTCTCCCAGACGATCGCCCCGGCCGCGTAGACGTCGGAGGCCGCCGTCGCCGGCCCGTCGCCCTCGCGCTCGGGCGCCAGGTAGGGGCGCGAGGCGGGGCCGGCGAGCGCGTCGCCGAGGTCGCAGCCGGCGCCGGAGACCTCGATGCGGGAGGGTTCGAGGCCGGCGAGCTGCTCGCCGCGGACGTGGGCCTCGTTGACGCCACGGGCCAGAAGCTCCACGACGTGCAGCCTCTCCACGACCGACGGGTCCTTCCGGAGCCAAGCGTCGAGCCTCATGGACGACGCAGGCTAGCCGTCCGCGGACTCCGGGTCAAGGCCCCGTCCCCGCGTCGTGTCCGAGGGCGCCTAAAGGCGGCGCGACGGCCGGTGGAGAGACGCGCGAACGGGAGCGGGGATTCGCGTGCTGTAGGCCGCGTCCCACGCTCCGCTCGTCAGGCCGTACGCGGTCGCGCTCCCGACCTGGCTGTGGTGATAGAGGTGGTGGCGCTTGATGTAGCGGAAGTACGGGTTCTCGAAGTGGTAGAAGTGCACCGAGTGATGCACCCACTCCTCGACGACGTAGGCCTGCACCATCCCCGCGAGGAAGGCCATCGCGGTGTGCGGCGGGAGCAGGGAAGACGCGAGGGCCATGGGGACAAGGAACGGCGCCGTGTCCTTGATCGTGCCGTTGATGTGGTCGCCGTCCCACGGCCGCCGGTGGTGCTCGACGTGCAGGTGGTCGAAGAGCCGGTGCGTCCAGTGCCTGAGCCCCGGCCCGTCGGGGAAGACACCGTGCAGGATGTAGCGGTGAACGAAGTACTCGAGCCAGGTCCAGAAGACGACGCCGAGCGTCCACCAGGCGGCGGTCGACGCGGCGTGCGATCTCGCCCCCGAGGCGAGGGCGACGGCGCTCAGGACGGCGTAGACGACGGTGGTCGGGTACAGGCGACGACGACCCTTGCGGGCCTCCTCGGCCCAGCGAATGGATCCAGCGGTCTCCACGGCAACATCCTCCGCTTCGGCCGGTCCGCGCAAGGCCGCGCGGACCACGGCCCCCAGAAAAGAATGGCGCTATGGAGAGGTGTACGCAAGAGTGCCGCCGCGCGTTCGATCGCGCGTCCGCGTGAGGGGGATCGACGGGACTACTGGCCGGGCGCGAGGGGCGGGAAGCCCTTCCGCCGAGCCTCCTTGTCGACGACCGAGACGAAGTCGTTGATGCGGGGCAGCTTCTTCCCGTTCACGTAGAGGGTCGGCGTCGCGTTCACGCCCAGCCGGTTGGCCTCGGCGATCTGCGCGGCGAGCGTCTCCTTGGTCTTCGGGTCGTCGAGGCAGCCCTGCAGGGCCGCGCCGTCGAGGCCCGCTTCCCCGGCGATGCGCACGACGTCGGACGGCGTCGGGCTGCGCAGCTCCGTCGAGAACATGCGGTCGTGGTAGGCCTCGAACTTGCCCTGGCGCTGCGCGCAGACCGCGCCGAGCGCCACGTTGCATGCGCCCGGGTGCGTCGACTGCTTGAGCTTCGGGTTGCACGCGGCGTCGAGCGGGTAGTTCTTGAAGTACACGCCGACGCGGCCTCCGGCCTGAGGGACGAACTGCACGAGAGCGCCGGCCAGGCTGCGGCAGAACGGGCAGAGGAAGTCGGAGTACTCGACGACCTTCACCGGCGCCGTCGCCGGCCCGCGCAGGGGAGCCGAGGCGAGGTCGATCGCCTCGACCGCCGCCGTCTCGTACTCGTGTTGCGCCTTCGCGGTGAAGTACGCCTCGAGCTTGCGCGGGTCGTCGAGCGTCTCCTGGAGCTTCTGGGCCCGGTCCTGCCAGTACTTCGCGTCCTGCGTCCCCGAGGGCGCGGCGAGGAGGGGCGGCGCGCCCGGCGCGGCCTCGGCCGGAGCCGCGGACGCGGCCGGTGGGGGCGCGGCCGGTGGGGGCGCGGCCGGCGCCGGCCTTTCGGCCGGAGCGGCGACGGGGGCGCCGAGGAGGCTCGCCTGCCGCCGCACCGCGCGTTCGGCGAGCCAGCCGTTCGCCGCGACGACGGCCGCGGCCGCGAGGAGCGCCCCGGCGGCCCACGCCGACGCCATCGTCCGGCCCTCGGGCCGGCCCGCGGCCTCGGCCGTGCCGCCCGACGTCCGCCATGCCGGCAGGAGTGCCGCGAGGGCGAGTGCGCCGAGGACGTACGTGGCGATGCACAGGAGGCAGAACGCGTGGATGGAGAGCGCCTGAACGGCCAGGAGCCCGACGTCGACGAGCAGCGCGAGCCCGAGGGCGGCGACGACGACCGCTCCCACGGCGTCGCGCAACTCCGGCGGGCCGGCGAGGCCGAGGAGCAGCGCGAGAGAAACGGAGAGGTAGAAGACGAGGCCCAGGCCGGCGAGCGGCATGCCGCCGACCTTCGACCACGAGGAGCGGGCGACCTCGTCGCAGCCGCTCGTCTTCCCGTCGCCGCAGACTTCGTTGACCGCCGTCACGACCCCGCGCTCGCCGTGGTGCTGGAGCAGAAGCAGGCCGGACACGGCCGCCGCCGCGAGGCACAGGAGAAGCGCCGCCGCGAGGCGCACAGTCGCCCTCGAACCCAAGCAGACCTCCCGAAGATCTCGATCTTACCGGAACTCGCGCGGGAGGCGCGGCGAGCGGTCGGGCATCGCGCCGCGGCGACTCGAGCGTCGCGACGCGATGCCGCGGTCAGAAGCGGATCAGCACCCCGCCCGTGGCATGCACGTCGTGCTCCGCCTTCCCGCTGACGTACTGGTCGATCACGAGGTGGTCGACGACGTCCACTCGCGCGGAGGACCTATGGTGGATGCAAGAAGCGGCGAACGGGACGCCCGGCGCTACGGCGCGGGGTCGAGGTGGGCCCGCTCGGCGTCCCCCATCTCCACGCCGCCGGGGAAGTACTCCCGCCAGCGGCGCGTCACGAGGGCCGCCGTCTCCGGGCCGCAGGAGACCTCGTCCGGGAAGGCGGGCTTGCGGCGGGCGTCGATCAGCACCGGCGGCTCGTGGACGACGTGGTGGCGCACGACGCGCGTGGCGGCCGCGTGGACGTCGGCCGCGGGCTCGAAGCGGGTGAACGTCGTCCAGAGGAAGTTCATGGCGCTCGCCGCGGCCCGCCGCGGCTCGTCGGTGAGCACGAGCAGCGGCCAGCCGCGGAAGGCCGGGTGCGCGGCGATCCGCGCGGCGGCGCCGGGATCGTCCGCGAACGGCGGGCCGCCGACGACGAGGCAGCCGCCGCAGAAGACGCGGACGTCGGTGACCCCGGCCGGCGGCGGCTCCGCCGGCCGGAACTCGCGCGGCAGCTGGCGCACGGGGTCGCCGAGGCCCAGCCACACGCCCTTCGAGCCCTCGTTCACCGCGGGACCGCTGTAGTCGAGCGTGTCCATCGAGAGGTTCGAGAAGACGTAGAGATCGGTCTCGGGCCGCGTGCGCGCGAGCATGTGCTCGAGGGTCGCGCGGAAGTCGCGCAGGTCGACCGGACGGTCCGTCACGAGGAGGAACTTCGTGAGCGAGAGCTGGCCCTCGCCGAGGATGCGGAACGCGGACGCCATCGACTCGCGCTTGTAGCGCTCCTTGACGACGGCCGCCGCGAGCGAGTGGTAGCCCGTCTCGCCGTAGCTCCACAGGTCGACGACGCCGGGCATCACGAGCGGGAAGAGCGGCGAGAGCAGCTCCTGCAGGAGGTCGCCGATGAAGAAGTCCTCCTGCCGCGGCTTGCCGACGACCGTCGCGGGGAAGATCGCGTCGCGCCGCCGGCACAGCCGCTCGACGCGGAACACCGGGTAGTCGTGGCGCAGCGAGTAGTAGCCGTAGTGGTCGCCGAACGGCCCCTCAGGCTGCCGCACGCGCGGCGGGACGTGGCCGACGAGCGCCATCTCGGCGCTCGCGACGAGCGGGTGCGGGCCCGGCCCGGGGCAGCGCTCCAGCCGTCGGCCGGCGACGAGCGACGCGAGCATCAGCTCCGGCACGTTCTCCGGAAGCGGGGCGATCGCGGCGAGGACGAGGGCGGGCGGCCCGCCGAGGAACACCGTGACCGGCAGGCTCTCGCCGCGCGCTTCGGCCACGGCGTGGTGGAAGCCACCGCCCTTGCCGATCTGCCAGTGCATGCCGGTCGTGCGCGCGTCGTGAACGTGCATGCGGTACATGCCGAGGTTCGAGCGGCCGGGAGCGTCGGGGTGCTCCGTGTAGACGAGCGGGAGCGTGACGAAGGGGCCGCCGTCCTGCGGCCAGCACGTGAGCGCGGGCAGACGGTCGAGCCGCGGGTCGTCGGTCACGACCTCGGCCACCGGCCCGGACGCGCGCCGCGCGAGGCCGATCCGCGCGGCCTCGAGCGCCACGTCCCGCGCTCCCCACAGCTTCGCCGCCGTCGGCGGCATCAGCGTCTCCGCGAGGTGCACGAGCCGCTTCACGAGCCGCCCCGGCCGGCGCCCGAACGCGAGCTCTGCGCGCCGCGCCGTGCCGAACAGGTTGGTGACGAGAGGCGTGTCCGCGCCCTTCACCCGCGTGAAGAGGAGCGCGGGCCCGCCGGCCGCGATCACCCGGCGGTGGATCTCGGCCGCCTCGAGGCGCGCGTCGACCTCGGCCTCGACGACGACGAGGTCGCCGTCGCGCCGCAGCTGGTCGACGAAGGCGCTGAGGTCGGGGAAGGAGGGCTCGCTCACGGCCCGCCATTGTCCCGTGCGGGCCGGCGCGCGCCAAGCCGCGCCGGGGCGGGCCGGCGCGGTGCGACGCTCAGGCGGTGCGCTCGGCGGGCCGCGGCTTCGCGCCGACGAGCCTCTCGCCCGCGCGCGCGGCCAGCTCGAAGCTCTCCCGCCACGCGCGCAGCACGGCCGGCACGTGGTTCGGGAACGCGAGATCGGAAGGCAGCGCGTCGGGGCCGAACCACCCGATCTCCGCGACCTCGGCCGGGTCGCACACCGGCTCCGCGCCGGCCTCGGCGTGTGCGTGAAAGTAGATGTTGAGCGTGACCTTGTCCGCCTCGGGCCCCTCGGGCGCGTAGGCGTCCATCCACATCCCGAGCACGGGCCCCACTCGGACGACGAGCCCCGTCTCCTCCCGCACTTCCCGCGCCGCCGCGTCGCGCGGATGCTCGGCTCCGCAGAAGCCGCCCGGGATGTCCCAGCGGTGGCGCCACGGCGGGTGCGCCCGGCGCACGAGGAGCAGCTGGCCGGCCCTCTCGACGAGGGCTCCGGCGCAGGGCTTCGCGTCCAGCCAGTGGCTCGTGTCGCAGGACCGGCACGTCACGGGCGGCGGCCCTGGCAGCGGCGCGGCGCACTCGGGGCAGAACCGATAGGCCATGGCGGGCCTCCTGACCGGGTGTTCGGCGGTACTCTACGCACGGCGACCGCCCGAGTTCAAGGCCAACTTTCGTCGCGGTCCTCGCGGCGCGCGCGCCTTCGAGGCCCGCCAGGCGTCGAACGCCGACAGCGCCCACAGCACGACGACCCCGGCCGTCACCCACCCGAAGAACGACGCGTTCGCGCGGTGGACCTCCTCGCTCAGGCGGAACGGCAGCATCGGATCGAGGAGAGCGTCCGGGTCGTCGACCGGCAGGAGCCGGTGGACCTCGGCCCAGAGGCGGCGCATCAGGGCGCCGAGGAGGACGAGGCTCGGCACGGCGAAGAGGAGGCCCCGCAGCACCTGGCCGAGCGCGAGCTGTCCGAGCCCCGGGAACACGAGGAGGGACAGCAGCGCCGGCGTCAGCCGTCTCCGCCCCGAGTGACGTGTCGCACCGCCGGCATCCCGGCCTCGCCCGTTATCCTCCAAGGGTCTTGTCCTCGCTCTTCGCCTCCATTCTCCCTCGCCCGGACCGCCACCGGGAGGTCTCGCCCGACGAGGCACTCGCCCTCGTCGACGGCGGTGCCTGCGTCCTCGACGTCCGCTCCCAGGCGGCCTGCGCGGACGACGGGCGGGTGCCGGGGGCGCTCCTCCTGCCGATGGACCGGCTGGCGTCGGCCCCGGCGGTGGTCGCCGCCGACGGCCGGCCGATCCTCGTCGTGGGCGACGGCGTGCGCTCGCGCCGCGCGGCGGCGTTCCTCGCCGAGGCCGGGATCGCCGGCGTGCGCCACCTCGCGGGCGGGATGGCGGGCTGGCCCGGCCCCCGCGATCACGCGCCGGTGGCGCCGTCCGGGCCGTCGCCCTGGTTCCTCGAGAACGCCCGCCTCGCGCCGCGCGGCGCGCGCACCCTCGACGTCGCCTGCGGCCGCGGCCGCCACGCGCTCGTCCTCGCGCAGGCCGGCTCGTTCGTGCGCGCCGTCGACCGCGACGCGGTGCGCGTCGAGGCGCTGCGCGCCGTCGCGCGGCGGCTGCACCTCCCCCTGACGGCCGAGGTGGCCGACCTCGACGCCCCGGGCCTCTCGCTCGGCGAGGAGGCGCACGATCTCGTCCTCGCGTTCGCCGGTCTCCGCCGGGCCGTGTTTCCCGCGCTCGTCCGCGCCCTCGCGCCCGGCGGGCTGGTCCTGTGCGAGGCCGTCGCGGGCGGAACGGCCGAAGGCGCCGCTTGCGAGCCGCTCGAGCCGGGCGAGCTGCGCCGCCTCGTCGAGCCGCTCGCCGTCGTGGGCTATCGGGAGCGCGTGGAGGGCGGCCGTCAGCTCGTGGCCGTCGCTGCCCGCAAACCGTTCCGGCCCTCCCGCACGAGCGCGGCGAGCCAGGCGGCGGCGGCGACGAGCGTCGCGGCGGCGCCGGCCACCCAGAGGCGGCCCGCCTGCTCGAGGGCCTCGTCCGCGAGTGGCGCGGCGAGGACGCCCGGGGCGAGGAAGAGGTAGAAGCCGGCGAGGCCAGCGGTCGCGGCCGCCGTGTACGCGGCCGCCGCCCGGCCGGGCCGCGCCAGCCCGAGCGGCACGACCCACAGGAGGTACTGTGCGCTCAGCAGCCCGTAGAGCGTGACGAACGCCACCAGGACGAGCAGCGCGAGCCGGCCGGCCTCGAGCCGCAGGCGGCCGCCGCGGGCGGCGACGAGCGCCGTGGCCCACGCTCCGAGGAAGACGGCCTTCGAGGCGAGCGAGGCGAGAGGCCAGAAGCGCGCCTCGCTGCGCGGCAGCTCGCCCGAGGCGAGCCACTCGCCGCCGCGCGCGAGGGCGGCCCAGCCGAAGTCGGCGATGCCCGAGTAGCCGAACAGCTCGCGGGCGAGCGCGGGAGGGTCGGCGAGGGCGAACGGAAGAAGGAGCAGCGCGCCCGGCGCGAGGGCGAGCGTCGCGTAGCGTAGCGCGCTCGGCGGGCGCGCGCCCCGGTCGAAGGCGAGGGCCGGAAGCAGGAGCACGGGGAACGACTTCGTCGCGATCGCCCCGGCGAGGGCGAGGGCCGACGCGTCGCGGCGCCCGCGGGCGAGGCTCTCGACGGAGACGAGCGCGAGGGCGAGCGGGATCGCGTCGAACTGCCCATGCACCCCGCCGACGAGCAGGCTCACGGGGTGAGCGGCATAGAGCCAGGGCGAGAGCGGCGAGGCGCGGCCGGCCCGGGCCATGGCGCCGAGGGCGGCGACGATCAGCAGGTCGGCCGCGATCACCGGGAGCTTCACCGCGACGGCGAACGGCAGGAGGCCGCGGCGCGCCGCCCAGCCCGCCGCGGCCTCCACCGCGGCCCACGGCGGCGGGTACGGGTACAGCCTTCTCGTCTCGTACGGGTTCCAGGACACGTCGAGCAGGTGGTCGGCCACCTTCCGGTAGCGCAGCACGTCGGCGGTCACGCGGTCGGCGGTGGCGAGAGCGAGGAGGAGGCGCAGCGCCAAGGCGAGGCCCACGGCCCACCCGGCGCCCCGCGCCGTCATCGCAGCGTCTCGCGCAGGCGCGCCGGGTCGAACGCCAGCGCCCACGGCTTGTCGGCTACCCAGTCGAGCATCGACGTGAAGACGACGTCGAGGACGCGGCCGTGCCGGACCCGCGGGCGATGAGCGGTCGCCGGACGACCGCCCGTCGAAGGCTCAGCGTCGGCCGGGCCGCGGCCCGCGCCGCTCGCCGCGGTCCCGGTCGCGATCCCGGCGGGGCGCGCGCTCCTGGTATGCCGGCCGCTCGATGCGCGGCCGCTGCTCGGCGAAGCGGCGGCAGGCCTTCGCGAAGCGCTCGGAGAGGGCGCGGCCCTCGTCCCCGACGAGGGGGCCGAGGCGGTTCCACGCGCCCTGCAGCGACTCGATCTCGTTGCCGGCCGATTGCCACTTCGCCTCGACGGCCGCCTGGCCGCCGATCGTGTTCTGGGCGAGCGCGTCGCGCAGGCGCGCGGCGAGGTCGGCGGCGGTCGTCACCTGGGCCGAGGCCGGGGCGGGCGCGACCTCGGCCAGGATGGCCTCCGCGCGGGCCGCGAGCCTCTCGGCCTTCCGGCGGTTCGCTTCGGGGTCGAGCTCCGACCCGGCGAAGGCCGAGGGGAAGGCGAGGACCACCGCGTCCCGCGCCTTCGCGAAGCGGGCCTCGAACGCGACGAGGTCGTCGTGGGGCAGGCTGCCGGCCTGCCGCCACGCGGCCTGCGCCGCCTGCAGCCGCTCGCCGAGATCGGCCGGCGGCTCGCCCGCGGTCCCCTCGGCGGGGACGAGCGCCTCGAGCCCGGCCACGATCTCCTCGCGCGCCGCCTGGGCGGCCTGGCGCGCGTGCTCGTCGCGGTTCTTGTAGCGGTCGAAGAAGTGGTCGCACGCCGCGCGGAACCGCTGCCACACGGCGTCGGAGCGCGTCTTCTTGACCGCGCCGATCGTCCGCCACTCGGCCTGGAGCTTCTTGAGCTCGGCCGCGGCGCCCTCCCAGTCGTTCGACTCGCGGAGGGCCTCCGCCTTCTCGCACAGGGCCTCCTTCTTCGCGAGGTTGTCGGCCCACTCGTGAGTCCGCTGGCTGCGGTGCTCCTGCCAGCGCGTGAAGAAGCGGTCGCAGGGCCGGCGGAAGCGCTCCCAGACCTTCTGGGACACGGCTCGCGGCACCGCGCCGATCGCCTTCCACTCGCCCTGGAGCCGCCGAAGCTCCTCGGCCGTCTTGAGCCAGTCGGTCGACTCGGCGAGGCCCTCGGCCTTCTCGCAGAGGGCCTCCTTGCGCGCGAGGTTTGCCGCGAGCTCGTCGGCCTGCTTCGCGAAGAACGCGTCGGTGCGGGCACGGACGGCCTCGCGCGCCGCCTTGAAGCGCGTCCAGAGGGCCTCGGCCTGCTCCTTGGGCGCCTCCTTCGCCTGCTTCCAGCGGGCGTCGAGCTCGCGCATCTCGTGGGCCGCCTTCTCGAGATCCTCGGTCCCGACGAGGGCCTCCATCGCGGCGCAGAGCTCCTCCTGCACGTTGACGTTCGCCCAGCGCTTCCACTCGGCGTCCTCCCGAAGCTGCTGGAGGAGGGGGTAGAGCTGCTTGCGCGCGGCCTCGAGTCGGGCCATCACCGCGTCGCGGTCCTTGCGCGAGGGGAAGTGGCCGGGGTGCTCCACGGCCTCGCGGATCTCCCGCAGCACGTGGTCGGTGTCGCGCAGGGCCGCCTCCGCGCCCTTCGCGACGAGGGCCTCGGCGCGGCTCGCGAGCTGCGCGAGCGCCTCGAGGTGCTCGTGGTCCTTCTGGGAGCGCTCGGCCCGCGCCGCGGCGAACCGCTCGCGCAGCGACGCGGCCGCGGCCTGGAAGCGCGCGCGCAGGTCCGGCTGGTCGGCTCCCGCCGTCGCGTCGGCCCACTCCTTCTCGAGCGCCATGAACGCGCCGTGCTCGGTCGCGGGGTCGGCCGCGAGGGCCTCGGCCTTCGCGGTGAGGGCGGCGAGCGTCTCGCGCTTCGCGAGCCCGGCCGCGTGGGCGGCCTGGCGCGCGCCGGCGTCGGCGAGGGCGGCGTCGAGCCGGGCGGCGAGGGCCTCGGCCTCGGCGGCCGGCGCCGTCGGCAGCGAGTCGCGCTGCGCGCGGGCGGCGTCGACCGCGGCGGGGATCGCCTCGCCCTCGGCCGACGACACCGACTCGGCGAGCCGCGTCCAGGCAGCCACGGCCGCGGCGCGCGCCTCGGTTTCGCGGGCCTGGGCCGCGCGCGCCTCCTCGTAGGCCCGGTGCTCGGCCTCGTCGTCGCCGGCCGGCGGCGCGACGGGCGAAGGCGCCGGCGCGCTCGGCGCCGGCTGCGGCTCGAGCTTCGCGCGGGCGCGGCGGCCGGCGGCCGCGAGGCGCGCCTTCTCGGCCACCTGGCGCAGCGCGCCCTCGTCGGTCAGGCGCTCCACGGCCCCGAGCGCGACCGTCTTGTTCTCGCTCTTCAGCGCCAGCGAGAGGAGCGTCGCCGTGTCCTCGATGCGGGCCAGGGCGAAGGCGCGCGTCGCACCGTCCTCGCTCTCGCGGACGATGGCGGCGAGGGCCTTCGGGTCGCTGAGCGCGCGGACGGCCGCCTCGCGGACGCCGGCGATCGGCGCCTGGCGCGCGACAGCCGCGACGTGGCGCGTCTCGCGCACGTGGGAGAGGGCCTTGCGGGCCGTCGCCTCCGAGGGCTCGTGGATCGCGAGGTGGGCGAGCCGCGATTCCGCCTCGTCCTTCACCGCGGCGTCGGCGTCGGAGGCCGCGATGGAGACGAGCTCGTCCACGTCGGCGAGCTTGCGCACGGCCGCCCGCCGGACGCGGGCGTCGGCGTCCTCGCGGGCGATCGCGAGGAGCACCTCGTGCTCGGAGGAGGGCAGCCGGAGCACCGCCTCGGCGCGCACCGCGGGGTCGGCGTGCTGCCAGTCGGGCTTGCTGCGGAACCGGTCGATGAGGGTCTTGAGGGTCGTCTCCACCACGGCGGCCTCCGGAATCCCGACTATACCGCAAGGGCCACGGGCGGACCGTGGAACGGAAGGCCCGGTCTACTTCTCCTCCGCGACGGGGCCGTCGAGCGACTCGATCGTGGCCGCGGACGCGGGCCGCTCGGACCGGAGCCGCGTCGCCACGGCCTCGGCCCGCCGCAGCGCCCGGAGCGCGTTGCCGCTCGCCAGCTTGCCGAGGTCCTCGTCCGTCCAGCCCCGGCGCGCGAGCTCGGCCAGGAGCCGGGGGTAGCTCGTCACGTCCTCCATCCCCTCGGGCCACGCGTCGTTGCCGTCGTAGTCGCCGCCGAGGCCGACGTGGTCGACGCCCGCCACCTGGCGCACGTGGTCGACGTGGTCGGCGACCTGGCCGAGCGTCACGCGGATCCTCGGCATGCGCGACTGGACCTCGGCGGCGATGCGCTCGCGCTCGGCGGCGTCCGTCACCCCCGCCCAGCGCCGGTCGATCTCCTTCCAGAGGGGCTCGCTCGCGACGCGGAACTCGTCGGACACGAACGCGCTCACGAACGTCACCATCACGACCCCGCCGTTCGCCTTCATCTTCGCGAGCACGGCGTCGGGGACGTTCCGCGCGTGGCCGCACACGGCGCGGGCGGAGGAGTGGGAGAAGACGACGGGCGCGTCGCTGACGCGCAAGGCGTCGTCCATCGTCTCCTCCGAGACGTGCGACAGGTCGACGAGCATGCCGAGGCGGTTCATCTCCCGCACGACCTCCTCGCCGAAGCGCGTGAGCCCGCCGTGGCGCGCCTCGTCGGTGGCCGAGTCGGCCCAGTCGAGGGTCTTCCCGTGGGTCAGCGTCATGTACCGCACGCCGAGGTCGTAGTACGCCCGCAGCGCGCCGAGCGAGTTCTCGATCGCGTGGCCTCCCTCCATCCCGAGGAGCGAGGCGACGCGTCCCTCGCGCACGGCCTTCTCGACCTGGTCGGCGGTCGTGGCGAAGGCGAGGCGTTCGGGGTAGCGCGCGACCATCCGGCGGGCCGTGTCGATCTGCTCGAGCTGCGTGCGCGCAAAGCCGCCCGGCAGGTCGGCCGGCACGTAGACCGAGAAGAACTGGGCGCCGACCCGGCCCTCGCGGAGCCGCGCGAGATCCGTCGCGCCCTTCGTCCGCGCCCGCAGGTCGTAGGCCGCGACGTCACCGCCCGCGCGTTCGCGGATCGCCCACGGCAGGTCGTTGTGGCCGTCGAGCACCGGGTGCTTCGCGAGGACCGCGAGCGCGCGCGAGAGGAACGGGTCGTCTCCGCCTCCGGGCGGGCGTCCTGGAGTTTGGTCGCCCGCGCCGACCCCGGCCGCCGACGAAAAGAAAAAGGCGCAAACTGCGAACGGAAGCGCCGTCCCGCGCGTCTTAGTCATTTAAGGCGGAGTCTACTCGACGGAGCGCCGACGGATGTATCAGGCGTCCAATCCCGTGAACGGTGGCGTGCCCAACAATCTGGTCGCCCTGCGCTTCGGTCCGTTCGAGCTCGACGTCCGCTCCGGCGAGATGAAGAAGCACGGCTCGGCGGTGAAGATCCAGCCGCAGCCGTTCAAGGTCCTGGTCCTCCTCGCGAGTCGCCCCGGCGAGGTCGTCACGCGCGAGGAGATCCAGGCCGAGGTCTGGCCGGCCGGCACGTTCGTCGACTTCGAGCAGTCGCTGAACTTCTGCATCCGCCAGATCCGGGCCGCCCTCGGCGACAACGCGCTCGCCCCGCGGTACGTCGAGACGCTCCCGCGCCGCGGCTACCGCTGGGTGGGCGGCTCCGTCGAGCGAGTCTCGGCCCCGGCCAGGCTGCGCGAGTGGCCGCGGCCGATCGCGGTGGCCGAGGGGGCCGGCGTCGAGGGCGGCAATGCGCCCGCGGACCCGCTCGCCGACACGCCGGCGCGGGGCGTGCCCGCGCCGGTCGCGCGCCCGCTCGTCGGGCCGGCCCGCGAAGGGCGGCCGCTGCGCCTCGCCGCCGCGGCCTTTGCCCTGGCCCTCGCGCTGGCCCTCGGCGCGGGCCTCGCGTGGCTCGCCCTGCGGCCGAAGGCCGCGCCCGAGCCACCCGTCTTCCAGAGGCTCACGTTCCGCCGCGGCTACGTCAGCTCGGCGCGCTTCGCGCCCGACGGGCAGGTGGTGTTCGCCGCCGCGTGGGACGGGCAGCCCGCGCGCGTCTTCGCCACGCTGTCCGATCCGCGCGACTTCCGGGTCACCGACATCGCCGACGCGTGGGTCGTCGGCGTCTCGAGCTCGGGCGAGGTCGCCTTCCTGCGCAACGGCATCCTCTCCCGCGCTCCGCTCGCCGGCGGGCCGCCCAAGGACGTCCTCAAGGGCGTGCGCGTCGCCGACTGGGCCGCCGACGGCGACTTCGCCGTCGTGCGTTCGGCCGGCGAAGGATCGCAGGCCATCCTGCAGGCGGAGTACCCGATCGGGCGGCCGCTCGGCCCCGTCCTCGGCTCGTCGCGGCTGCGCGTGTCGCCCGACGGCCGCTACGTCGCCCTCGCGCAGCACCCGCAGCCGAACGACGACCGCGGCGATGTCGTGGTGCTCGACCGCGCGGGGCGCCGGGTCGCGGCGTCGGAGGGGTGGGGCAGCCTGGACGGCCTCGCCTGGCGCGGGGGCGAGGTGTGGTTCACCGCGACGCGGGTCGGCGCCGACAACTCGCTCCACGCACTCTCTCTCGACGGCCGGGTGCGCACGGTGCTCACCGGCATGGGCCGGCTCATCCTCCACGACGTCGCGCCCGACGGCCGGCTGCTGCTCGAGCGGGCGAACCTGCGCACGGAGATGCTCCTCGCCCGCGAAGGGCAGGCCGAGCCGCTCGACCTCTCGTGGCTCGACTTCTCGGCCGCGGTGTCGATGTCGGCCGACGGCTCGAGTGTCCTCTTCTACGAGAGCGGCCAGGGCGGCGGGCCCGACTACACGACCTTCGTGCGGCGCACCGACGGCTCCCTGCCGGTGCGCGTCGGCACCGGGCGTGCCCTCGCCCTCTCGCCCGACGGGCAGTGGGTCGTGTCCGTCCCGCTGCACGATCCGAATCGCCTCGACGTCGCGCCGGTCGGGCCGGGCGAGGCGCGGCAGATCCGCATCCCGGGCGCCGCCATCCACGAGGTGGCCGGCTTCGTCGGCGACGGGCGCACGCTCTACGTGACGACCCAGGATGCGGAGCGCCGCCGGACGACGTGGCTCGTCGACGTCGACGGCCGCAACCCCCGCCGCCTCCCGCTGCCCGCGGGGCGGGCCATCTTCGACGACACGTTCTCGCCCGACGGCTCCCGTTTCGTCCAGTCGTGCGTCGACGAGAAGGCGGCCTGCGTCTTCCACGTCGACGGCTCCGCGCCGCAGCCCGTGCGCGGCTCGCGACCGGAGTGGCGCGCGGTCGGCTGGGACGTGAAGGGCCGGATCTACTTCCGCGAGCCGAAGCGCGGGCTGGCGCAGTCCCTGTGGCGCGTCGAGCCCGCGACCGGCCGCGCGCAGGCGCTCGGCGACCTCGTCCCGCGGGACCGCGCCGGCGCCGACGGCCTCCTCGGCGTCGTCGTCTCGCGCCGCGGCGACTCGTGGGCGTTCAACGTCCGCCGCCGCCTCTCCGACCTGCACGTCGTCACCGGCGTCCGCTAGCTCCGTCTCCCCCCTCTCTCCACGCTCACCCCGCGGCGTAAGCCGATGAGCCGGCGCTCGTTCGCTCCTCATCGAGCGATCGCCGCCGCCTCCGGGCAACTCAGGCAACCGTGCGCGCCCGACGGCCGTCCTCACTCGCAAAGCCGCAGCGCAACGCATCGGGAGCGGCCGCCGCCGGCGGCCGTCACGGGGGCGGAGCCGAAGGGAGGTTCTCGTGTCCAGGGCCTGGCGTGTCGCCGTCGTCGCCTCCGCCGTGGTCGTGACCACGGCCTTGAACGGTGCCGCGCGCGCGGCCGACGTGCACGAGGTCGACCTCGAGGGTACGTTCGCGCCGGCACGCGCCCTGCCGCGCGTGGCGCCTCCCGCTCTCTCGCTCGTCTGGGTGGACGCGGCGTCGGCCGCGGCCGGGAGCGAGCGGTCGGCGCGCGAGGAGGCGCAGCGCCTCCTTCGCGCCCTCGGCGTCGCCGCGAGCTGGCGGAGCGGACGGCCCTCCGACCCGGTGCGGCCGGGCGAGCTGCGCGTGATCCTCCTCGACCGCCGCGCCGCCGACGCGGCGGGCTCGCCCGTCCTCGGCGCGACGCCGGACCACTTCGACGGCGACCCGTTCTTCTGGGTCCACGTCCCGAGCGTGCGCGAGGCGGTCGGCCTCGACCCGCGCCGGCCCGTGGCGCCCACCGAGCTGCGGGACCGACACGTGCTGGGCATCGCGATCGGCCGGGTGATCGCGCACGAGACCGTGCACGCGCTCGCCCCGGCCGTGCCGCACGGCGTCGGCCTGATGGCCCCGCGGCTGAAGAGGGGCGACCTCCTCGCGAAGACCCTGCCGGTGGAGAGCGGGCTCGGGACCGCGCTCCGCGCCGCCCTCGCCGTCCGCGACGCGGTCGCGGCCGACGCCGGCCTCGTGCAGGGCCGGCTCCTGGCGGTGGGCGCGGAGGCGACGAGGTACTAGCGATCGGGCGGTCGCGTCGGCACTAGCGGTGACCCTCGGGGTGGGTGCAGCCCATGAAGGCCGCGTGGATCGGCTCGCCGGTGTAGCCGAGCTCGCGCAGGCCCTCCTCGGAGGTGAAGTAGGCGAGGGCGACCCGCGTCTTCAGGACATCGAAACGGTCGCGGGCGGTCGGCGTGAACGCCTCGGCGACCGCCCGCACGCCGTAGCGAGTGGGCGCCCCGGACGGCCCGGTCGCGAGGGCGGTCAGCACCGCGTCGCGCTGCGCCGCGTCGAGCCCCCTCCAGCCACGGCCGAAGCGCGTGATCGACTCGTTCTCGACCGCGCCGAGGGCGCCGAGGAACGTGCGCTGCGCGTCGGGCGAGTCGACGGCGAGGATCCGGTCGAGGAACGCGGCGACGCCGGCCTTCGCCGAGCCGGGGACGATCGCTTCCGCGAGCGAGGCGAGCGCCTCTCTCTGCGCCGGGGCGAGGTAGGACGTCGCCTCCCCGGCCGCCGCCGCCCTCTCGGCCGCCGTCTCGAGCCGCGCCTGTGCCGCGACGTGGCGGTGAGTGTCCTCGGCTCCGGCGAGGCCGGGGATCGCGAGGCCCGCCCCGGCTCCGCCCGCGAGCGCCTGAAGGATCCGCCTCCGCGACGTCGTCGTCGTAAGGGCCATGTGCTCACGACCTCTCTGGCTGGTGCGGCCGCAGGCTAGCACGGACCGCGCCCGTTGACCGCGCCCCGCGGGCGCTGTTACGGTGCCCCCGCCCGATCCCCTCGGAGGTGTCCGTGGCCGGCGGCAGCGCAGACGCGTACGACGTGCTCGTGGTCGGGTCGGGGGCCTCCGGCGGCTGGGCGGCCAAGCGCCTGAGCGAGGCGGGCCTGAAGGTGGCGATCGTCGACGCCGGCCGCGAGCTGTCCCTCGCCGACTTCCGCGAGCACCAGCCCGTCTTCGAGCTGCCGAATCGCGACCAGGCCTCCGACCTCCTGCGCCGGACGCGCCCCGTGCAGAAGGACTGCTACGCCTGCACGGAGTGGAACCAGGACTGGTTCGCGAACGACATCGAGGAGCCGTACACGACGGCGCCCGGCCAGCCGTTCTCGTGGCAGGGGCGGATGCGTGTCGTCGGCGGGCGCACCGTCGTCTGGGGCCGCCAGAGCTACCGCTTCTCCGACCTCGACTTCAAGGCGGCCTCCCACGACGGCTACGGCGAGGACTGGCCCATCGGCTACGCCGACCTCGAGAAGTACTACGACCTCGTGGAGGAGTACGTCGGGGTCAGCGGGCGGGCCGAGGGCGTCTACGAGCTGCCCGACGGGCGCTTCCTGCCGCCGATGGCCTTCACCTGCGCGGAGACGCAGCTGCGGTCCCGGGCCAGGGAGAAGCTCGGCATCACCGTGACGATCGGACGCACCGCGAACCTCACGACGCCGGTGAACGGCCGCGCCGCCTGCCACTACTGCGGGCCGTGCGAGCGGGGGTGCGTCACGCGCTCGTACTTCAACTCGGCCTTCACGACCGTCGCCGACGCGGTCGCCACCGGCCGCTCGACGCTCGTGACGAACGCGATGGTGTGGAAGGTGACGACCGACGCCGCGACCGGCCGGGCGAACGGGCTCCTCTACGTCGATCGCGTGACCCGCGAGCCGCGCGAGATCCGCGGGAAGGCCGTGGTGCTGTGCGCCCAGGCCCTCGAGTCGGCCCGCATCCTGCTGAACTCGAAGACGGAGCAGCACCCGGCCGGCCTCGGCAACTCGAGCGGGGTCCTCGGGCACTACCTGATGGATCACCTCTGGGTCGCGGGCGGCGCGGTCGGCGAGTTCCCGGGTCTCGGCTGGCGGCAGTCCCCGGACGGGCCCGCGCGGCCCAACGGCATCTACGCGATCCGATTCCGCAACACGAAGAGCGGGCCGAGGTCGAAGGACTTCCTGCGCGGGTACGGCTACCAGGGCGGCGATCGGCCCTCCCTTCACCTCGGCGCCCCCGGCTTCGGCGTGGCCTACAAGAGGGCCGTCGCCGAGCCTCGCGCGAGCCTGGTGCTGTCCGGCTTCGGCGAGTGCCTGCCGTACTTCGACAACCGCGTCGAGATCGACCCCTCCGGGCAGGTCGACGCCTTCGGGATCCCGATCCTCAAGATCACGATGAAGTGGGGCGAGAACGAGCGCGCGATGGTGAAGGACATGGCCGTCGCGGGCGCCCAGATCCTCGAGGCGGCGGGGGCGAAGGACGTGGAGCCGTACGCGGTGCCCGACCGCGTCCCCGGCTTCGGGATCCACGAGCTCGGCGTCGCGCGCATGGGGACGGACCCGAAGAAGTCGGTGCTGAACGCGTTCCAGCAGTCGCACGACGTGCGGAACCTGTTCGTCATGGACGGGGCGGGCTTCCCCTCGGGCGCCTGCCAGAACCCGACGCTGACGATAATGGCCCTCGCCGTCCGCTCGAGCGACTATCTCCTCGATCGGGCGCGGCGCGGCGAGCTCTGAGGGGTCACTTCCACCAGGGCAGCCGGAACGGCGGCTCCGCCCCGCGCGCGGCCCGGGCCCTCGCGGCCGCGGCGTCCGGCGGCCGCGGGTCGACGAAGCCCAGGATCGGCGCCGTCGTGTCCCGGGGCGCGGGGCCCATGGCGGCCCAGCCGAGGCCGGCGACGATCGCGATCGCCGCAGCGGCGAGGAGGATCCGCACGTCAGCCGGCATGCCCCGCTCGGAGCCGCCGCGGCCCGGGTGCGACGGGGCCGCCGGCTGCGCCGCCGCCGCCTCGAGCGCGCGGTCCTGCGTCATCCCGCAGTGGCACACCGGCGCCCGCGTCGGCACGCGCCGGCCGCAGGAGGGACAGGCCCAGGTGCGCGAGGACGAGGCCGGATCGCTCACCCCGACATCGTAGCCCAGCCGCCCCGGTCGACGGGTGACGCGGCCCACCTCCTCTGGGGCAGAATCGCGGCATGAGCCTCGAGGACCTCGGCGACGGGATCGTCGCGATCGACACCGGCTTCCAGCGGCCGTTCTTCGACGCCAGCCACCTGATCGTCGAGCGGGGCCGGGCCGCGTTCGTGGACGTCGGGACCGCGCACTCCGTGCCGCGGCTCCTCGCCGCCCTCCACGCGGCGGGCCTCGCGCGGGACGCCGTCGACTGGGTGATCCTCACCCACGTCCACCTCGACCATGCGGGCGGCGCCGGCCAGCTGATGGCCGCGCTGCCGGCGGCGAAGCTCGTCGTCCACCCCCGGGGCGCGCGCCACATGATCGACCCCTCGAAGCTCTGGACCGGCGCGTCGAAGGTGTACGGCGCCGAGACCATGGAGCGCACGTACGGCTCGCTCCTGCCGGTGGCGGCCGATCGCGTCGTCGAAGCGCCGGACGGCTTCGCGATCGAGCTGGGCGGCCGGCCGCTCTTCTTGCTCGACACTCCCGGCCACGCCCGCCACCACGTCTGCGTCTGGGACGAGGCCTCGCGCTCGATGTTCACCGGCGACACCTTCGGCCTCGCCTACCGCGAGCTCGCGAGCGCGCGCGGCGCCCTCGTCCTGCCGACGACCACCCCCGTCCAGTTCGAGCCCGACGCGCTCCACGCGTCGGTCGACCGCCTCGTCTCGCACGGCCCCCGGCAGATGATCCTGACGCACTACTCGCGGGTCACGGAGGTCGAGCGGCTCGCCGCCGACCTGCACCGCGAGACGGACGAGCTCGTGGCCCTCGGCCGCTCGGTCGACGGCCGGCCGAACCGGGCGACCCGGCTCCGGGCCGGCGTCCGGGAGCTCTTCCAGGGCTGGGTCCGCGACCACGGCGCGCCCCTCCCGCCGAAGCGGGTCGACGAGCTCCTCGCGCTCGACGTCGAGCTGAACGCGCAGGGCCTCGAGGTGTGGCTGGACCGAGAGAAGCGGTAGGCCGCGGCCGCCGCCGCGGCGGCGCGCGCGACGCGCTACCATGGTCCTTTCATGTCCCGCCGCCTGGCCCCCCTGCGCCGCACGCTCGACGCGATGCCCTCGCCGGTCGAGGACCGCCCCGGCCTCCTCCTCCGCGACCCGTTCGGCTACACCGACGAGGTCGTGATCATTCCGCCGCCCCTCGTGCCGTTCCTGCAGTTCTTCGACGGCGAGCACGAGGAGACGGACCTCGCGGCGGCCCTCTTCCGCGCGACCGGCGATATCACCGCGAACGGCTTCGCCACGCGGCTCAGCGACACGCTCGGCGGCAGCGGCTTCCTCGAGGACGAGGAGCTCGCGCGCCGCCGCGACGAGCGGCACCGTGCGTTCGCCGAGGCCGACCGCCGCGGGCCGTCGCACGCCGGCGACGCGTACCCCGACGACCCCGACCGGCTCGGCCCGCTCCTCGACGGCTGGCTGCGCCCCCGCCGCGGCGAGGAGGGCCGGGCGCCGGAAGACGTCGTCGCCATCGCCGCGCCGCACGTGAGCTTCGACGGCGGGTTCCGCTCGTACGCCGCGGCGTACCGGGCGCTGCCGGGAGACGCCGCCGACCGCACGTTCGTCGTCCTCGGCACCTCGCACTACGGCGCGCCGGAGCGCTTCGGCCTGACCCGCAAGCCCTACGAGACGCCCTTCGGCACGGCCGGCACCGACGCGGCAGTGGTGGAGAGCCTCGTCGACGCGGGCGGCGCCGCCGTCGAGCTCGAGGACTACTGCCACGCGGTCGAGCACTCGATCGAGTTCCAGGTCGTCTTCCTGCAGCGCCTCTACGGCGCGGGGGTGCGCGTCGTGCCGGTGCTGTGCGGCCCGTTCGCGAAGGCCGTCGAGGGCGGCCGGCCGGACGACGATCCGGGCGTCGCGCGCTTCCTCGGCGCGCTCGCGGAGCTGCGCGAGCGCGAGGGCGGTCGGCTCCTCTGGGTGCTCGGCGTCGACATGGCG
>WBZP01000949.1_pt1 | contig 37604 bp, 30 predicted proteins | sample 5204301 | NCBI WGS metagenome assembly WBZP01 (sample SAMN12412401, study PRJNA552823) | activated sludge metagenome | isolation source: activated sludge from nitrification reactor of wastewater treatment plant... | place: USA: Pennsylvania | collected 2017 | reverse complement strand
CAAGCACTATTCGAGCGGCATGTACATGCGGCTGGCGTTCGCCGTTGCGGCTCATCTTCAGCCCGAGATACTCATCGTCGACGAGGTGCTGGCGGTAGGAGACGCCGAGTTCCAGCAGAAGTGCCTCGGGAAGATGGGAGAGGTCGCGGCCAGCGGCCGAACGGTCATCTTCGTCACGCACAACATGCAGGCGGCCGCCGCGTTCTGCCGGACCGGCTTCCTGCTCGAGGAGGGCCGCCTGGCGGCGGCGGGCGACGTGCAGTCCGTCATCGGCCGGTATCTCAGTCGCGTGGAGGGCGCCGAAGAGCTGCGCTGGACGGGCGAGGCGGGGACGGAGGAGTTCGTGCTCCGCGAGACGCGGCTCTTGACGGAGTCGGACGGCGTGCTGCGCACGGATCGCGACCTGCGGGTGCGAATCGCCGGAGAGGTCCGCCAGACGGTGTACGGGCTCATCGTGGCCGTCGAGCTCTGGTCGAGCCGGCAGACGCTCCTCGCCTACTCGGCCTACGACGACCTGGCGTCGCCGCCGCCGGAACCCGTCGCCCCTGGCCCGTTCTCGCGGGAACTGGTGATCCCGGCCAACTCCCTCGCCGCCGGCTCGTACGAGATTCGCTTCGACATCGGCATACACCACAAGAAGAAGCTGGTCGACCCGCGGCACGGTCGAATCCTGTTCCGCCTCGAGAACGTGGGCGGCGTAGGCCGGCGGTTCCCCAGCGGCTGGACACACATCTTCCGGCCCGGCTGGAGCTGGAGAGCTCCCTAGGCGAGTTCCGCCTCAGCGGGGTCGCGCGGCCCGGGCCAGGGCATCGTCGTCCATTTCGGCCCACGAAGTGAACCGCAGCGCGCGGTCGTCGACGTAGACATCGGCGTTCGGTTTGCCGAAGTAGATCTCGTCGTACTCGATCCCATGGCGTTCGAGCCAGTCGAGGGTGATCTTTCCCACGTGACGCATGACGGCGCCGACGTTCGATCCGCGAGTCGCCATGTTGCGCGCCGTCTGGATGATCACGTAGTGGCCGGCCGCGCGGAGCTCGCGAATCCGTGCAGCAGCGCCGGGCAACGGCTCCAGGTCGGCATAGGTCTGGTGGGGCGCCTTGATCGGGCAGATGGTTCCGTCGAGATCGATGACGATCTTCACGCGCAAACCTCGTTGAGCAGACCGAGTCCTGTCAGGAACATCAGACGCTGTCTCGCCGGCTGACCCTGGTGCAGCGGGATCATCGAGATGAAGAGCAGCCCCTCGATGAGCTTCACCTCGGTGAGATCGAAGCCGCCGGACTCGAGGAGCTGGTCGAAGGCTTCGCCGACGCGGCCCGTTTCCGGCGCCACGAACACTTCCGAGCGGAAGGAGAACCCCTCCTGACGCAGGTCGAACATGTCAGCCATGATGTAGTCGTACAGGCCGGACGCGCTGTGGCGCAACTTGGCGAGGTCGTAGCGGGGATCGCCGTAGATGCCTTTGCGGCCGAATCGCCCTCGCGGATCGATGAGCCGCGCGATGCGGGCGTTGAGGTCGAAGAGGACGTTGGAGAAGCACAGGTCGCCGTGAACGATGCCGGGCCGGACGTTCCGGGCAAGGGCCCGGGCCTGCTCCCACACCGAGTCAGCGAGGCGGGGCCAGCCGCCGAGACAGCGGCCGTTCCACTCGATCGAATCACGGCTCAGGAGCGCCTTCCAGTCCGGATCGGTGTCGAGGCCCGCGAGCCTCTGCCGCGTCTTGTCCACGTACATCGCCTCGACGTCTTCGCGCTCCACGTCACCGGGGTAGCGGCGCAGGGCGTCATGGATGGCCAAGACGTGACGCAGGATCGAGATCCAGGTGTCGCGATCGATCTCCGCATAGACGAACAGCTCGGCCAGCGTCGGATAGCCGTAGTACTCCTGCTCGATTTCGACGCTCTTGCCGGCGGTTGGCCGGGTGATCAGCCGAGGGGTGAGAATCTGCAGCTCGGGCGGAAGAGCGAGATACCAATCGACCTCATCCTGGAGCTTCTGCGTCCACGTGCTGACCTTGCGGATCGTGTTCAGGACGGGATCGATCTGCAGCTTGTTGAAGTGACGGGGGCGAAGGAGAGACCGCCGGGCCTCGACCAACTTGTCGACGTGGCCGAAGTCGTACCATCGACTCACGCTGTGCGCGCGGATCGGCCGCCGGGTGGCGTAGCGGCGAAGCAGGTCACTCAACTCGTGACCGCCCGAGTCGATCGCGGCGTCGAGGGCGTGGCGAAGCAGGGAGGGATCGGTGAACCGGTAGAAACCCGCGAGCGCGGTCTGCGGGGTGACCGACTCTCCGGCGGCCTTGTCCTTGTACGCGCGGATGACGCCGTCCTCGTCGACCTCGACCACGCACCAGCGTCGGGGATCCGCGACGCGCCCCGTGTACACCCAATCGCCCGGCCGGTCGAACGGGTCCTCGATCAGCGTGTCGCCCAGCACGACGCTGACGGCCGTTGGCTCGGAAGACGCCGCCAGACCGGCCCTGAGCGAATGAAGGATGCTGGGCGAGTTGTCGAGCCCGACGAGCTCGACGGCCATGCGCGGCGCGTAGGCCCGGCGCACGAATCGCTCCAGAGCGCGATAGCCCGCGCGGTAGACCACGGCGACGTCGTCGATTCTCTTGAGAAGAAGGTCGTCGAGAATCCAGCCGAGGGCCGGTTTTCCATTCACCGGCACCAGGGGGTCCGGCAGCGAACGCCCGAACGGCCGCGCGTCGGCTTCCGACGGACGACCGGCGGCGAGGACGATCCCGCGCTCGCCGGTCGGAAGAGCGGATCGGCCGCTAGCGCTCACGACGCTCGCCGGCCGAATGGCTTCCCTCGGGCTCGGCGGCCGGACAATGGCGAGCCTCGAAGGCGCGCTTGCCGTCGGGAGTGCCGAGATCCCATACGTCGTGAGCGTGAGACACCCGCACGCTCCACCCGCGTTCGCGGTAGATGTCGTAGGTGGGAATGACGTAGAACTCGCCCCGCGTCCGGACCCCGCGACGCACCAACTCGTCGGCCGCGTCTAGGAATTCCCGGGCGGACGAGAAGTAGTACAGACCCGTGCTGGCGAGATTCGAGATTCGCCGCTTTTCGGCGACCTCGACCACCTTGCCGGAGGTGTCCGTTCGCGCGAAGCTCCACTGATCTCCGGCAAGGTCGGCGACGCTGATGAGCCCTCTGCAACTGGGTGAGCACTCCTGGATGTCCGTCGACAACTCGGCCGACACGATCGTGTCGGAGGAGGCGATGAGGACCCCCTCGTCCACGTCGAGGTACTCGCGAGCAGCGAGGACTGTACAGAGCTGCCCCTCGGTGACGGCGTCCAGCAGGACGACCCTCGAGGCGGGTCCGCCCAGGCCGGAGAGGAGAGGCTCGATGCCGAGTGGCTCGTGCTCTCGCAGGGCGACGAAGATCGTGCTCGACCGCGGTATCGAGTCGAGGCTTCGGAAGGCCCACTCCACCATCGGCCGTCCGCAGATCGGGACCAGCGGCTTGGGCAGGTCGAAGCCGCTCGCGGCGTATCGGGAACCCCGGCCGGCGAGGGGCATCACGAGTTTCATCGGCCGGTCCGCCACAACGTCTGCGCGCGAGCGTTGCACTCGGTCATCGGTGCCACCACATCATAGGATACCGGCCGCGACGGCGCCGATCCAAGCCACCCGGTTCGTGCGGGCCCGCCGGTGTCGCAAGCCGACAGGCTCGCCTTTGCTATCCTTCGCATCGTGAGTTTCCGTCTGGGCGCGCACTTCGCTGTGGCCTGGCTCGCGGTCGGAGGTCTGCTCCCATCCCAGCCTTCCGCGGCACAGGAGCCGAACGGCTCCGGAGCCGAGGCGCCGGCGGCCGCCTCCAAGCGCCCCGGGCTGTTCAGGGTTGGAACCCTGTATCTGACTCCCTACGTCCACCTCGGAACGCTTGGCGTCGACACGAACGTGTTCTATTCGGCCACGGATCGGCAGTCGGACTTCCTGGCGAGCGGGGGGCCCGGGCTGGAAGTGGTCCGCCCCATCGGAAAGGAGAGCCAGGTCAGGCTCGACGGCGCGGTCGACTACCTCTGGTACGCGCGCACCGAGTCGCAGCGGAGGCTGAATGGGCACGGCTCGGCCCTGCTGGACCTGCACGGCGTGAAGAGCCGACTGTCCGTCGAGGAGACCTACGCGACGAGTTACAGCCGACCGAGCTACGAGGTGAACGAGCGGGTTCAGCAGGAGACCGAGGGAACCCGCGCGCTCCTGACTCGACGGCTGGGCGAGCGAGTGCAGATCGCCGCTCAAGGGTCCCGCGCTCGTACGACGACCGACAGCACTCGATACCTGGGTACGGACCTGGGTCGAACGCTGACCGAGGATCGCTACGCGGCCGGGGGCGAGGTCCGGGTGGCCCTCTCGATCAAGACCCAGCTGGTCGCGGGAAGCGAGCTGGGCTGGCATTCCTTCCCGCGCGACCCGGCGAGGGACGGCCGGACGGCGCTCGCCTACGGCGGCTTCCGCACCGATTCGACGGCTCTGATCAGCGGCAGGGCGCTCGGCGGAGTCCGGGCGCTGAGGCTGGACGTCGGGAGCGAACGGCAGATCGCCTATTTCGACGTGGAAGCCACGTGGAGCCACTCGCCGAAGACGAAGGTCGGGGTCCGGGGCCGGAGGGATCTGGACTACACGGCCTTTGCCACGACGGGACCGACGCCCACGAACGTGCAGGAGGTCGGTGAGCTGTACTTCGACAAGATGCTGTCGCGCGTGATCTACCTGAGGCTGTTCGGCCGCGTCGGTCAGCTGACCTCGGATGGATCTCTGATCCTGACGACGCCGGACGAAGGCCTCGTTGTCGCGGCCCGCAGCGACCGCATCCGAGAAGCGGGCGTGGAACTGGGCTATCAGTTCCGCGACCACTTCCGGGTCGGTGCGAGTGCGACCTACTCGCGGCGACGTTCGACCATCGAGACGTTCGGGGTGAACGGGCTGCTGGCGGGCCTGACCATCCAGTACAACCCGCCTCAGCCCAGTTTCCGCTGAGCGACGGCCGCCCGTTGACCCGGATACTCGACCCCTCGCACAATCAAATCATGTTGCGGATCCCCTCCGGGTCTCTGGCTTCGCTCGATCGGGTGCTTCCTGCCTGGATGGCGTCTCTCGCGTTCGTCGGCATGGCGTTCGGCGCGGCGGGCGAATACGAAATCGGCCGCGGAGACACGCTGAAGGTCATCGTGGTGGGCCAGGCCGAGATGACCGGAACCTTCACGGTCGACGCCGAGGGGATGGTCAACTTTCCGGTTCTCGGGAGAGTCAAGGCCGCCGACCACACGCTGCCGGAGATGGAGAAGAAGCTCACGACGCTGCTGGCCGATGGCTATCTGAAGCGACCGCTGGTGACGGTCTCGATCGGGGAGTACGGCAGCCAGAAGGTCTTCGTGGCGGGAGAAGTCCAGCGACCGGGGCAGTACGCGCTCAAGTCCGATCGAACGCTGCTCGTGCTGTTGGGCGACATTGGCCCGTTGACGCAGAACGCCGGACATGAGGTCGTGGTCGTTCGTCCCGCGGCGCACTCGTCGCCGGCCGGCGCGGCGTCCACGCCGGGTGGTGCCGGGTCCGCACAGGACGATGGCCTCTTCCCCGCCGCCAGACCCTCAGAAAGCGCGCTGACACCTGATTCAGATCCGACCGGTGCTCCGGCGCCGGTTCCTGCGGGCCCTGCTGCGGCGCCCGCACCGGCGGCGATCCCGGGCCTGCCCTTCGTACCTCCGGGTGCGGAGATCTATCGCGTGAGCCTGCTCGAACTGCAGTCGGGAAACCCCGAGAAGAACCTCCCTCTCCAGGCTGGAGACACGGTGTTCTTCCCGCGCGCGTCGCAGGTCTACGTCATGGGGAGCGTCGCAAGGCCCGGGCCGTACCGATTTCAGGAGGGCATGACCGTCCTCCAGGCACTGACGCTCGCCGGAGGAGCCACCGAGCGCGGCTCGTTCGGCCGAGCCAGGTTCGTCCGGATCGTGAACGGCAAGAAGGTGGAATCGAAGGCCAAGCCAACGGACGTCGTCCAGCCCGAGGACACGCTGTACGTGCCGGAGAGGTTCTTCTAGGTCCGCCTGCAGGTCGCGTCCGGTGTGTCGAGCATGACCGGCTCTTCGGCGATGGTCGTACAGGGCTTCGACATGCGCCGTTCCCCGGCTCAGCTTCTCTCGGGCTCGGCGAGAGCGATACCTCAAGAGTCCCAGGCTAAACTCTCGCCATAGAGCACTTTTTCCGCTAGACTGTCGGGTGACCTGGGGGGGTCGCACGCCCTTGGCTGACCAAGGCGGTCTGCCGGACGTCCGGCACTATCTCGGAATGCTGCACAAGCGGCGAGGGCTGGTGGCCGCTTGCCTGGGCGTGAGCCTGCTCGTCGCGGTTCTCTACAACTACACGACACGGCCGGTCTATCGCGCTACCACGCAGATCTTGATCGACCGCGACACCCCGAACGTCCTCCCGAACAAGGAGCTCGTCGAGCTGGTGCAGGCTGGGAACGACTACCTGCAGACCCAGTATCAGTTGCTCCGCAGCCGCGCCCTCGCCGAGCGGGCCGTCGAGCGGCTGGGCCTCCAGAAGTCCCCGGAGCTGGCGACCGGTCCGATGATGGGACCGTGGGAGCGCCTGCAGCGACGACTCGGACGGGTCCCGGAAGCCGAACCCGGGGAGATCGCCCTTTCTCCTGCCGCCGCCGCTTTCCGCTCGCGGGTCCAGGTCGAGCCTGTCCCGGGCTCGCGGCTCGTGAACCTCCACTTCAGCGCCTACGACCCGGGCGTCGCTGCGAACGCGGTCAACAGCCTGGCCCAGCTCTATATCGAGCAGGCTCTCGAGCTGCGCTTCACCACGTCGACGGAGGCCACCGGCTGGCTGTCGGACCGCCTGAAGGAACAGCAGGCGAAGGTGGAGGAGGCGGAGAGGCGCCTCCAGGAATATCGCGAGCGCGAGGGGCTCGTGAACCAGGAGGAGAAGCAGGGGCTCGTCGAGCAGAAGCTCGAGACCCTGAATGGGGCCGTGCTCGAGGCCCGCACGGATCGGATCGCCAAGGAGTCCCTCTACAACCAGGTCCTGAGCGCGACGCCGACCCAGCTCGAGAGCTTCAGCCTCGTGCTGACGAGCGAGCCGGTGCAGGCGCTGAAGATCGAGCTGGCCGCCCTCCAGAAGGAGGAGGCGCGGCTCGGCGAGGCGCTCGGCGACCGGCACCCGGACATGGTCCGGGTCCGCTCGCAGATCAGGGCGACGCAGGACAAGCTGCGGGCCGAGATCCGCAACGTTGCCCGATCCGCGGAGAGCGAGTACCGGACGGCACTCGCGAAGGAGGCCCGCCTCGCCGCGAGCCTCGAGTCCGTGAAGGGCGAGGCGCAGTCGACCAACCGCAAGACGATCGACTTGGCCGTGCTCAAGCGCGAGGTCGACACGAATCGCCAGCTCTACGCGGACCTCCTCACGAAGTCCAAGCAGGCCGGCCTGGAAACCGAGCTGAAGACGACCAACATCCGGGTCGTCGAGAAGGCCGAGATGCCGAAGGCCCCGTTCATCCCGAACAAGATGCGCTCCTACCAGCTCGCCTTCATCGCCGGGCTGGTGCTCGGAATCGGCCTCGCCCTCTTCTTCGAGCACGCCGACAACACGTTCAAGACCCCGGACGACATCAAGGACCAGCTCGGCCTGCCCTTCCTCGGGATGGTGCCCGACGTCGAGGTGAAGACCGCGGCCGCAGCGAAGGCGGCGGGCCAGGTGGTCGCGGCGCGGACGGCCGGGTCGGCCGTGGCCGACGCGTATCGCATCCTCCGCACGAACCTCATCTTCACCTCCGCCGACACGATCGGCCGGGCCGTGCTCGTCTCGAGCGCGAACCCGGGTGAGGGCAAGACCACGACGGTCGCGAACCTCGCCGCCGCCCTCGCGTTGAACGGCGCGAAGGTCCTCGCGGTCGACGCCGACCTGCGCCGGCCGACGCTGCACCAGCACTTCGGCCTCCAGAAGACACCGGGACTCTCGGACCTGATCGTGGGCAAGGCCCAGGCATCGCAGGCGATCCAGACGACAAAGATCGACCGGCTGCAGCTGCTGCCGTGCGGCTACGTGCCGCCGAACCCGGCGGAGCTCCTGGGCTCGCCGATGATGAAGCAGGTCCTCGACGCTCTCCGGCAGCATTACGAGTGGGTCCTGATCGACGCCCCGCCGGTCCTCGCGATGGCCGACACGCCGGTCTTGGCATCGATGGTCGAGCGGGTGGTCCTGGTGATCGCGGCAGAGGTGGGGACCCGGCCCTCCGTCGCCCGGGCCGTCGAGCAGATCACGGGCGTCGGCGCCCGGGTGATCGGGGTCGTCCTGAACAAGGTCAACCTCGCCCGAAACTCGTACTACTACAGCCAGAACTACGGGGAGTACTACCGGAGCTACTACTCCGAGGAGAAGCCGCGGGGACGCGGAGACAGGCCGGCGAGCCGGCCGCCGGTTCGGTCCGGGGGTGGGCCTGCTCGGCGGGCCTAGGGCCAGGGGGAGGCGGTTGTGATCCAGCTCCTTGCAGGACAGGGGACGGGCAGGCTAGGCTTGCGGTCCTCTATGAGGCGCGTGGCTTCGTTCGTTCTCGCCGTCCTCCTTGCCCTCCCGGCGGGCCCGCCGGCCTATGCCACCCAGGGCGGGACGATCTCCGGCATCGCGCGGGTGGAGGGCCGCCCCGCCGCCGGCGTGACCATCGCCTTCATCGACCTGCAGTCGGGCGCCGTCGTCCGGGCGACGTCCGGCGCGGACGGGAGCTTCTCCGTCGTGGCCCCGGTGGGCGAGTACGCGGTGACGATGGAGAGCCAGGCCGGCCTGGCCGTCGGCCAGGCGCCGGTCCGCGTCGCGGTCCTCGAGGGGAAGACGGCCACGGCCGACCTCGATCTCGTGCCGGTGGCCGCCGCCAGTCCGCAGGAGCCGCCAGCCGGCGAGCCGCCGCAGACGCCGCCTCCTCCGGCGCCCGAGACGCCGGCGACTCCCCCCACCGGTCCGGTGTTCGCCGAGACGACCGGGTCCGGCGCGAAGATCGAGTACGAGCCGGTGACCTGTTTCGTGGCCGGGGAGTTCCCGCTCCTCGACGCGAGCATCCAGCCGCTCGCCTCCGTGGCCCGCGCCCGCATCTACTTCAAGGGCGCGGCGGGGGACTCGTTCTTCTACATCGAGATGACGGAGGAGAACGGCCGCTTCTTCGGCAAGCTGCCGCGGCCGCGCGTCGAGGCGAGCCCGATCAAGTACTACGTGCAGTCGACGACGACGGACTTCGAGGAGAGCCAGACCCAGGAGCTCGAGGCGATCGTCGTCGACGACAAGGCCGCCTGCGGCGACCGCAAGGTCGCGGCGTTCGGGCCCTCGGGGGCGGTCACGGTCTTCTCGGCCGCCACCGGCGCTTCGGTCCTCGCTCCGGCCGGCTTCGCCGCGGCGGGCGCGGGACTCGCTGTAGGCGTTCTCAGCCTGATCGCGGCGGGCGCGGCGGCCGCCGGAGTGGTCGGGGGGATCGTGGTGGGTCCGGGCCAGATCGGCCCCACGCCTCCTCCTGTCATTATCGAGCCATCGGCCATCCCGACACCGGAGCCGTTGCCCACGCCGACGCCGATCCCGATCTCGACGAGCAACTAGGGATCGGTCATCGACTGTTCGACGTCCCGCGACGCGCGGGGTTCTAGCCGGTGGCGGATGCTCCGCGTGCGCCACGCCGATAGGGGCTGAGGAACCGAACGGGCGACAGTGCCGCCTAGCGGTCCCCGCCCTCCCGGCTCAGCGCCAGGCCAGCGTGTTCTTCAAGCTGTCGCCCTTGTTGGCCGTCAGCGTCGCCTCGGCCGACCACGAGGTGGTGCCGCCGGCCCAGGTGCCGCTCGTCTCGCCCAGGAGGGCGCGCTGCTGCGGGGCGATCTCGCGGGCCTGCGGGGAGACGGTTCCGCCGCCGCCCGCGCCGTTGGCGCTCGTCGTGATCGAGAGGCCGTTGACCTTGATCGGCTTCTTGCCGTCGTTCACGACGTAGACCTTCAGGGTCCACGCGGCCCCGGCGTCCAGGCCGGAGGACGGCGACATCTCGAACTCGAGGCGGCCCGAGAAGTCGGCCGTGCGAACCTCGGCGTCGGCCGTGTCGAAGCCGGCGAGGCCGCCGCTCTTCGATGCCTTGGCCGTGGCCACGACCGTGCGGCCGGGAACGAACCGCCGGCGCGCGAGGTCGCGCTTCTGCGCGGCCTCGGCCTTGATGGCGTTCGCGCGCGCGTTGCCCCCGTCGACCCGGAGAGCCGCGTCGGCCTGGCTGATCGCCTGGTCGTACTGTTTTCCGGCGAGAGCCTGCTCCGCCTGGGCGACGAGCGCCTGGGCCTGCGCGGCGGGCGACGGACCGGACGGCACGACCGGAGCCGGGAGGGCCGGCGCCGTGGTGGGCGCGGTCGCGCGCGGCGTGGGCGTCGGCGTGGGCCGCGGGGTCGGCGTCGCCCCGGGCTTCGGCGTCGGCGTGGGCGCGGGCACCGGCGTCGGGGCAGCCGTCGGCGCGAGCGTCGGCTCGGGCGTCGGCTCGGGCGTCGGCTCGACCACGGCCGGCGCTTCTGTGGGCAGGGGCGCCGGCGTGGGCGTCGCCTGCGCGACCGCCGTCGGCGCGGGGGTGGGCGCGGGCGCCGGCGACGGGCTCAGGAAGCGCCACGCCGCGAAGCCGATGCCGAGGGCGACGAGGAGTCCGCCGCCGAGGGCGATCGGCAGGATCGAGCGCCGGCCGGGCGCGGGAGCGGCGGCGGGCTCGTGGGCCGCGACCGATCCGGTCGTCCGCGCGTGAGCGTCGCGCCGCGCGGTCGGCGGGTGCGGCCGCGGCGTCGGGTGGGCCGCGTGGGCGGCCGGCGAATGCGCGGCCGAGCGCGGCTCGGCGGGCGGGCGCGCGGGCCCCGGAGTCGGCGCGGCGTGGGCCGCGGGCTTCGACTCGAAATGCGGCACCGGCACCCGCTCCTGCGGCACGGGCGGCGGAACGAGGGACGCCGGCATCGCCGGCGGGAGCGCGAGAGTCGGCCCCTCGGTGTCGATGGATGCCGCGGCCGCAGGCGGGGCCGCGAGCGTCTCGTCCTCGAAGTCGGGCGCGATCGGCGCCGGCGCGATCGCCTCGGTATCGGGCGTGAAGAGGAGGGTCGACTCCTCGGCCGAGTCGAGTGCGACCGTCGGCGCGGGCTCGGACGCCTCGGCGTCGGGCTCGGTCGCGTAGACGACCGTCGGGGACTCCTCGGGCTCACCGGCATCCACGGGAGCGTAGAGCAGCGTCTCCTGCCCCGGCTCGGGTTCGAGCTCGGGCTCGGCCTCGGATTCGAACTCCGCGGCCTCGACCTCGGTGCTCTCGGATTCGGCAGCCTCGGGTTCCGTGGCGCCGGATTCGGCGGGCGCCGTGAACATCATCGTGGCCCCGCCGACCTCGTCCGGCTCGGACACCGGCGGCGCCGTGAACATCACGGTCGACCCTTCGCCGGGCGCTTCCGGCTCGGGCTCCGGCTCGAACGTCGCTTCCTCCTCCGGCTCGGGGCCCGGAGCGGTCGGCGGCGCGGCGAACATCAGGGTCGCACCGCCGGTGTCGTCTTCGGCGGGCGTGGCGGCAGGCGGATGGTAGAGAAGCGTCTGCTCCTCGGCCGCCTTCGGCGCCGCCTCGGGCGGGGCCGGCTCGGCGGGCGGCGCCGCCACGGCCTGGAACATGAGGGTCTCGCCGCCTTCGCCCGGCTCTTCCTCGTCGGCCTCCGGAGGCCGGCGGATCGTCTCGGTCTCGGGCGCCTCGGCGCGACGCACCATGACGGTCGCGGCGTCTTCGTCGTCGTCGACGGACTCGAATTCCGGCGCGGGCTCGAGGCCCTCCTCCTCGATGACCGGCTCGGGCGCCGGGGCGGGCGCCGGCTCGGCTTCGAGGGAGAGCGCGACGGTCTCCTGCGTGCCGATGGCCGGCTCGGCGGGAGGCGGCTCCGGCCTGGTCGTCGGCGCGCCCGCAGACCAGAGCGCCTGCGTCTCGACCTGTGGCGGAGGCTCGGGCGGAGCTTCGGCGACGGACGCCGCCGCGGGCTTCACGGCCACCGGTCCCGTCCGCTTGAAGGCGGGCAGGATGCACTGCAGCATCATCACGCCCTCTTCGCCGGGCGTGCCGAGCCACAGGATGTCGCCGTTACGCAGCGCCGTGCCACCGGGGTCGACGGGGCTGTCGTTCACGTGCAGCCGGCGCTCGCTGCCGGCGTCGTAGAGGACGGCCTTGCCCTCTTCGATGACGATGCACGCGTGAAGGGGGCTGATCCCGGGAAGCTCGAGGCGCAGGCTGCTCTCGGGCGCGGAACCGATCGTCACGGTTCCCGCGTCGGGGAGAGGACAGCTCAGGCCCGCGAGCGGACCGCCCAGGACCGTCAACGCCGACATCTTGACCTCAGCCATGGCTGCCTGGAGCTCCGTCGGAGGGCGACGGCCCCGCTCTTTCTTACGGCGGTCGTCATTTTATGAGTCCGCTCCGCCGCCTTCAAGCGGCTCGGCGGGACCGGGCGTTCCGTCCCCCGCCTCCTGTCCCGGGAAGCGCCGGCGGAGCGGCCCTCGGCGGACGGGCGGGGGCTCGGGCGGGCGCGCGGCGAGGGCGGCGAGGGCGACCCACGCGGCGGCGTTCGCGGGGATCTGCCAGTTGAAGTCGACGAGGTTGTGCAGGGCGAGTCCGACCACCGCGCCGAAGACGCCGAGGTCGACGAAGCTCGTGCGGGCCTGGGCCGCGGCGCGCCGCAGCACGATCAGGAAGACCCCGCCGAAGAGCACGACGCCCACGAGGCCCGTCTCGAGGAGCACCTGCAGGTACTCGTTGTGCGCCTGCCCGATCCATAGGCGCTTCCATACGGTCTGGTACCACGGGTAGGCGACCGCGAAGGCGTTCCAGCCCTCGCCGAGCACCGGGAAGTGGCGCCACATCGGGAGCATGTCGAGCCACAGGTCGACGCGGCTCGCGCGGATGCCGCGAGCCTCGAGGTCGTGGAGGAAGCCTCCGAGGCCGATCCACGCCAGGCCGAGACCGCCGAGGACGGCCACCGCGGCGGCGGTTCGCCGGCGATGGCGCGCCGCGAAGGGCATGGCGAGCGCGGTCGCGAGGAATGCGGCGATCGCCCCGCGCGAGGTCGAGGCGAGGAGACCCGCCACGAGGGTCATCACGACGGCGCTCCAGCCGAGAGCGCTCGCCGCCTCGGGATCTCCGAGGGCAAGGTACCCGCGCTTGCGTCGGCGCCAGTGCGCGGCGAGGCGCGAGAGCGCCTCGATCGCGAGGCCGATCGACACCGGCGTCGCGAGCACGAGGAATCCAGCGAAGTGGTTCTTGTTGACGTACGGCCCGAAGACGGCCCAGTCCCAGTCGGGGCGGTAGAGGCCCCAGAGGGCGCGTGGATGATCGGACCCGGCCTGCACGAAGGCGACCACCGTGATCGCTAGGCCGGTGAGCGCCACGACCTTCGGCAGGCGCCGCGTCCACGGCTGCACGTCCATCTCGCGCCACACGAACAGAGCGAGGAGCGACAGGCCGGCGAGAAACGCGAGGCCGCGCAGGGTGTCGACCGGGCTCACGCTGATGGGCCGCGCCGAGAACGGCAGGAGCTCGAGCCGCGTCCAGTACGCGTTCGAGCCCGGGCTCACGAGGCAGAGGAGGGCGCGCGGCAGCGGGACGAGCTGCAGGAGGACGAGGCCGTGCGCGGCGAGGAGCAGGCGGCGGCCGGGCAGCGAGCCGACGAGGCCGTCGTCGAGCCGCCACGCGAGGAGCCCGGCGAGGGCGAACACGGCGAGGATCGGCGCGTAGACGACGGCGTGGACGGCGCCGGCGAGGAGCGGGCCGGCGGCGAGAGCGGCGAGGACCGCGACGCGGGCGACGGCGATCGCGCTCTGCGCCGCCGGGCGCCTCATGGATCGACGCGCTCGACCTTCGTGAGCCGCCCGTCGCGCCCGTACGTGAGGCGGCGGTCGGGCTTGCCGTCTCCATTCGTGTCGAGCGCCTCCGCGACGAGGCGGCCGTGGCTCCAGGTCTGCCAGCGGTCCATCCGGCCGTCGCGATCGGCGTCGGTCTCGACGCCGTTGACGAGGCCGTCCTTCAGCGTCTCCGTGCGCTCGGGCCGGCCGTCGCCGTCGTCGTCGAACTCGACGCGCCCGACGTGGCCGTCGGCATCGCGGTAGGTCCACTCGTCGGCCTTACCCCGCTTCTTGCGCCAGCGGCCCACCTTCTCGAGGACGCCGCTCGGGCCGTAGTGCTCCCAGCGGTCGACCCACGCGTCGTTGTCCTCGTCGACCTCGATGAGGCGGATCCTCTTGCTCTCGTCGTAGTGGGCGATGTAGTCGGCCCGGCGGTCGCCGTTGCTGTCGTACTCGACGATGGCGAGGCGGCCCTGCGCGTCGTAGAAGCCCTTCCACGCGCCCTTGTCGAGGACGGTGTACGAACGGCCGTCGCGCGTGATCGCGGGCAGCCCGCCGGCCGGGACGCCCGCGCTGCCCCACCCGCAGCCGCGGCCCGAGCAGGCCGCGGCGAAGAGCGCCGCCGAGACGATCGTCATCCGCGTCTTCACGCGTCTCTCCTCCCGGCGTCGGCGAGGCCGAGCGCCACCCAGACGTGTCGGAAGTCCTCGACGTCCTGCCCGAGGCCGTCGAGGGCGAGCCCGGCGAGCAGGCCCCAGGTCGCGAGATCGGTCGGGCGGGCCCGCGCGCGCCACAGGGCCGCGACGAGCAGCGCGAGGCCGGCGAGGGCCGGCAGGCCGAGCGTCGCCGCGACGTTCAGCGGCGTGAGGTGCGCGTCGAACGGCATCGTGCCGCGCCATCCCGGCGACGAGCCGGGGCCGGTGCCGAAGAGCGGGTGCCGGCCGAGGGTCGCGAGCGACGTCGTCGCGGCCTCGAGGCGCGCCGAGGGCTCGGGCGACAGGCGGGCGGCCCAGGGCCGGGTCGGATCGAGGAGGACGTTGTACGCGGTGAGGCCTGCCATCGCCGCGACGGCGGCGGCCGCCACGAGCCCGGCGACGCGCCGCCGAGCCGGCGTCGTCGCGTGTCGGACGGCGATCGAGAGGGCGAAGGCGAGGATCGCTCGCGAGGTGGTGAGGACGACCGTCACCCCGAGCGCCAGCTGCAGCGCGAGGCGCGCGCGCGACGACAGGCCGGCGTCCGCCCGCGCGACGACGCCCGCGGCGAACACGCACCAGCTCGCGAGGAGGTTCGGGTGCGGGAAGCCCGCCTGGGCCCGGCCGAGCGGGCTCTGCAGGAGGTCACCGCACGTGCCCACGAGCGGCGTCGGCCGTCCGGCGAGAGAGAGAGTGACGCCGGCGATCGCGGCGACCGCGGCGAGCAGCGACGTCGCGGCGACCGTTCGGCCGAAGGCCGCGGGCATCCCGGGACGAGCCAGGAGGTCGGACGTGATCACCAGGAGCGCGGCCAGCATCGCCATCCCGAGAAGCTTCGCCGGCCCGGACGCCGGCCGCGGCGCCGCGGCGAGGTAGGCGACGACCGCCCAGCCGAAGTAGAGCGCGATCCCGGCGTGGACGAGCCGTGGCCGCGGGAGCCGGCGCTCGACGGCGAGGCTCGCGGCCCAGGCGAGCGCCGCCGCCGCGAACGCGAGGTCGCTCCACTGCGCGTGCTCGTGGAGCGCGGGGACGGCGAGCAGCCCGCCCCACGGCAGGAGAAAGAGCGTCGCGAGGAGGAGGAACGCGCTCAGCCGCTGCAATGAGCGAAGGATAGCCTACGGACGACGGCCTTCGGAAGGAGCCGGCTCGCGCGAGAAGCCCTGGACGACCAGCCGGTACCGCAGGGGCGGCGGCGAGGTGGCCGACCACCACGGGGCCTTCTCGGAGTACAGCCAGACGAGCTCGTCGGTCGCCTCGCGGGCCGCGTGGAGAGCCGTCGCGAGCGACTCGGGCGTGAAGTGGTTGCGGGAGGGCTCGCGGGGGAACCAGCCGAGATGGCGCCAGTCGTAGTCGAGCCAGAGGCCGAAGGCGAGACGGGCGTGTCGGCGGTAGGCCGCGGCGTCAGCGACGATCGGGAGAGCGCCCTCGGCGAAGGCGCGCCGGGCCTCCGCGAAGCGCGCCGGCTCGCGGAAGCCGTACGAGAGCTCGAAGCCGTCGACGACGAGCGTGCGGCCGCGCGCGCCGTCGAGGAGGCCGTCGACGAACGGGGCGAGAAGGCCGTAGGTGACGTCGGCGAGCGCACGCCGCGCGCCGGGCCGGACGGGCGCGTCGCGCCGGCCGGCGGAGCCGACGGGGCCGGGGGCCGTCATCTGATACCAGGGGAGCGTGTGGCCGAAGGTGAGGAGGACGGTGAGCCCGGGGTAGCCCCTCTGGAACGCCGCCATCACCTCGCGGCCGCGCGCGCGGACCTGTGCCGCGTAGGCGTCCCAGCCGTACGCCTCGGCCATCGGCTGGCGGCGGAAGTCGAACAGCGGCGCCTCGTACTGCTCGACGTCGAGCAGCACCCCGCGGGCGCGGCCCAGGCGCGCGAGCCGCGCCGCGTGCTCGGCGTTCGCGAGAAGGGCGGCGTGGTCCTGGAACCAGCCGACGTCGCCCGGCGTCACGTTCATCCTCAGGAAGAGGGCCTGGAAGCGCCTCGGGAGCAGCGCCCGCAGGTCGCTCTCGGCCGACGCGAGATCCTCGCGCGAGAAGCGCCTTCGCCCCCAGGCCTGCCAGGTGAACGAGCCCTCCCTGCCGCCGGGCCCGTAGCCCACGCCGAAGACGCAGCCGTCGAAGGGCGCGCGCTCCATCTCGGCGAGGCGCGCCCGCAGGGCGGCCGTGTCGGGCTGCGACCAGCCCCACTCGAGGAGCTTCTTCCGGGGCGGCGGCGGCCCGGAGGCGACGGCGCCGACGGCGAGCGCGGCCGCCGCCGCCGCGAGCCCGACGAATCGCGGCCGCCGCAACGGCCTAGGCCGCGCCCTCCCCGTAGAGCGCGTCGATCGTGGCGCGGTACTTCTCCTCGACGACCCGGCGCTTCACCTTCAGCGTCGGCGTGATCTCCCCCGCCTCCTGGGTGAGCTCGCGCGGCAGCAGCGCGACCTTCTTGATCTTCTCGAACTGGGCGAGGTCGCCCGTCATCTCGTTGACGAGCGCCTGGTAGAAGGCCACCGCCTCCGGCCGCTTCACGAGGTCCTCGCGGGGAACTCCGCCGAGCCCCTTGCCCTTCGCCCACGCCTCGAGCGCCTCGAAGTTCGGGACGACGAGGGCGCAGGCGAAGTTCCTCTTGTTGCCGATCATCACGACCTCGGTGAAGAACTTGTTCGTCTTCAGCCGGTTCTCGATCGGCTGGGGCGCGATGTTCTTGCCGCCGGAGGTGACGATGATGTCCTTCTTGCGGTCGGTGATGTGGAGGAAGCCGTCGGCGTCGACGAAGCCGATGTCGCCGGTGTGGAAGAAGCCGTCCTTCTCGATCGCTTCCGCCGTGGCCTCGGGCTTCTTGAAGTAGCCCTTCATGACGTGCGGGCCGCGGGTCAGGATCTCGCCGTCCTCGGCGATCCTCACCTCGACGTGCTCGAGGGGGAGGCCGACCGTACCGGGGCGGACCGCGCCCGGGCGGTTGCAGGTGATGACCGGGCTCGTCTCGCTTAGGCCGTAGCCCTCGCAGACGAGCATGCCGGCCGCGCCGAAGAACTCGGCGATCTCGCGGGCGAGCGGCGCGCCGCCGGAGATGAAGAGCCGGAGCCGCCCGCCGGTCCTCTCCTTGATCTTCGAGAAGACGAGCTTGTCGGCGAGGGCGAACTGCGCCTTCAGCACCGGCCCCGGCTCGGTGTTGGCCACGGTGTGGGCGAAGACTCTCCGGCCCACGCCGATCGCCCAGCGGAAGATCTTCTGGCGCAGCGGCGGGTCGTTCGCGACCTTCTCGTTGACCCGCGCGTACATCTTCTCGTAGAGCCGCGGCACCGAGCACATGATGTGCGGCCGGACCTCGGCCATGTTCTCGGGCACCTTCTCGACGCTCTCGGCGTAGGCGATGGTGACGCCCTTGTAGAGCATGAAGTTGTGCCCCGCGGTCCGCTCGAAGCTGTGGCAGAGCGGAAGGAACGACAGGCAGGTCCACTCGTGGTCGACCGCGGGGAACACCTTCTCCGCGCCGACGACGTTGTGGACGAGGTTGCCGTGGGTGAGCATGACGCCCTTCGGGTCGCCGGTCGTGCCCGAGGTGTAGATGAGCGTCGCGAGGTCGTCGCGGCGCACCTCGCCGGCGCGGCGGCGCACGGCGTCGGGATCCTTCGCGAGCGCGTCGCGCCCCTTCGCCCGCAGCTCCGCGAGCGGCATCGTCCCGGCCGGCGCCGGGTCGTCGAAGCTCACCACGTGGAGAAGACTGCCCAGGCGGTCGCGCACCTCGGCGACCTTCGCCGCCTGGGCCGCGGTCGAGACGAAGACGACCTTCGCCTCGGAGTCGCCGAGGATGTACTGGACCTGCGGCGCGGTGAGGGTCGCGTAGACGGGCGCGTCGACCGCCCCCGCGCACAGCGTCGCGAGGTCGGCGATCGCCCACTCGGGGCGGTTCTCCGAGAGGATCGCGACGCGCTCCCCCTTCTCGACGCCGAGGGCGCGGAGGCCCATCGACGTCTCCTCGACCGCGCGCTGCAGCTCGCTCGAGCTCACCGCCCGCCACGCGCCGCCCTTGCGGCTCTTGAGGTGCTCGGCCTTCTGGTGGCCGACCGAGGTGTAGAAGATGTCGCAAACGGTCTGGATGGCCATGGGCTTCTCCGATCCGTCGCCGACCGGGTGCGGGGCACGGGCGGTCGGCCTTCTCGATGCCGTCTTGAGTGCCGGAATGATACTCCCGCCGGAAAGCGCCGGCGGGCTTCATGGATAATGAAGGTCCATGCACCCGGCGGTGTTCCTCGGCCTCGGGTCGAACCTGGGCGACCGCGAGGCGGCGATCGACGGCGCCCTCGCGAGGCTCGCCGCGCGGGGCGTGAGTCTCCTCGCGCGGAGCTCGACGTGGCTCACCGAGCCCGTGGGCGGCCCGCCCCAGGGCCCTTTCCTGAACGCGGCGGCCGCCGTGGAGACCGACCTCGCGCCGACCGAGCTCCTCGCCGCGGCCCTCGCGGTCGAGCGCGAGATGGGCCGGGTTCGTGTGGAGCGGAACGGGCCGCGCACGATCGACGTCGATCTCCTGCTCTACGGCGACCGGCGGATCGAGGAGCCGGGGCTCTCGGTGCCGCACCCGCGCCTCCACGAGCGGCGCTTCGTGCTCGCGCCCCTCGCCGAGATCGCGCCGGGCGTCGTCCACCCGGTCCTCGGCCTGACGATCGCGGAGCTGCTCGACGGCTGCCCCGACCGCTCGGGCGTGCGCCTGTTCCGCGGCGCGGGAGCCCCCGCCTGATGGCTCTCCACTACATCGCGATCGAGGGGCCCCTCGGCGTCGACAAGACGCTGATCGTCGAGCGGCTCGCCACGCGCCTCGACGCGAACAAGGTCCTCGAGGACTGGGCGGCGAACCCGTTCCTGCGGCCCTTCTACGACGGCAAGGCCGGCGCCGCGTTCCAGACGGAGCTCTTCTTCCTCCTCTCCCGCTACCGACAGCAGCAGGAGCTGCAGCAGCGTCAGCTCTTCGCGCAGGCGACGCTGTGCGACTACGTCTTCGAGAAGAGCCGCCTCTTCGCGTACCTGAACCTCGACGATTCGGAGCTCCTCATCTACGACAAGCTCTACGCCCTTCTCTCCGAGGGCGTCCCGAAGCCGGACCTCGTCGTGTTCCTCCAGGCCCCGACCGAGGTGCTGGTGAAGCGCGTGCGGACGCGCGGGCGCCCCGAGGAGACCTCGCTCTCCGAGGAGTACCTCGCCGAGGTGAACCGTGCGTACAACCACTACTTCTTCCACTACTCGGCGACGCCTCTCCTCGTGGTGAACACCGCCGACGTGGACCTCGTCAACGACGCGGCCGACCTCGACGACCTGCTGAAGCAGATCACGGGCATGGGTAAGGGCACGCAGTACTACGTGCCACGCGGCAAGGCCTGACGGGCCGCGGGGCCTTGACCTTCGCCCGGGGCTGAGTGACGATTCTTCGCGACTTCTTCCCATGAGCGCCGCCCGCCAGCTCGAGCTCGCGTTCGCGTTCGAGGACAGCCCCCGTTGGGAGGCTCCGCGCCTCGAGAGCGCCCTCGCGCGCGAGGCGGGCCGCCCCCTCCGCCTCGTGCTCACCGACAACCGCTCGGTGCTGCTCTCGGTGAAGCGCGAGGCGGGATCGCTGCTGCTGCGGCTGCACCGGATGTTCCTCCATGCGCCCGACACGGTCGTCTCGGCGCTCGCGCGCAACATCCGCCGGCGCGGCCGCGCCGCCGACGGCGAGGTGCGGCGCTTCATGAACGCGAACCTGCACCGCGTGCGGCGCACGCCGCGGGAGATGCCGGCCCTCGTGACGAGCGGCCGCGCGTTCGACCTCGCCGCGGTGTTCGCCGACATCAACGCGCGCTTCTTCGAGAGCCGGATGCGGGTGCCGATCACGTGGGGCCGCGGCGTCGGCCGCGCGCGGCGCGGCGGGCTCACGTTCGGCAGCTACGACCCCGTGCTCGCCCTCATCCGCATCCACCCGGTGCTCGACCGCCCGAGCGTCCCCCGCTTCTTCCTCGAGAGCGTCGTCTACCACGAGATGCTCCACCACCACATGGGCGGCGTGCCCGATCGCGCGGGCCGGACGGTCTACCACACGCGGGCCTTCCGCGAGGCCGAGGCCCGCTTCCCGCGCCACCAGGACGCCCTCGCCTGGGAGAAGGAGAACCTCCCGGAGCTCCTGCGCGCGAGTCAGGCCCTCGACCGCGAGCGCAGGGCCGCGCGCGCCGGCGCCCGCGCCGCCGCGCGCGCCTCGTCGCGCTAGGGCGCCGATGGCGCTGCCGTACCTGAGGCGGCTCCTCCCGGAGCTTCGGCCGCACCGTCGCCGCCTCGGCGTCGGCCTCCTCTGCCTCGCCGCGACGACCGCCTTCTCGGTCGCGAACCCGTGGGTGCTCCGGCGGGCGATCGACGACCTCACGGTACAGGTCACCCACGGAAAGCTGTGGGTCTACGCCGGGCTCGTCCTCCTCCTCGTCAGCCTCGAGGGCGTCTTCCGCTACCAGATGCGGATGATCCTCATCGGCATCAGCCGCGACGTCGAGTACGCGCTGCGAAACCGCGTCTTCCACCGGATGACGCTGCTGCCGCCCGCCTACTACCAGCGAAGCCGCATCGGCGAGCTGATGAGCCGGGCCTCGAACGACATGTCGGCGGTGCGCATGGTGCTCGGCCCCGGGATCATGTACACCGCGAACACGATCGCCACGTTCGGCGGCGCGGTGTCCCTCATGGCCGCGATCTCGCCGCGGCTCACGGTCCTCGCCCTCCTCCCGCTCGCCCTCGTCTCGTGGCTCGTGCGCCACTACGGCCGCCAGATCCAGCAGCGCTACGAGGAGGTGCAGGCCCAGCTCGCGGACATGAACGCGCTCGTGCAGGAGAGCCTCGCCGGGGCGCGCGTCGTGCGGGCCTACGCGCAGGAGGCGCACGAAGAGGCGCGCTTCGCCGCGGCCAACGAGGCCTACGTCGAGAAGAACCGCCGCCTCATCCACATCACGGGCATCGTCTATCCCGGCATCCAGTTCCTGATGGGACTCGGCTCGCTCACGGTGCTGTGGCTCGGCGGGCGGATGGTCGTGGCCGGCGAGGTGACCCTCGGCTCGTTCGTGGCGTTCGGGGTGTACCTCGCGATGCTCAACTGGCCGATGATCGCCCTCGGCTGGGTCGTGAACCTGTTCGAGCGCGGGGAGGCGTCCTCGATGCGGATCCACGCGATCCTCGACGCCCCGGTCGACATCCGCGACGAGGATCCGGAGGACGTGCGGGAGATCCGCGGCGCGGTGGAGTTCCGCGCGATGAGCTTCGCCTACGGGGACGGGGCCGTCGTCCTCCACGGGATCGACCTCGCCGTGCCCGCCGGCGCCACCGTGGCCGTCGTCGGGCCGACCGGCGCGGGGAAGTCGACGCTCGTGAGCCTCCTCGCGCGGCTCCACGACCCGCCGCCGGGGACGCTCCTCGTCGACGGACACGACGTACGGCGGATCCCCCTCGACGTGCTGCGCGGGGCCGTCGGGTTCGTGCCGCAGGAGAGCTTCCTCTTCTCCGACACCGTCCTCGGCAACGTGGCGTTCGGAGTCCGCGGGGAGGACGCGGCGGTGACGGCCGAGCGGGCGGCGGCCACGGCCCAGCTCGCGAAGGACGTCCGCGACTTTCCCGACGGCTTCATGACAGCGGTGGGTGAGCGCGGGATCACCCTGTCGGGCGGCCAGAAGCAGCGGGCGGCGCTCGCCCGCGCGATCGCGGTCGAGCCGCGCATCCTCGTCCTCGACGACGCCCTCTCCGCGGTCGACACGGAGACGGAGGAGAGGATCCTCGAAGGCCTGCGGGGGATCCGCCGCGGCCGGACGACGTTCCTCGTCTCGCACCGCGTCTCGACGGTGAAGGACGCGGACCTCATCGTGGTGCTGCGCGACGGCCGCATCGTCGAGCGCGGCACGCACGACGAGCTCGTGGCCCTCGGCGGCTTCTACGCCGACCTCCACCGCCGGCAGCTGCTCGAGGAGGAGATCGAGACGGGCGAGGACGCGGCGTGAGCTCCGCCGCGGACGACGACGCCGTCGCGCCGAGGACCTACGACGGGGCGCTCCTCCGCCGCCTCCTGCGCTACCTGCGCCCCCACTGGCGGGCCGTCGCCACCGCGTTCCTCCTGATCCTCGCGACCTCCGGCCTCGACCTCGTCCCGCCGTACCTCACGAAAGTGGCGATCGACCGGCACGTGGCGACGGGCGACGCGGCGGGGCTGCGCGCGCTGGCCCTCCTCTACCTCCTGACCCTCGTCGCGGCCTGGGGCGTCCGCTACCTGCAGACGCGGATCATGCAGATGACCGGGCAGCGGATCATGCAGGACATGCGCCGCGGGATCTTCGCCCACCTGCAGCGGCTGCACGTCGCCTACTTCGACCGCAACCCCGTCGGCCGCCTCATGACCCGCGTGACGACGGACGTCGACGCGGTGAACGAGCTGTTCACCTCCGGCGTCGTGACCGTGTTCGGCGACCTCCTCGCGCTCGTCGGGATCATGGCGGTGATGCTGAGCCTCAACTGGCGGCTCGCCCTCGTCACGTTCTCGGTGATCCCCCTCTTCTTCGCGGTCACGAACTGGTTCCGGAAGGGCGCGCGGCGTTCGTTCCGCGAGACCCGCCGCTGGGTGGCGCGGATCAACGCCTTCCTCCAGGAGAACCTCTCGGGGATGGCGGTCGTGCAGCTGTTCCGGCGCGAGGAGAGGAGCCGCGCGGCGTTCGCGGACATCAACCGCAAGCACGCCGACGCGAACATGCAGGCGATCTTCTACTACGCGGTCTTCTACCCGGCCATCGACCTCCTCGCCGCGCTCGCGATCGCGCTCATCCTGCTCCGCGGCGGCGGGCTCGTCCTCTCGGGCGGGCTCACCCTCGGCGTCCTCGTCGCGTTCATCCAGTACTCCGAGCGCTTCTGGCGGCCGATCTCCGACCTGTCGGAGAAGTTCAACATCCTCCAGGCGGCGATGGCGTCCTCCGAGCGGATCTTCGGCCTCCTCGACACCCCGGCCGAGGTGACATCTCCGCCGGGGGCGGCCCGGCCCGCGGCGGTCGACGGCCGCGTCTCGCTCGAGGACGTCTGGTTCCGCTACGGCGCGGCGCCGGCCGCGGAGGCGGAGGGCCCGGCGGAGGACGGCTGGACGCTGCGGGACGTGAGCTTCGCGGTCGATCCCGGCCGCTCGGTGGCCCTCGTCGGCGCGACGGGGGCCGGCAAGACGACGATCATCTCGCTCCTCATGCGGTTCTACGACGTGCAGAAGGGCCGGGTGAGCGTCGACGGGACGGACGTGCGCGGGTGGGACCTCGCCCGGCTGCGCTCGTCGCTCGCGCTCGTCCTCCAGGACGTGCACCTCTTCAGCGGCACGATCGCCTCGAACATCCGCCTCGGGTCGGACATCCCGCTGGAGCGGGTGAAGGCGGCGGCCGAGGCCGTCCACGCGCACCGCTTCATCGAGGCGCTGCCGAACGGCTACGAGACCGAGGTGAAGGAGCGCGGGGCCACGCTGTCCGTCGGGCAGAAGCAGCTGCTCTCGTTCGCCCGGGCTCTCGCGCACGACCCGCGGGTCCTCATCCTCGACGAGGCGACCTCGTCCGTCGACACCGAGACCGAGGAGCTCATCCAGGACGCCCTGCGCGTGCTGCTGCGCGGGCGGACCGCGATCGTCATCGCCCACCGCCTCTCGACGGTGCAGCACGTGGGCGAGATCCTGGTGATGCACAAGGGCCGCATCCGCGAGCGCGGGACGCACCAGGAGCTCCTCGCACGGCGCGGCTTCTACTGGAAGCTCTACCAGCTGCAGTACAAGGAGCAGGAGGCGACGGCGGCCGCCGCTCCGGCCTAGCGGCTACCGTTTCGCGCCGGCCGACGGGCCGCCGGCCGCGAACTCCCAGGCCAGCGTCGCGAGCGCCCGCACGCCGAGGGACAGCGCGGCCTCGTCGACGTCGAACGTGGCCGTGTGGTTCGTCGACGCGATTCCGCGCGCCTCGTTGCGCGAGCCGAGGAGGAAGTAGAACGTCGGCGCCTTCTGCGCGTAGAAGGGGAAGTCCTCGGCCACCATCTGCGGCGGCACGCGCACGGCGCCCGCGCCGAACACCCGGGCGAGAACGGGCGCGGCGAGGGCGGCGAGGCCCGCGTCGTTGACGGTGGGCGGGTTGCCCTCGTCGTAGAAGGACAGCGTCGCGGTGGTGCCGTGCGCGGCGGCCACGTGCTCGACGGTCCGGGCCATGCGCTCCTTGATGAGCGCGCGAACGCCCGCGTCGTGGGTGCGCACGGTGCCGTCCATCGTCACGTGGTCGGCGATGATGTTGAAGCGCGTGCCGCCCTGGATCTTCCCGATCGTGAGGACGCGCGGCTGGCGGCCGTCGACCTGGCGCGAGACGACGAGCTGGAGGGCCTGCACGATCTCGGCCGCGACCGGCACGGGGTCGATGCCCTTCCACGGCTCGGCGCCGTGGACGGTCTGGCCCCGGACCTCGATCGTGAACGTGTCGCTCGAGGCGAAGACGGGCCCGTCGCTCCAGCCGGCCTGCCCGACGTCGACCCAGCCCCCGATGTGGAGGCCGAAGACGGCCTCCGCCTTCGGGTCGTCGAGGGCTCCTTCTTCGACCATCACCGGCGCGCCGCCGCGCTCTCCCGCGGGCGCTCCCTCTTCCGCGGGCTGGAAGAGGAAGACGACGGTCCCCGGCAGCTGTGCCTTGAGCGACGCCAGCACCTCCGCGGCGCCGAGGAGGATGGCGGTGTGCGCGTCGTGCCCGCACGCGTGCATGACCCCGTCGACCGTGCTGCGATAGGGGACGTCGTTCTTCTCGGGGATCGGCAGCGCGTCGATGTCGGCGCGAAGGGCCACGACGCGGCCGGGCCGGCCACCGCGGAGGACGCCGACGACACCCGTGCGCGCGACGGGGTAGCGGACGTCGAGGCCGAGGGCGCGGAGCTTCTCCGCCACGAGGCGGCCCGTCCGCTCCTCGCGGTTGCTCAGCTCCGGGTGCTGGTGGAGGTCGCGGCGTGTCGCGACCACCTGCGGGGTGATCCTCTCGGCCGCAGCGCGGATCGCCGCGTCGGGAGCGAGCGAGCGCGGGGCAGGAGCGGTCGCGGCGGCCGCGGCCGCGAGGACGAGGAGCTGGATCATCGGGACGCCTCCGGAAGCGCAGTCATCATACGCGCGCGCGGCGGGGGCGGTCGCCCGCGGCGAGCCGCTCGACTTCGCCGGGCGAGAGCTCCCGCCACTCGCCGCTGGCGAGGCCGGTCTCCTCGAGCGAGAGGCGGCCGATGCGGACGCGGACGAGCTCCCGCACCTCGTGGCCGACCGCGGCGCACATGCGCCGCACCTGCCGGTTGCGCCCCTCGGTGAGGACGATCTCGAGCCAGGCCTCCGGTCCGCGGGCCGCGCTCGCGGCTCGCGAGCCGCGGGGCGTGCCGAGGAGGCGCACCCGCGCCGCACGCGTCTCGCCGTCCTCGAGCGGCACGCCCTCGCGCAGGGCGCGGAGCGCCTCCTCGTCGGGCACGCCGTCGACGCGCGCGTGGTAGGTCTTGGGCACGTGGGCCGCGGGCGTAGTGAGCCGCTCGCCGAGGCGGTGGTCGTTCGTGAGGACGAGGAGCCCCGAGGTGTCGCGGTCGAGGCGGCCGGCCGGGAAGACCCACCGGCCGACGTCGCCGAGCGCGTCGTAGACCGTGGGGCGGCCGCCGGGGTCGACGCGCGTCGTGACGAGGCCGACCGGCTTGTGGAGCGCGATCACGACGCGCGGGGTGGCGTCGGAGACGACGGCGCCGTCGACGCTCACCTCGCAGCGGTGCGGCAGGATCCACCGGGCGGGATCGCGCTCGACCCGGCCGTCGACCCGGACGCGGCCTTCCGCCACGAGGCGCGCCGCCTCGGAGCGGGAGGCGACGCCGAACTTCGAGAGGGCGCGGGCGAGCGAGAGCGCGCCCGCCGGCCTCACGCCGGCCCGGGCGGCCGCTCGCCGAGCGCGAACGTCATCTCGCCTTCGCACACGACCTTCCCGTCGACGAGGGCGCGGCCGCGGAGCGAGCCCATCTTGCTGCGCATGCGGATGACCTCGCACTCGAGGAACACCTGGTCGCCGGCGACCACGGGGCGACGGTAGCGCACGCGGTCGATGCCCATGAAGTAGACGAGCCGGGCGCGGTTCTCGGGCTTGGCGAGGATGAGCACGGCGCCGGCCTGGGCCATCGCCTCGGTGAGGATGGACGCGGGCATCGTCGGCACTCCGCCCGGCCCGGCGATGAAGTAGCGCTCGTTCGACGTGACGTTCTTCACCCCGACGACGCGCCGGTCGCTCTCGAGCTCGACGATGCGGTCGACGAGGAGGAAGGGCGAGCGGTGAGGGAGGATGGTCTTGATCTGCTCGATGTCGAGCGGGAGCTTGAGCGCGCCTTCGGCCATGGAAGCGTCGAGTGTACACCGGGGCCTCCGGAGGCCGCGTGGTAACATGCCGCGTGAGACCCGACGCCAAGTCCGCGGCGCCGCTCCCGGGCGAGCTGCTCGCGGAGCTCCTCGCGATCGCGGGCGACGTCAACTCGGTCCTCGAGCCGGAGGACCTGTTCGGCACGATCGCCCACAAGCTGCGGCGCGTCCTCGACTACCGCATCCTCGACATCTTCCTGCCTGATCCGGAGGGGTTCCTCGTACCCGCCTACGTCGAGGGATACGACCTCGCGACGGCGTCGCGCTTCCGCATGGCCCCCGGCGAGGGGATCGTGGGCGCGGCGGCCCGGTCGCGCGAGCCGGTGTTCGTGCCGGACGTCTCGAAGGACCCGCGCTACGTGGCCTTCTTCCCGGGGGTCGTGGCCGAGCTCGCGATCCCACTCCTCGGGAAGGACCGCCTCGTCGGCGTCCTGAACATCGAGGGGCCGGCCGTCGAGCCATTCACCCCGGAGGTGCGGACCGCGCTGCGCCTTCTCGCGAGCCACCTCGCGGGGGCGATCGAGAACGCGACTCTCTACCGCGAGACCCGCTGGTATGCCGGGCTCCTCGCCACGCTCTACGACATCGGCAAGGAGACGGCCTCGATCCTCGATCTCGACGCTCTCCTGCAGCGCCTCGCCGAGATCGTCAAGCGGGTGATCGACTACGAGATGTTCGGCATCCTCCTCCTCGACGAGGAGCGGCAGGAGCTCGTGCTGCGCAAGGCCGTGAACTTCGGTCCCGGCAAGGAGAGGAGCCGGCTCCCGGTGAGCGAGGGCCTGTGCGGAGCCGCGGTGCGCAGCCGCGAGCCGGTGCTCGTGGGCGACGTGCGGAAGGACGCGCGCTACGTCGGCCTCGTTCCGGAGACTCGATCGGAGCTCGTGGTTCCGCTCGTCCACAAGGACCGCGTCGTCGGAGTCCTCGACCTCGAGTCGCCGGTCCTCGACCGTTTCACCGAGGAGCACGTCACCGTCCTCGTACCGCTCGCGAGCCAGGTCGCGGGCGCCGTCGAGAACGCGCGGCTCGTGGCCCAGCTGCGGAAGAACGAGGTGCGTCTCTCCCGGGAGCTGCGGATCGCCCGCGACATCCAGCACGCGCTCTTCCCTGAGGGCTCGCCGTCCGGCCAGGGCTGGGAGGCGTCGGCCCACTTCCGCCCGGCCCGGGAGCTCGGCGGCGACCTCTACGACTTCTACGACATGGGCGGAGGCCGCCTCGGGGTCGCGACGGGCGACGTGGCCGGCAAGGGCGTCCCGGCCGCCCTCTACGCCGCGTTCGCGTCGGGAGCCGTGCGCTCGCGGGCCTTCGAAAGGCGGCCTCCGGCCGACCTGATGAGCCGGGTCAACCGGACGCTGCGCCGGCGGGGCGTCGAAGGCCTCTTCATCACCCTCGCCTACGCGCTCTTCGACTTCCAGGACCGCTCGATGCGCGTCGCGAACTCGGGCCTGCCCCACCCGCTGCACTACCGGGCTGCGGCGAAGGCGGCCGCGACGGTGGCCGTGTCCGGCCTCCCGCTCGGCACCTTCGACGGCGTGGTGTACGACGAGGTCGAGGTCGAGCTCGGGCCCGGGGACGCCGTCGTCTTCTACAGCGACGGGGTCGTCGAGGCGCGGGCCGGGCACGAGGAGTACGGCGTCGAACGGCTCCTCCGAGGGCTCGAGGAGCACGCCCGGATGGACGCGACGGCCCTGGGGGAGAGCCTTCTCGCCGACCTCGAGGCCTTCCTGGGCGGCGAGACGCCGGCCGACGACGTGACTCTCGTCGTGATCAAGATCCTGTAGAATCGGGACTTACAGCAAAGCTCACGGGAAAGTGACAGCCGTCACAGGAGGGCTTGCCCCCTCTTGGGAGACTGAGCTTTGGCCCGAATCGAGCGAAGGGCTCCTTTTTGAAGAAGGTCTTGTGTTTCATGGCGCTGGCCGCCCTCCCGGCCTCCGCCCCCGGGCAGGTTCTGACCTTCTCGGCGCGGAGCGACCTCGTCGTGTTTTCCGCGACGGCGGTCGACGGCAAGGGACGGCCGGTCACGAACCTGCGGCGTGACGAGTTCCGGGTCTACGACGATGGCCGCCCGCAGCCGCTCGCGCACTTCCACCAGGGCCTCGGCCTGCCGGCCCGAGTTCTGCTGCTCGTCGACGCGAGCGGCTCGATGAACGAGGACTGGAAGGTGGCGAGCGCCCGGCGAGCCGCCAGCCAGATTCTGGACGTGCTCGGGGCCGAGGACCAGGTCGCGCTCGCCGGCTTCGACAGCAAGTACTGGGGCATCGTCGCCTTCACGCGGGACAAGGGGGCCGTGCGCCGCGGGCTCTCGTCCGTGACGCCATTCGGGTCGACGGCGCTCCACGACGCCCTCGACAAGGCCTCCCGGGACATCGCGAGCCACGGCGAGGGGCGGCGGGCCGTCGTGGTTCTGACGGACGGGGTCGACACGTCGAGCACGTCGACCCCCGACCAGGTGATCGAGCGCTCGCGCGCGCTCGACGTGCCGATCTACGCCGTGTCGGTCGTTTCGCCGCTCGACGATCCCGCTTCGGAGAGCTTCGCGGGTGACAAGGACGATGGGAAGGCCCTGGCGGCGGCGGAGACTCTGTCGCGCTACGCCGCGCTCTCCGGGGGGCTCGCGTTCCGCGTGAGCGACTCCACGGCCCTCGTCGCCGCCGCCACCCGCATCGCGACCGAGCTGAAGCACCAGTACCGTCTGGGCTGGGACCCGCCGCAGGGCCCCTCCCGTTTCCGGCGCGTGGCGGTCGTGACGACCCGCAAGGGCGTCACGGTGCGCACGCGCAGCGGCTACGTCCCGCCGTCCTGATCCGTCTGGAATGGCCGGCCGGGCCACGCCCGGCGGCCGGTTCGAAGGAGGTCGTAAAGGTGAGAATGATGATCGTGCCGCTTCTGGCGGCCGCCGTGGCGCTGTCGGGCTGTGCGAAGAAGTCCTACGTCCAGCGCGAGGTCGGCGAGGTCAACAAGAAGATCGACGCCGTCTCGGCCGAGGTCGAGAAGACCCAGCAGCGGGTCCAGCAGAACGAGGTCCGCATCGACTCCGTCGACAAGTCCGCCCAGTCGGGCATCAACGAGGCCAAGGGCTCGGCCGCCCAGGCCATGACGAAGGCCCAGGAGGCGGAGAAGACGGCCAAGGGCAAGCTCATCTACACGGTGACGCTGTCGAACGACAAGGTCACCTTCCCGGTGAACAAGGCCGAGGTCAGCCCCGAGGCGAAGGCGCTCGTCGACGAGGCCGTGGCGCCGCTCGTCAAGGAGAACCGCGGCGTGTACTTCGAGATCGAGGGCCACACCGACGGCAGCGGCGACGAGGCGTACAACTTCAAGCTCGGCGAGGAGCGCGCGATGGCCGTCCGCGACTACATCGCGAAGACGCACGGGATCGCCCTCAGCCGCCTGAACGTGATCTCCTACGGCGAGGACAAGCCGGTCGCCGACAACAAGACGAAGGATGGCCGCGCGCAGAACCGGCGCGTGGTGATCCGCATCCTCGAGTAGGCGCCGCCCCGCCTCCGGGCGGGAACGGAGGGCCCCGGCCCCGCGCGCCGTCCGTCGGCGCCGGGGCCGTGCTTTTTTCGGCCCCGGGGAATGCCCGGGAGCCTCCGGCCGTATCATCGGCGGAGGTGATGGGTTCCGGCCCGAACGCGCCCCGCGTCCCCCCGCCCGAGCCGGACGAGGGCTTCCTCGTCGCACGCGCGCGGCGGGGCGACGCGGCCGCGTTCGAGGAGCTGGTGCGGCGGCACCAGCGCCGCGTCTACGCCGTGGCCCGGCGGATCGTGCGCGCTCACGACGTCGCCGACGACGTCTCGCAGGAGGCCTTCGTGCGGGCCTGGCGGTCGCTCGACCGGTTCGAGGCAGGGCGGCCCTTCGCTCCGTGGGTCTGCCGCATCGCCGCGAACCTCGCGATCAACCACGTCCGCTCTCCGCGCGCCCGCGAGGACGGCTTGCCCGAGGGTCACGCCGAGACCCCGGCCCGGGACGCGGGCCCGCTCGGATCGGTGCTCGACGCGGAGGCCGGCCGCGCGCTCGACGCGGCGGTGGCGGCGCTGCCCGTGGAGCAGCGCGCCGTCTTCGTGCTCCGCTCCGTGGAGGAGATGTCGTACGAGGCGATCGCGGAGGCGCTCGCGCTGAGCCCGGGCACCGTGATGAGCCGCCTCTTCCGCGCGCGGGAGAAGCTGGCCCGCGCCCTCGCCCCGTACCTCGGGGCGGCGGCGCGACGGAAGGGAGGGGCCGCGTGAGCGCGGACGGCCACGAGCGCGAGCGGCTCTCCGCGTACCTCGATGGCGAGCTGCCGGCGGCGGATGCGGCGGCGGTGGCCACGCACGTCGCGGCCTGCCCCGACTGCGCGGAGCGGCTGGCGGAGCTGGCCGCGGTCGACGAGCGGTTCGCGGCGACGCCGCTCGTCGCCCCCGACGGGTACTTCGACAGCTATGCCTCCCGGGTGCGGGCGCGGCTCGCGGCGGCGCCGCCGCGGCCGGCGACGCGGCTCGGGCCCGCGTGGGCGTGGGCGGCCGCGGCGGCGCTCGTGCTGGCGGTCGTGACGCCTCTGACGCTGCGGCGGCCCGGGGTGATCGCCCCACCCGCGGACGGGGCCGCTGCCCCGGAGCCGCGGGCGGATCGCGCGGCCGCTCACCCGCCGGCCGAGGTGGGCGGGATCGCGCGGCCGGCGGCGCCGACGCCCGTCCAGTCGCAGCCGGGTGCGGCCGCCGCGACCATCGAGCGGCCTGCCGCCGACGCCCCGCAGCGTGCTCCGTCCGCGCCGCTTCGACAGGCCGCCGAGCCCGGACCCGAGCCGGCCCCGCGGCGGGCGGCGCCCGGCTCCGTGGCACCGCCGACGGCCGTGGCCGTGTCCGGGGCGGCGGCGTCGGCCCCCGCGCCGGCGTCGGCACCGGGGAGGATCCGGGAGGAGGCAGCGCCGGCATTCCCCGACGCTGCGGCGGGGAATGCCGGCGCGGCGCGGGCGGCCGCGGGGGGTGCCGCCGGGCGTCTGCAGGAGGCCGAGAGGTCGGAGGCGGAGGGCACGGTCGCCGGCTACGGTGTGGCAGCGTCGGCGGAGAGCCGGGCGAAGGGCATGGCGAGGGCGGCTGCGGCCGACGCGGTCGAGCCGGCCGCGGGCGCGCGGGCCGCCTACGCGGGTCTCGCCGCGGCGACGCCGCGATCGGCCCCGGAGTGGCGGCGGGCGGGCCGCGGCTGGCAGGCCTTCGCGGACGAGCATCCGGGCGACCGGCGCGCGGACGAGGCGCGGGTCCGTGCGGTCGAGGCCGCGTTCGAGGCTTGGCGGGCCGGCGGCGACGCGGCGGACCGGCGGGCGTTCGAGGCCGGGGCCCTCGCCTACCTCGCTCGCGACGATGCGGCGCAGCGCGCGCGGGTCGAGGCGCTCGTCAGGCGGGCGGGGACGCCGCCCCGCTGACGGCGCGCCCGGCCGCGAGCCGGCTGTGGCGGAAGCCGTAGGCGAAGTAGAGCGCCGCGCCGATCGCCATCCAGATCCCGAAGCGGATCCAGGCCGCGCGCGGAAGGCCCCACATCACGAAGAGGCAGGCGAACGCGCCGAGCGGGGCCACGAGCCAGACGAAGGGCACGCGGAAGGGACGCGGCCGGTGGGGGTCGCGGATGCGCAGGGCGAGGACGCCCAGGCAGACGACGAGGAACGCGAAGAGCGTCCCGATGTTGGTGAGGTCGTAAGTCTCGTCGTCGTCGAGGAAGGTCGAGCCGAGGGCCACGACGAGGCCGGTGACGATGGTGGTGACGTGGGGCGTTCGGTAGACCGGGTGCACCGCGCGGAAGGCTTTCGGCAGGAGGCCGTCGCGGCTCATCGAGAAGAAGATCCGCGGCTGGCCGAGCTGGAAGACGAGGAGGACGGCGGTCATCGAGACGATGGCCCCGAAGGAGATGATGGCCTGGCCCCAGCCGATCCCGGCCGCCTCGAAGGCGCGGGCGAGCGGGTCGGAGCCCTTGAGCTGCTGGTAGGGCACGAGCCCCGTCGCGACCGCGCCGACGACGACGTAGATGAGAGTGCAGATGACGAGCGAGCCGAGGATGCCGCGCGGCATGTTCCGCTGGGGGTCCTTCGTCTCCTCGGCCGCGGTCGAGACCGCGTCGAATCCGATGTAGGCGAAGAAGACGATGGCCGCGCCCTGGTGGATGCCGCGCCAGCCGTTCGGAGCGAAGGGCGTCCAGTTGCGCGGGTCGAGGTAGAGGGCCCCGACCCCCACGAAGAGGGCGAGGACGGCGAGCTTCAGGACCACCATCGCGTTGTTGAGCCACGCGCTCTCGCGCACGCCGATGACGAGCACCCAGGTGATGAGAGCGACGACGACGATCCCCGGCACGTTGATCGCGACGTGGTGGCCGAGCACGACGGGAAGCTCGGCGACCCGCTCCGGGAAGGACAGCATCACGTCGCGGTAGCTGTGGCACAGCCAGAAGGGGAACTCGGTCCCGAAGAAGCGCAGGAGGGAGGCGAAGTAGCCGGACCACGCGATGGCCACCGCGACGTTGCCGACCGCGTACTCCAGGATGAGGTCCCAGCCGATGATCCAGGCCACGAGCTCGCCGAGGGTCGCGTAGGCGTAGGTGTAGGCGCTGCCGGCGATGGGAATGAGCGACGTGAGCTCGGCGTAGCACAGCCCGGCCAGGGCGCACACGATGCCGAGGAGAACGAAGGAGAGGACGAGCGCGGGGCCGGCGCCGTAGCGGACGACCGTCCCGTCGGCCGTCACCTCGCCGACCGCGGCGGTGCCGATCGCCGAGAAGATCCCGGCGCCGATGACCGCGCCGATGCCGAGCATCACGAGGTCGAAGGCGCCGAGCGTGCGCTTGAGGCCGGAGCCGCCCCCCTCGACGTCAGCGACGATGTCCGAGACGGCCTTGGTCCGGAAGAGCGAGCTCATGCCGCCTCCGTGTGCGTCGTGTCCCGCGGGCGGCCGCGCCGGGCGCGGCGGACGCGCATGATAGCATCGAGGCTCCCCGGGCACGACGAGAGGGAGAGGTGTCGGATGCTGGTGGTCATGCGTCAGGACGCGACCGCGGACGAGATCGGGAGCGTGGTGCGCGCGGTGGAGGCTCGCGGCTTCCGGGCACACCCGATCCCCGGGGCGCAGCGGACCGCCATCGGAGTCACCGGCAACCGCGGCGCCGTCGACCGGCCGGTGTTCGAGAGCCTGCCCGGCGTGCTCGAGGTCATCCCCGTCACGCACTCGTACAAGCTCGTCTCGCGGGAGGTGAAGCCCGAGGACTCGATCGTCCGTGTGGGCGGCGTGCCGGTGGGCGGGAAGGCTCTCGTGATCGCGGCCGGCCCGTGCGCCGTCGAATCGCTCGAGCAGGTGCTGACAGTGGCGCGCGCGGTGAAGGCGGCGGGGGCGGCGATCCTGCGGGGCGGGGCGTTCAAGCCGCGGACGAGCCCGTACTCGTTTCAGGGCCTGGGCGAGGAGGGCCTGAAGATGCTGGCCGCCGCGCGGGAGGAGACGGGGCTGCCGGTCGTCACCGAGGCCCTCGACGTCGAGGGTGTCGACCTCGTCGAGGAGTGGGCGGACTGCATCCAGGTCGGCGCGCGGAACATGCAGAACTTCTCGCTGCTCAGGCGTTGCGGCAGGGCGAGGAAGCCGGTCCTCCTCAAGCGGGGCCTCGCCGCGACGCTCGAGGAGTTCCTGATGTCGGCGGAGTACGTCCTGGCCGAGGGGAACTACGACGTGATCCTGTGCGAGCGCGGGGTGCGGACCTTCTCGGACTTCTCCCGGAACACGCTCGACCTCGCGGTCGTCCCGGCGGTGAAGGCGCTCTCGCACCTGCCGATCCTGGTGGACCCTTCCCATGGCACGGGCCGGCGGGACAAGGTGCGCCCGATGTCGCGCGGGGCGGTGGCGGTCGGGGCGGACGGCCTGATTCTCGAGGTGCACCACGACCCGGACCGCGCGCTGTCGGACGGCCCGCAGTCCATCACACCGGCCGCGTTCGGGGAGCTCGTGGGGGAGCTTCGGGAGATGGCGCCCGTGCTGGGGCGCGGCCTCTAGCCGCCGCAGTCAGGCGAGCTCGATCAGGTTCCGGTCGAGGAGGCGGGCGAAGATGAGGAGGGCCTCCTCCTCCCCCATCGGGCACAACTTCAGGATGGACTGGATGTCCCACTGCCCGTTGACCCGGGAGAGGACGAAGCCCTCCTGCGGATCGAGGGTTTCGCGGGTCAGGGTCTGGAAGTCGACGCGCACGCGGGGAACGCCGGTCACCGGGATGTCGCGCCTGGCCCTCTCGCCCCGCCGGGCCTCCATGGTGGCGATGAGGCCCTTCTTCGCGTTCTGGTTGAGGCGGTCGAGGGCGAGCACCTCCTCGTAGGCCTTCACCGCTGCGTCGTAGCGGCGCTCCTGCAGGCGCTGGTAGGCGAGGGCGAGAAGAGCCTGGATCGCCCCGACGGGGTCGCTCGGGGTGGCGGCCGCCTGCACCGGATTCGGGGTGACGAGGCGCCGTGCGTGCATGTCGAAGAGAAGGGCGGCCGTCTCGAAGTCCGAGCGTCGCAGCTCGAGGCTCATCTCGGCCAGGGAACGGCCGGCGGTGACGTAGCCCAGGACCTGGATGTGGAGCGGGTCCGTGGGTGGGCCGGCGGCGGGAGCGGCCTGGAAGGTCGTCTCCATCGAGGGGAAGACCTCTCGGATCCGCTGCCACTCGTCGACGCGCCTGATCCCCTCGAGGATCACGGGGGTGACCGGCGTCTCGAGAGTGATGTGGATGTTGTCGGGGAAGTCCCCCTCCCGGAACTCGAACTGCCCGGACGGCCAGAGAAAGAGGTCGTAGATCGTCTCCTCGGCCTTCGCCTTGAGGGCCTGGCGCAGGGCGTCCTCTTCGAGGATGCCGTCGGCGACGAGGATCGTGCCGAGCAGGCGCCCCTTCTCCTCCTGCGCGGCGAGAGCGCGGAAGAGCTGCTCCTCGGTGACGAGCCGGAGGCGGATGAGGAACTGCCCGAGCGACTCGCGGGGATCGTTCGACCACGAGGATTGCACGTGGCCGTCGCGCAGCAGGATGCGCTTCTGGATGGAGCGCCGCTCGACGTGGAGCGTGCCGGTCTTGCGACCGGTGGCCACCCACTGGAGGACGTCGGGCAGCGCCATCGTCCGGAGGTCGCCCCGCAGGCTCATGCTTCGGGCCCGGCCGCGCGGCTCAGCTCTCGTCCCAGGACACGTCCCAGAAGAGATAGTCGCGCCAGGAGTCCGGCGTGCGGTGGAGCCCCAGGCTGAGCGTCAGATGGGGCATCGCCGGAGGCCGACGCGGACGGCGCACGAGGCGCAGGCCGGCGTCCTCCGGCAGGCGGTCGCCTTTCCTGCGGTTGCAGGGGATGCAGCACGTCACGATGTTGTCCCATTCCTTGCGCCCGCCGCGGGCCACCGGGATGACGTGGTCGAAGGTCAGCTGGGAAGGCGCGAGACGGTCGCCGCAGTACTGGCAGCGGTGCTCGTCACGGGCGTACACGTTGGCGCGAGAGAACGGCACGTCGGCGAAGGAGCGTTTCATACGGACGTGACGGAGCAGGCGAAGCACCGAAGGGAGCTTGACCCGCACCGTGACGCCCCGGATCTCCCGGTCGTATACGGCGATGACCTCGACCTTGCCCTGGAAGAGGAGCGTGACCGCTTTTTGCCACGAAACGACCCTCAGGGGTTCGTACGTGGCGTTCAGGACGAGCGTCTGATCCATCGTCGCGATCGCGACGATTGTGCCGTTCGCGTTGGAAGGCTGTCAAGGAAGCCGGTCACCGGGCGGGGGCGGGGGTGCCGGCGTCCGCTAGCGCTGCACGCGGGCGGTGCCGCCCTTCATCACGCGTTCGACCTCCGCGAGGCTCGCCATGGTGGTGTCTCCCGGCGTCGTCATGGCGAGGGCGCCGTGGGCCGCGCCGCAGTCGACGGCGTACTGGGGACCTCTTTCGGCGATGAGGCCGTACACGAGGCCCGAGGCGAACGAGTCGCCGCCACCGACGCGGTCCCAGATCTCGAGGCCGTCGTAGGCCCGGGACCGGTGGAGCTGGCCGTCCATGTAGAGGACGGCGGCCCAGTCGTTGACGGTGGCGGTGCGGGCGTTGCGGAGCGTGGTGGCGACGGCCTGGAAGTTCGGGAAGGCCCGTGTCGCCGTCTCGATCATGCGGCGGAAGTTGGCGGGGTCGAGGGCGGAAAGGTGCTCGTCGAGCCCCTCGACCTCGAAGCCGAGCGCGGCCGTGAAGTCCTCCTCGTTGCCGAGCATGACGTCGACGTACCGGGCGAGCTGGCGGTTCACCTCCTGGGCGCGCTTCTTGCCGCCGATCGACTTCCAGAGGGAGGCGCGGTAGTTGAGGTCGTAGGAGACGACGGCGCCGTGGCGCTTCGCGGCGGCCATGGCTTCGCTGGCGACGAGGGGGGTCGTCTCGGAGAGGGCGGCGTAGATGCCTCCGGTGTGGAGCCAGCGGGCGCCGTCGCGGCCGAAGACCGCGTCCCAGTCGACGTCCCCCGGCTTCATCTGCGAGGCTGCGGTGTGGCCGCGGTCGGAGCAGCCGACCGCGGCGCGGACGCCGAAGCCGCGCTCGGTGAAGTTGAGGCCGTTGCGGACGGTGCGGCCGACGCCGTCGTCCGGCACGAAGCGGACGTGGCTCTGGTCCACGCCCCCCTGGTAGACGAGGTCCTCGACGAGGCGGCCGACGGGGTTGTCG
>WBZP01000695.1_pt2 | contig 37618 bp, 33 predicted proteins | sample 5204301 | NCBI WGS metagenome assembly WBZP01 (sample SAMN12412401, study PRJNA552823) | activated sludge metagenome | isolation source: activated sludge from nitrification reactor of wastewater treatment plant... | place: USA: Pennsylvania | collected 2017 | reverse complement strand
CACCCCGCCGAAAAATTGAGCGCCGAATGTCCAGGAACCTCCGAGGTCCGGGTCCGACCGACCCGGTATGTTGACATGGGTAAGTACTCCGTTCGACAGACCGCCCCCGAGGCCAATGTACGGAACTACCGTCTTCCCTGGGTAGCGAAGAATCAGATTCACCATCGAATTAAAGACCCAGAGGTTCGTACTGGCTGATGATCCCGCGCGGATCGGCGACGAAAAGGTGATCTCGCTCCCGTGACCGGAGGACTCCAGTTCGATCCCGATGCTATTGCCCAAATTGCGAGGAAACACCGCGACCTTGATGCCGGCTCCAGCTCCGTTGGTAATTCTGGTGTCAGAAGGGTTGCTCCCTTGGGCAAAGAGACTCTGATTTGAAGGAAATGCACCCAGAGTGTACAGGCTAAGAGCAACGTCCCCGGTCTCAGCGGCTGAAACCAGGCCGACTCGCGTGAATACCATCAGGAGGGCTAGGGACAAAGGAAGGATAACTGCAAACGCCTGGGAGAGAAACCAGGTGTCGAGGATACCTCTCGCTCCATTGATCCAGCAGCGCTGGCAAAAATAAAAGGGCCTCTGGGACTTGCGCCCCAAAGGCCCTTTCGATTGCGAATAGTCGAGGATCAGCTACCCTTGACGATCGTGCAATAGTCACCAACGATGCCGAGGATCTGGTGGGCCGTGTGATCGACCGAGGCCACCGTGGAGATGCCGCCAGCCGCTTTCGCCGCCGCGACGCTCGCATCACCGGTCGCAACCCATCCGAGGATTGAGGTCGCGCAGGCCTTGCCCTCTTTGGTTGCCGCAGTCGCCGTCGTCGCCACATCACCGTACTTCACATCGGTGAAGATCCAGCCCGCCGCCGGGGTCGCAACGATCTGACAACCGGTCAAGCTCAGACCAGCCGCAACAATCAATCCAAGGGACAACACGTGATACGCATGCTTCATGATTCCTCCTCGTTTAATAGATTAGTGAGTTGTGAGTAAGCTGTGTGATTGACCCACCCGACCTTTCAGTAGGAATCACTTGGCCGGAGTATAGTGGTGGATATACCGTCTGTCAATTCGTGATAGGGGCGAATGTTTGGAGCTTGAGCTGAAGAAATGGCATCAATTTCGCCTTACCGGACCATCGCAAGGAACCGCTCTTTCTAGCATATCCTGTTAAAAGAATGCCTGAACGCTCACCAGGACGTCGTTATCACGGTCGCGATGATTGTATTCCACCCGCAACGCCCAGTTCTGCGACAGGGTATAGCGGGACCCGGCAAACCAGCGGATATCCTCAGACTTGTCGCCCAGGGCGTAGCGGAGATACGTGCCTGACAACATCAGCTTCCATCGATCGGTGAGATCACTCAGTAGACCGATGGTTCCTCCGCCACCAATACGGTGGCGTTCTTCATAGGCACGGCTATAGTTAGCTTCAGCCTCCGCAAACGCAAAGTACACTTCTCGTTTGAACAGACTGGATTCCACGGCAGCCCCAATCCCACCGCTCGCCACGCCGTTGCTACAGAGTTGGCAACCGTTATGCCGGATCGTGTTCATGCCGACATTGACCTTCCAAGAGGGAACAGATGAAAGCGCATGGATCGGCGCAAGAGACGTAATGTTGACCAAACCGAACCGTTCGACACGCGCCTGTGACTGATCGTGATAATGGCGAATCCCGACCGACACCAGCTCGATCTGCGCATCCGGAGTGTACCCAGTTTCCGGATCGAGCAGATCGTGGTACGCGCCACGGAAGCTCACTTCCTCAAATGCTCGCTGGTTTCTCCATCCGGCCCCGAGGCCAATCCGGCTGGTCCCATGACCAAGGTCGGGTTGTTTTACATAAGGCTCAATCAGTACCGCCGATGGAGTGACCTTGAGTTCACTTCTAGCTCTCAGAATGGCCCTGTTTTTCTCTCGATACGGAGCCCCGTCCTCCCCTGCTCCGGCACTGTGCTGGAGTAGATAATCCGAGGTCGTCTCCAAGACGAAGGCTTGCCTCTCAATGTGAAGCGCCCGAAATCCGTCCTCCCGTAATCCGGCGGGATCCCTGATCAAGCGATCGAGCCACCCTTGCTCATCATCGGTCATCGACGTGCGCTTTCGACGCACGAGGGTACTGCGGGACGGTCGGGAAATCACCTCTCCAACAAGCCCCGCTTCTCGCAGGAGCCGAACCGTGTCGACCGGAATCGTATAGGCAGGAAAGGCATCCAGCAGATGGGCGGATGGTTCAGCCGCCTCTATCAAAGAGAGAATGTGGTAGGCGCAATTTTCACCAAAAAAGTAATAGTCAAAATAAGCATTTCCTAACTCCCAGGTGTGCATCAAGAGGCGAGTCACCTGTTGCTCGGTCAGCTTCAATCGGTATTCCCAGATATCTCGATTGTCGATATCCCGATACTCCTGCACCTTGAGGTAGTACGGGATCGTCGAGAAGTAGCCTTGATAGGAGCCGACCACGCCCTTGAACGCATACTCGATGCCGGCATCGGGGGGAAGTTGTGCCGCGTAGTTGATGGTGTAGGCCAGAATTCTCGTTTGCGGCGTCTGGTCCTTGCCGTCGACTCGTAGGAACGTATGGCCGAACATGGACGAGGGATTGTTCATGAACCCCGTCGGGAAGATGAGACTGATCGCCTCGGCGTTGAACTCATCGAACCACTTTCTGAACCGCTCACAAGGCAGCGGGGGCAATCGCACATCGTCAAACTGAAGCCGCTCCTTCAACCAGTGATACCGGCCGACGAATGCACATTGCGCAGGCTGCTTCGAGCGACCGACGACATCATCGACAAAAAACTTGGTCAGCGTGGCGGCAAGCTCGGCCTGCGGGTCGGTCTTCCCTAGGGGGGCAAGAAAGAACCCCGGATCGTCTTGCATGCTCTCCACTCCGCCGAGCCATGTTCGGCGGTAATGGAGGAGCACCTGCCACTCACGCTCCTCCGCGAGGCGCAGAGCTGCAGCGCGATTGAGCAATTCATTCAGATAAGACTGATCACCGAGCGGGCTGCAGATTCCGTGAGGGGGAACAAGGCATGCCAGAAGGACAAGCAGGAAGGTGATCGGGAAGACTCTGAAGAAACCGTGGGGTCCCAGTAGCTGCAACCAGAACCCCACGGAGATACCAACTAGTTGGCGGAAACCTTGGCCAGCATCGGATGCGTAGCCACCGCGTCATTCAACGCTTTCACGAGTGCAACCGGAGAGGTCTCGCCTGCCGACATGAGGGAGGCATACTTCTCCTGAGTCATCGCGAAGAACGCCGGCTGTTGCGCCGCCGGAATTCCCATCAACGTCGCCAAGGAAGTCAGGTGTTCACCCTGCCCCTGAGCCATGTCTTGCGCCAGGTTTTCAAAGTTCAGCGCAGCAAATACATTGACCTTCTCCTGCGCCCAGAACTTCCCATCATTGGTACAGCCGGAGGTCCCGCTGCTGATCCCGAACGTCTGATTCCCCATGAGTCCATTGGTGGTCGCTTCCATAGTCTGGATACCGATGACCTTCTGGTGGGGGTAATTCTGCCATGCCAACTTGCCCAGACCACAGCCTGGTCCAGTATCGGGATTGCCGGCGTTCGCCATCGCCAATCCAACCTGCATACCCATGAAGGCCACAGCCAACGATGCCAAGAGCACTCTCTTCATCATAAGCCCTCCTTAGTGGATAAATTACCGACTCCCCGAATAAATCTATCGGGAAATTTTTATAATTATAGACCATTTCCATGGCGAAATCGCAACCAAATATCCACGACACTCAGCCACAAAGAGATCGTTCAGCATAAACTCTGTAATGTCCAATTCACCACGGTGGCAAGCAACATAGCCAATTCTCTTTTAGCGCGAGTGAGAATCATCTCGCTTTCCATCAGGCTTCGGTTGCAGCGGGATGACTCTGGGCTCAATTCGCCCTCCAACAATGCTCAGTGTCCCGATGCCTCGTGGCAGGGAAAACCGCTTCGGTCCGGCTGATCCGGGATTGAACAACAGTGTTGGCCCATAGTGTTCAATGGCCGGACGATGACTGTGGCCGAATACACAGACGTCGGGCTGTTCCTTGTCCAGCCACGCTCTTGCTTCCACTGTCAGCTTCCCGCGCTCAAACAGGATGTGGCAGATTCCAATCGTCACCCCGGCGCGACGGATGACGCGCGACCTGGGGAAGCCGCTTTCCTCGAATCCATCGGCGTTGCCCGACACGGCGACGACCGGGGCGATCTGCTGGAGCTGCCGAATGACGTCAGGGTTGCCGATGTCGCCGGCATGGAGGATGGCTGCGACACCCGCGAAGTGCGCAATGATCGCCTGATCGAACAGGCCATGCGTATCGGCGATGACGCCGATGTGCGTCTGGCCCTTGGCGATCACGGTGCTGCAACGGGTAAAACTCCGAGCACACCCTGCACCTCACTCCACTGAAACGTGAAGGGCTCGGGGGAGCGCTTCGGGAGAGCCGCTAATTCAGCTTTCAGACGGTCCGCTCTCGCGCTGCTCATTGGATGGGTCGAGAGCCACTCCAACCGCCCTTCGTCTTTTTCTGAGAGTTTTTGAAAAAAGGTGATCATGCCCTTGGGATCGATCTTGGCGCGATACACCAGCTGCAACCCGGTCAGGTCGGCTTCCAACTCCTGCGCGCGGTCGAACTTGAGTGTCAGCAGTTCAACGCCGACTTGGCGCATCAATCCGATCAGCCCCTGCTGATCGCCGACGATGATCGCGACCACGGCCATGATGCCCAGGTTCTTCACAATCCGTTCGAGCCCGTGCCGTTGCAGCACATGGTTCAGCTCATGGCCTAACACGCCTGCCACTTCCTCTCCGCTGTCCGCCTTTTTCATTAAGCCGGTAAACACGACCACGTAGCCGCCCGGTAGCGCAAACGCATTGACGACGTCGCTTTTCACCACAGTGACTTGAAACTTGTAGGGATTGTTCGGAATCTGCTCGGCCAGACGCTGCGTCATCTCTTCGACGGCCTTGACGGCGGGGCCTTCTTTCATCACGTCTTGATGGCTCAGAAAATCCTTGTAGGCCGCTTCACCAAGCTTCTGCTCCCACTCGACCGGAATCCGGCTCACCGCCATCTCTACCAACAGATCGGCCCCGAACCAGAGCCCCAGCGCCACGGCCATGATCGAGCCAGCGATAGTCCCCCACATGACACGATGCCGGTGGCGTATCTGCCGCACTCGCTCCGCGGCCTGCTCAAACGGCTGACTCAAGTGATCCGGCGCCGCTTCACGGAACGCTCGAATGAGCTCAGGATGCTTGAGATACAATGTGCGGGCCAGCAGGCCCTCCCCCCACTTCAAGACCAGATGATCATGGTCCAGCCCACCGGCGGACACCGCCAGCCCTGTAAAGAGCACTCGCTCAGATGGAGCCGTCGATCCTGCCGGCTCATAAGCGATCGCGAGCCCATCGCCTTCAATCTGGACGAGACAGGGCGCGCCGCTGGTCGGAAACTCCTCACCGAAACAAAGGGCGTTGGGGGAAAAGTTGGTCATCCTAGGATCAATTGACCTATGAAAGGCAGGAGGCTTATGCGGATGCTCAAAACGCCAGCCAACAAGGCCGCAGGCGAGAGACAACCACAGGCGTGATCGTTTCCACCCGCCCACCCCGAGCTGCCAAGACAGCTCGTTCCTCGCGCAGGGTACGTTGAGGATTGGATCGAGCCGAGAACGAAGCTCGGGAACCAGCGCGTCTTGGCGCGCGGGGGTCGGGTGGGTGAGATAGCTGTCGTTTTCAGCATCCGCTACTCTGAGACCGGGATGAATTGTCTGATCCAGGCCCCGAAGCTGCCTGGGTTGCGGCTCTGGATATACACAATGCCCGGTCCACGGAACCGGCAGACCAGCCCTTCGCCGGACGTGAAGCTGGCAACCCAACCAGACGCGGCTTTCTCAATGTTGTACGACGTCGTCGCAGACCAGGCCACGAGGTGGCTGTTGTCCACAATGTATTCCTGATCCGGCCTGAGTTCGATTTTATGAATGGCGCCGAAGCTGTTTACCGCCAGCATCCCCTTGCCGCCGATCTTCAGAATAAAAAATCCTTCGCCCCCCAGAAGTCCACGGCTTAAACTCTGCATCTTGCTTTCGATCGTGATGGAGTCCGCCCCGGCCAGGAACCCGTCTTTCTGCACCATATATTCATTTACGCCGTCGAGCTCCAGAATGACGATTTCGCCCGGCACCGTCGGCGCCAGCAACACCTCACCCGGCCCACGACTCGCCCGCAAGGTCTGGAAGAAGAACTTTTCCCCTGTCAGCAACTTGCGGGACAACGCACCAAGAAACCCGCCTTCCATCTTGCTCTCGACATCCACAGTCGGCGAGGAACCGACCATGGCACCCGATTCGGCTTTGATATGTTCCCCGGACGCCAACTCAACCCGCACCATCGGAAACGCGCCGGGATAGAGAATTTCGCTTTTCATCGATTGATCTCCTGAAATAGACACGCAGTCTAGACGTGTTCCATACGCAAGACTCATACGCAGGTGATTCTGTGGAATGCGCGCGACACTGTCAAGCGCACATCAGGAATCGCTTAACGGGTGGGACGGAAAGGCCGGTCGCGGTGCTGAAGCTGATTCGGCGATGGAGCAGACCCCTCGCCGCCGAGGTTCTTTTTGAACTGCCGGCGAAGCGTGCGCCGTTCGTCGGGCGTCATATTCTTCCAGCGTTGGCGCATCTCATGGCGCTCTTCAGGCGGCAACGACCGAAACCACTGCCGCGCGTTGCGAATGGCCTCGCGCTTTTCCGGCGGCAACTCGCGAAAGCGCTGGAACCGGTCGCGCAGTCGCTGTTGATCGTCCGGAGACATCTGTCGCCACTCCTGGAACCGTTGCCGCGCCTCGATGCGTTCATCAGGATTCATGTTCGACCACTGCCGCGCGCCGTTGCGCAAGCGCTCCTGACGATCCGCCGGCAGCTGATCCCAGTCCTGATTGAATTTCTGCAACAACTGTTGCTCCTGCTGATTCAATTGACCCCACGGTACGCCTGGAGATTCAGCCTGGGCCCATGCCGCGAGACTCCATCCAAGGAGCAGAATAATGTTGAGTACAAATCCCCTCATCGCTTCATCTCTCGCATGGGATCGATTGGACGGCCCCCTTGCTGATCAGCCCCTTCACGGTTTTCCCGTCGATTCGTTCGCGGCGCTTCTTGCGGCGACCCTGATCGCTGATCCTTTGGGGGAGTCACCGCCTCGGCACCCGACAATTCAACAGCATGAAACGGGTCGACCCATCGGCCATCGCCCATGTGCCAATTTCCTAAAAATTCCAGGAACTCGGCATCCGGAGCCTGCGCGGCCTCAGGCGGCGCGGCAGCCGACGATCCCGCCGTCCACAGCAACGCGCAGCACATCCAGCCCAAGCACGTCTGCCCGCTACCCTGCCTGGTCATCACCGGCCAGCCAATGAAAAAATTCGAGATCTTCGGCTAGCTCGACATTCTCGACTGACGTGACGAGCTCGAAATCATCCAACGACACGGCCGCATGCTGAGGAGGCGCCGCCAGTTGTGCCCAGAGCAGCACGGCCAGCGCCGCAAGCGAGGCTACTGCCAGGCCGGAAACCCAGGTACGCCAAGGAGACCGGCGCGCATAGGCATCCAACGCGGCCAGCCGTCCCTGCTGCAGTCGGAGGGCCGTCGCATGATCTACCTCGCCGACGGCACGATCCAACACCACCTTGGCCTGGCCGACAAACTCATGATCGCTGTGATGCAGATCCTGATTCATGGCCAATGATTTCCTAATCGCGTTCGAAGCGCATGAATGGCACGGAAATAGTGTGTCTTCACGCTCCCCTCAGAGCAGCCCATCGCCGCCGCGGTTTGCGCCACATCCAGCTCTTCCCAAGCCCGCAGTAAAAACGCTTGCTGCTGGCGGAAAGGCAGCGTACGCAATGCCGCATCAAGCGCCGCCGAGGCCTCCTTGATCTTCAGTTGGTGGTCTGCCGTCGGGGTCGTCGTATCGGCGATCGCGTCCAATGGATCGCCGGCTTCCTCGCCGTCCTCGTCGCGCCCCAACCAGAGACGCCAGCGAGACCGGACTTTTGTCCGCCGATACCAATCGCGAATCTTGGATTGCAAGATCCGATGAAACAGCGGCCCCCATTCCGCTTCGTCGCGCATGCCATACCGCTCGACCAGCTTGAGCATGGCCTCCTGCACAAGATCCAGCGCCTCGTCATCGTGTCCCGTGGCGATCTGTGCCATCCGAAACGCGCGGCGTTCGACTCCGGCCAAAAATCGATCCAGCGCCCGTGTCTCCTCCAGAGTCGAAATCCTCCCACCCAGATAACATTGACCACTGTGGGCCGGTGTCAGACTACGAGCGAGTGCCATTCCCGCTCCTCACCTCGGTGCTGACAGAACACGATCCTGCGCCGTGCAACTGATTGTCATGGGATCTGCCCTCCAGGTCAAGACGTGCGTTCCACAAGACTCCCAGTCAGAGAAAGCCGCATATTTATCTAACGTCTTAAGGAGCCTGAGGTTGACACCGACTGGCGACGAGAACGCGGCGGTCAACAGCGTCTCGACTGTGCGGTGAGACAGGAAACCGGTGAGATTACTTCGACTTCGGAGCAGGCTTGGCTATAGCTGCCGCAGGTTGATTGAGGGGAGCAGGTTGATTAAGAGGAATGGAGACGACGACGTCCTGCTGCGGATCCGCATCTTGGTCCTTACCATCGTGGCCCACGCTATACATGACCCCTCTCCTGAGATTGACCAACATCGGAAGGCCCGTATAGGGATCATAAAAGCGTTGACCGGCTTTAGCAATCCGCGCCAGCAGATCGGCATCCTGTGGACCACGTCGTAGCCAGGCTTGCAGGCTCGCCAGGCGGAGACGCGCATCGGTGTCGACAACCAAACCATTGTAGTGATCCCATGCCGGAAGCGGATCAATGCCGATGATGTTTTCAATCGGATTCGTCACATAGTCCATGACGCTGGTCGCCGGATGCTTGATATACGTGGTGCGCTTTGGCATGGCGCCATACCGGCCTTCTCCGGCGGCCTTATATGACGCTTCGTAGTATTCAGCGTAGTCGTTGAATCGTCGTTGTTTCGGCAGCGGAAGCATGCTGGCCACGCTGACATGGAACGGCACGTCCTCACCCCGGTCAGCATCGAGTTGTGCCCCGTACGACTTGGTCGCCAAGACCAACTGACTCTGCATCGGCCATCGCATCGACGACTCGACCGGATCGAGCGGGCGAAGCATCTTCGTGATCCGGGGAAGCGCCTTGCCGTCGAAGTCCGGCTTGACCAGCAGCCCTGAGGCAACCGCAATATCATCGTTGATCGCCTGGAGCGCCATCATCTTGACCGGAAGGGTCTTCGCCTGGCTGAGCGTGGTCCGCCAGGCTTCCATGTCACCTTCCAGCCGCTCAACTCCAGCCTCGGGAACAGCCCCTTGGCTAAACTCTTCCGCCACATGCAGCCGATGCGCAAAGAGGATCGCCGCACAGGGCGGTGTCACCGCCTGCCCATGCCCCCAATCCTCAAACGGCATCTTGAGCCATTGCCGGTAACGGCCGAGGGACACCGTCGCCTGACTCGTCCAGCCTTTCAGGCTGTCCGCTTGGGCCTTGAACTGCCCGGCTGGATCCGCTGACCTGTACCAACCCTGTGCCACACTCGCAGACGCGTTCTTCTGATTGGCTCCGGCCATACCCTCATTTTCACCATAGCAGACCGCAGCCATCCCTCTATCCTGGGCATCCGGTTTTCGCTCGTACCCTGCCTGAACCGGATCCGCCGTGGCATCCGCTTCGAATCCGAGCAAGAGCAGGTATCCGTTTTTGCCGGAGTCCATCATGGCGCGTTGAGGTGACGTCGTCAGACTTTGAAATGCCGGGCTCGGCTTTTCTTCCATCACCAACCAGGTCAGACCCACGGCCCCAATGGCCATTGCCACGATCGCCACAGACAATACCGCCAGACCTACTATCGACGTCACGAGCGCACGCGTCGTCGAGAAGCAGGAACCGATGAACACCGACAGGCCAATACGAACGCGCGCCAGCTTCGCGCTCAACCGTGGACGTGGTTTAAGAGCAGCCGTTCGCTCAGTCGTCTCAGTTCGCGTATGACGGCCCGATGACTGGAAGAGCACATCGACGGCCGACGCAGCCGTAGACGGGACAGAGCCCGTCGGCCATTCGTCATGCGACGCAGCAGGAGGTGGCGGCATCAGGTGAACGGGCTCAGCGACAACCGGATCGATGAACCGAATGGCCTCACCGGTTCGGACCCACTCCTCTTTTTCCTGAACGGCTGGAGGAGCCGGCACCGCCGTCTCGACGACCGTCGACGCCAGGTGGGGGACCGAATCAGCGGGGACTGCCGGTGATTCGTCGGCTGGTGGTATGACGGCCGGGGCCTCGGAGGCTGGCTCGATCGAATGTTTCCGCTTCTTGGCTGAAGGGCGATGAGTGTGAACCGCCACATCGCCGGTCTTCCACTGCGACGGGGGGCCCTCTTCAGTCGGAGGCATCTGCGCTGAGGAGGGATTCAATGCAAGCTCCGCCGAACTTGGCGCCTTTGATGGCTCTCGTAAGGATGCGGCCTCCGGAACGACCTCCTGGTCGCGCGAAACAAGCTCTGAGGGCTTCGTCTCTGCAGAGATCGCAGGAATGGTTTTAGTCACCACCGACAGTTGGTCAACCAACGTCTGTAGGACCGGTAACAACTCGTGCGGCAATACTGGCGGAACCGATTCCGGAGAGGGCGCGGTTGCAAGAGCCGGCGCTGCACTCGAAACCGGCGCGTCCGGCTTGACCAACTCTTGAACCAGGGGCGACGGTTCTGCCTGTGAAGCGATTCGAAACTCTTCGGAATGAACCGGTAACCGGTCATCGGCCAGTGACGAGCTCGCAGCTGGTTGTAAGTCGATCAGCTTTTCATCTGGTAACGCCTGATGCCGTGCCTGGAGACTCTCACTGACTGCCGTCGGCTCCGCTCCGGCGCGAGTGGAATCCTTGAAGCGAAACGCAACCTCTGCCGACTCAACTTGAGCAACCTCGAGAGACCGAGGTTCCTCAATCACAACAGCTGTCGATACTGCCGGCGCTTCGACCGGAGCAACGACTTGCGGAGCATCGTGAGAGGCTGCGTCGTCAAGAATGCTAATGGACCCAACCGGCATCGCTGGTGACTCCACCAGCGGCTCCACGGCTAAACCCATGGCACTGTCAACGGATGAGATCGGTGCAGGTGTATCCTCGGCCTGATCCCAAGGCATGGACAAGACCGCCGGCTCTGCCAGGCTGGCAGATGCTGGCATGGCTGCTGACGTCTCCTCAGAGGCGACCACATCCGTTTGTTCATCCTGAATGACCGGAACCACCGCTGGTACTTCCAGAGCGACTACTTCTTCGGAAAGCTCGGCGGGCGCAACCGTACACTCTCCCAGAAACTCCCCTGATGTGCTCAGGGCGCTATCAGCGAACGGGATCGTAGTCGGCACATCCTGAATCTGATCCCCAGACAACGGCAGCGATTCCAACATCGCACCCGGGGAGACAGCTGGCGTCTGTTCCTCGTGCAGAACAGGAGTACCCACGGACTCTTGGGATAAGGCCGATTCCGCAACCTCAAGCGGTTCAACCGGCGAAGAATGCTGGAGGGAGTCGTGCGGGGCCGGAGACGACGAGCCAAACTTCCAAGCACTATTGAAAATTGAGGCCCACGAAAACTCACCGATCTTCGTCTGCGGGCTCGACTCGGAAGCAGCGAGACTCTCCGGCGAAGGCAGCGCATCCTCCGGCACGAAGGACGCGTCGCGCGACTCCAGACCGCCAGGCTCGGGAGAACTCGCGATAGCCGCAGATGTAACCTGATCGCCGACTACAGGAGGAACGGCTTCCTCGAGTTGAGTCGAGAGTGGATCCGGTGTCGCTCCAGTCAGAGCGATGGACTCCTGAGTGAATCCTTCAATACTGACCGGCGATTCCTGTATCTGCTCCCATGGCATGGGCAAAGACACAGATTCAGCCGGCCCATCCAGCTGCAGCTCCCCCAAGGCAGAAATCGCCTGAGAGGGTTCCGGTGACGGCGGATAAGAACTCGCCGACTCAGTAGCCGCCGCATCCGGTGCCGACCAAACTACATCCGGTGAGCATTCTTCCGTCGTGGCTAACGACAGGGTTGTCCCCGTCCCAGCCAGTAATGAAGACTCTTCTTTTTGCTTCTCGCCTGACTCATCAGAAGATCCGACATCAATTGGTACGATTCCCGGTGAGACCGAGAAGCTAGACTCTGCGCTCCGGAATCTTGCTGAGAGGGATTCCCCGTCCGGTTGCGGAATCGCAACCGTTGCTTCCTGAACTTGCTCCCAGGGCAAAGGAGCGGGAAAAGCGTCCGATGTGGGACTCGGCAACGTAATGGACCCATCCGATTGAGGAGGCGGCACCACATCAGCCACGCTCGTTGCCTCATTCGAATCCGTGTTCCAAGAATCTTGCGATATCGGGAGAGCCGCCGCATCCCACTCCGAACCCGGCGACGCAGTAGTCGTAGCAGGCATCTCCTCATGCGTGAGCGAAAATCCGGTGGACGCTACGCCTTGATGGGCCATCGGGGATGAGCTGTCACTGCTCGAACTTTGGGAAGCTGGACTGGCGCTCAACTCTGCCGGAACCTGATCAATGAAACCGTCCCGCAGAGCGAGTGCCTCGTCCGCAAGCGGAGAAGTCTCCGATGCTGCGGGCAACTCAGCTGTCGATGAAGCGACCCGATCTGGGCTCTCAGGCTGGAAACTCTGGGCTGGCAATACCGAAGTACCCGCTGGTAGATCATCCCACGGCATGATGCCGGAAACCGGGTCAGACATCGCGATCAATAGATTCGATGCCGTGGACTCCGATGGTTCCATCGCCACAGACGGCGCTAGAACCTCCTCCGGATTCAAGCTCGGCATAACCGCCGCGCGGGCAATTAACTCTCCTGTCTGCGCGTCGAAGAGTGATGCGAGACGGAATGCGGGAGGACTAGCCGGGGCGAGCTCCCGAATCTTGGCATACAACTCAGTGGGTAAGGCAGGACGGTCAGGGTCAGGATCTTCAATGAGAATGTCGATAGCCTTAGCAAACTCTTCGGACGCGGCGAGCGCATCTCCCTTTTCCTGGTATACCGACCCCAGTTTTTCAATAAATGGCACACACCGGGGACCGGCTGCGAGATACTCGCGGAGTAACGATTCAGCAAGCCAGTAGTCTTGCCGTTCAAGCGCCTCGTTCGCCAGTGATTCGAAGGCCTGCCTCGCCGGGAGCAGGCTCCCCAATCGAAGATGAAGCGTGGCAAACAGCCGGCGCGCCTCCATATTCGAAGGATCGAGTGCCAGTAATTCTTTCAGCGCGGCTGACGACCGCCCATACTTCCCCGCATTCATTTGTGTAATAGCGTCTTCGAGAAGGGCGGACTTCTTGCTGTATCCGATCACACCCCGCTTGTGACCACGGGACGGAACCTTCTTGTCGGCTTTGAGTGGAGTTTTCTTATCAGCACGCACGATAGTAACTCTAGCAGATCACAACAGGGTTATAAGCCGCACCGATGGCTGATTTGTACCAATCGTAGATACTCGGTGATCGTTGCGCATATGGAGGTCAAACCGCCCACGAGACTGCAAGCTAGGTGCCCTCTCTACCCCCTAAGGTCCTACGTGCAACCCGTTGAATTACTGACACCTTGCCAAACACCTCCTTCGACGGCTCTCGATCGACTTACCATTTTTGAACGGAACAGCGGAATTCTGCTAAGACCGGTCACTGTGAATAGTCCACACCTGCTCCATCATCAAATCATGCGCTGAGTGTCGTCCTCACGTCGTCTCTACTCAAGTGTCAATAGAACAGAAGCAGCGCAAACCTTCAGAAATGGCGCAAAAGCTCCGATAAGAGAGGCACGGAGTGGATGTATTTCACTCCTCTCTCTTGCTTCCTTGCCCTGGAAGGACAGGAGTGTTTTGACAATGCAGGGACGCGGAGAATCTTCTGATGAAACGAGTGATATTGACCGAACTGTTGCCGGGAATGGTCCTCGCGAAGCCGGTCACCAACTCAGCCGGATTACCTGTGGTTGCTGAAGGGGCTGTCCTGGATGACGTGATGATCGCACGGTTTAAGAAGCTGGACCTTCCGTCCGTCTTTGTTGAGGGCGAGGCTGGCTCGGCCGGAGGCAAAACACTAGCTGAGTTGGAAGTCGAGTTGGAGCATCGATTTCGACACGTATGCCAGGATCCGCTTCAACAGACCATTCTCACCGCTCTGCGAGAACATCTTCACAGTACCCATGGAACCGCCGATCTCGAGAAAGGGGCGTCTGCGTCATGAGTCCATCAGCGGCGACCGACTTTCGAAACCGCATTGAACAACTTGGTGACTTGCCGACTTTGCCGCATGTGGTGCAAAAGCTCGCCTCCATGATCGGACGGCCGAACGTGTCGGCAGAAGAGATCGGCTCCTTGATCGAGAAAGATCAGGTCCTCGCAGCAAAGGTATTGCGACTGGCTAATTCACCCTTTTACGGATTCCCCTCTCGCATCGCGTCGGTTCCCCACGCCGTCGTCGTGTTAGGACTCAACGTTGTCAAAGGGTTGACCCTCTGTGCGACTGCGCACGACATCATGAAAGATGCCGGACTTGGTCAGCTCTGGCGGCATTCACTGGGCGTCGCCATTACCGCCCAACTCCTGGGTAAACGGTTGGAGATGAAGAATGTCGAAGAAGTCTTCGTCGCTGGATTGCTTCATGACATCGGCAAAGTCATTCTGTATGTGAAATGGCCGGATGTGGGGAAAAAGATCAGGGCCGCCAATCCATCCGGCGATCGCCCGATGATGCAGGTTGAACAAGATCTGTACGAAGTCTCTCACGCCGAGGTCGGCGGCTGGCTGGCCAACGCATGGCACCTGCCGGCCACGCTCCGTGAGCCGATTCTATTCCACCATCAACCGGGGGCGGCACAGGATGCCCAGCTGCAAACGGCCGTCGTGCACGTCGCAGATGTGCTCGTCAAAGGTATGGCCTGCGGAAACCCCGGCGACGAATGGGTTCCCTCCCTCTCCCGGCAGGCCTGGGATTTGGTCGGGCTCGATACGGAATCGCTGGCAGGTTGTATCTCCAGAGCCTCAGAAGAATTCCTTGCGATCGACGACTATCTATGACGAAGCCCCCTGTAGCCCAGCGTGTCCTGATTCTTCACAACGATCCTGGCGAAATCGCCATTCTTTCCGGCCTCTTGACGAAAGCAGGCTTCCAGGTCGTCGCCAGTGACCTGACGACTATTGCATTGCACGAGCTTGTCCACAATCCCCCCCACGTCATCGTGGCTGCTGAAGGAACGAGCGGTCGATCGGTAGAATCTCTCACCAGGCATCTTAAGAACGATCCCTTTCTCGGACGACTGCCGTTGATCGTGCTGATTCGTGACATCCGCCTCAATGATGTCGACTGGGGCAGCGTCGACGTTGATGACTATATCTGCCTCCCGTATCGGCCGGACGAAATCGTCCACCGTGTGCGCCTCTGTTTGAGCCGGCTGACCCGGTCACTGGACGCCAACCCGCTCACCCGGCTTCCCGGCAACACCAGTATCCTATTCGAAACCACGGCCCGCATTGAGAGCGGCAAGCCCTTCGCGTTGGCTTACCTTGATGTCGACAATTTCAAGTCGTTCAATGACCGGTATGGATACGGCCGGGGGGACGAGGTGCTGGTTGTGGCCTGTCGTATTCTCACGACGGTCGTCGGTGAGCTTGCCGGGGTAGAGGGGTTCGTGGGCCATGTGGGCGGCGATGATTTTGTCTTTATGAGCCGCCCCGATCACATCGACGCGATTTGCGAAACCGTGATTAAACGGTTCGATCTAGTGATTCCTGATTTTTACGATCGCGACGACCGGCTGCAAGGCTACATCGATTCCGTCGACCGAAAAGGGAATCACGAACAATTTCCCATGATGAGCTTATCGATTGCGGTCGTGACGAACAGCCACCGTCCGATCGATCATCCCGGCGATGTCAGCAAGATTGCATCTGAGCTGAAAAAGCTCGCGAAAGCCCACAAGGGAAGTGTGTTTGTAAAGGACCAGCGCGGAACCGAAACCGCCGCGAAGGATGAGGTCGCCTAATTCAAATCTGGCAGGACGGCATCTGACCTTCCAAGAACAACGGCGGGTTCGTGGCAATGGGGAGAGGATGCCGTTACACCTTACTGGCAGGGCTCGAAATCGTCACAATCCTCTGTGGTAAAGCGCGACCCTACTTCATAGACATATCCGGACGGATAGGTCGTCCCGTCTTCTTGATCCGCTGTGCTCTTACATAATACTTTTCCGCAACGCAGACAGTGCTGGACGCCTTCCCAGGATGGATCTCCGGCAAGATGCTGAACCGGTTGACCGACTTCGGCAAAATCTTGAGGAAGGAGGACCTTACGAACTTCCGCGACCAGCCGGTGGGCATGATCTGCCGACTCAAGCTCGGAATCTTCCAATACCAGGACTAAAAGTCCAAGCGCTCGAACAGGATCGCCATTGGCTTCCTCAAGAAGCCTGTGGGCAAACGCCTGAACTTTTGTTTGAAGCCGCTGAGAGTCCATGATTTATGCCTTCGTATTTCCCACGTTCCTCTATCTATCGGGTGATTCCAGACAATCCATGAGCTCAATCCATCTAAGCACGCCATCTGGTCACGAATTTTCTTGCGAACAGAAGATCGCAGGTTCCGTGCCACTGGTCCATGCAGATTGCCCCTGATTGCTCGAATGCCCCTCTCACTCATTCGCTTCCCCTCACTGAACGTCTTAGGCACTCTCTACTGAAACGAGAACGCAATACAGATCCGCTCAAAACCCGATGCATTTCCTATCTAGGGTCGTTTGGGAATGCACGATAGAGCCATAATAATCAAAGAGATGTATTGACTGGCCATCGCATATGGACAATGATGGCTCGCCTTCATATGAGTAGTGTGCATTTCACCCTCACATGGCACAGATGCATGTCTGACTGTTCCAACAGAGTGAGCCTCTCAGCCGGTTGGCTCAGTCGCTCATTTGATCCCTCCGTTGTTCTTATTCGGACACCAGGTTCGCAATTCTTGGCTCTTCGGTACGACTATGATCAGGTGATCCCGTCAGTCCACATGAGCACATATGTGGACTCCGACGCCAGGAATGCCGAACAGCTCAGCGTCTTATCTGATTGACCATTTACCCGAGGGAGGATGTCCATGGACACGTCACACACTGATCTCCTGCAGGATTTTTCTCTTGTCACAAAGAGCTTTGAGCAACTGGGGCAACGGCTCTCGGAAGTGGCCGAGCAAGTCAGGACCACCGGCGTGCTCCCGTCTGAGAGTTTGATCGAAGAGATCACCGCCTCCCGCCGGAACTTCACAGACCTCAGGACTCGGGCGATAGAACTGGTCGGATTGATGTCGGAAACCCCGAACACCGCCGCAGAAGAGATCGGGTCAATGAAGGAACTCGAGGCGCTGCTGCAAATGGCCGCAGAAGCCCAACGCAAACGCGCGCAACAGGAGAAGGCGCGCATGCGAGCATTGACCGTGCTCGATCGGCTGCTGTCACTCGTGCACCGCGACCAACCGGACTTCGCGCCGCTCAGCGAGTGCCAGGCAAAATCACGCGCCTTGCGTGAAGCTATTCACGACCACGCCGGCCCTGAGCTCCACCCGGACGTCACGGCACTGGCCCAAGGGCGCCACCCTTATGCCGAACTCCTCACACTCATCGAAGGGTACAATGACCTCGATGATGATCTTTGGCTCTTGCTCAAACATGCCGTGGCTGAAAATTTCGGGAAATCGTTGGCCATGAGTGCGGCACGCGGAAAACTCTGTCCCTCACCCACGAGGATGAACCCTGAACATCAGCCGGATGAGTTTCGCAATGGAATGAAAGCCCCTGTGGTGCCGGCCACCTTCACCGACGGAGAAAGCGGTAGCCACTGAGATTTGCGCTCTGCACATCACGAGCCTCGCCGGATATTCTCTCGCAGGCCTAGAAATCATTGCGCCATACAGCTCTCAATTTTGCTGAAGGTCTCGCCTCTCAAAACACCCGCTTCGGTTGTCTCACCCGCCTTCGTGTGATAGCTTGCATGTCAAAGGGATCCTCCCTTCCACCGACTCACTATCTTATTGAGGCTGCGTGTTGACCGACCGATTGCCACATGCGCGCCGGCGCATTCCCTCAAAATATGCCTGGCTTGTAGTGGCAGTGGCGCTCTCTGCTTGGCCGCTTCCCCCGGTAAGCCATGCGGAAACCGCCGCATCCGCTTCCAATAAAATCACCCTCGACTTCAACGAAGTTGAGATTCCTGTTTTTGTTCGCTTCATCAGTGAATTGACCGGCAAGAATTTCGTCCTGGACGAGGCGATCAAGAAGCTGGGCGGAAAGATTTCCGTGTTCTCGCCCACCAAGGTCACGCCAGACCAGGCCTACAGCATGTTTGTGGCAGCACTGGAGGTCAGCCGGATTGCCGTCGTTCCTAAGGGCAGCGTCTATCAGATCGTGCCGATGGGAGAACTCCCTCCTGAACGCGGTGTCTACGTCTATAAACTCAAGCATGCCAATGCGACCGATCTGGCGGCGGTCCTGACCAACCTCGTCGCTCGGTCTCAAACGGTCGCGCAAACAGCCCCCGGCGCCAGGCCGCCCCTGCGTCCCCTGACGGAATTCGAAGCCCCCGTCCAGGTGTTTGCCGACAAAGCCACCAATTCCATGGTGGTCAGCGCCACAAAATCGGCCTATAGCCGAATCCAATCGGTCATTCGCGATTTGGACACCCGCAGGAAACAAGTCTTCGTTGAGGCCGTGATCCTGGAAGTGCAGGTCGATCGCCTCCGGCAGATCGGGACCGATCCCTTGCAGGTCATCGGTGCCGGCAAATCAGGTGCCGTGCAAGGTATTGCAGGGCTCAATCGCGCCCCCGAAGACCTGGCGGCCATCGCCCAAACCATCAGCGGCGTGGCCTCAGGTGGCTCCGTCACCGTTCTCAACACCGTCAACGTCCGGGCGTTTCTCAACTTACTGATGAGCCTCACGGACACGAACATCCTGTCGACACCTCAAGTCCTAGCCGCCGATAACCAGAAAGCCAAAATCGTCGTCGGTGAAAACCGTCCTTTCCCCACCGGACAGGCTCAAGGCATCACCGGCGGTACGTTGGTGACCATCGAGCGCAAAGACGTCGGCGTCACGCTGGAATTGACCCCGCAAGTCCTGGAAGACGATCTGATCCGCCTGGAGCTCAAGCAGGAAATCACCGCCATCGCCGAGAATGTGGCCCAGACGATCGGATCAGGCACCGCCTCCATCCCGGTCGGTCCCACTACGACCAAACGCTCGATGGAAACCACCACCATTGCAAGAGACAACCAAACCATCGTGGTGGGAGGACTCGTTCGAGACAACATCACCCTCAGCGAACGTAAGGTGCCGTTCTTCGGAGACATTCCGTGGCTGGGTTGGCTCTTCCGCTTCCAAAGCAAACAGACCGAGAAACTCAACCTGCTCGTCTTCCTCACCCCGCACCTGATCCGCGACGAAAGCGATATCGCCGAGCTGAGCCAACGGAAAGCGAAAGAACTCACGATCATTCAGCGTGATAACCGGATCGAAGAACCCACGCGTTTAAAGCAAGACGTCATCGAACGTCTCGAGCAACCTGCGCCAATCCCCGTCGAACCTGCTCACAAGACACCCTAACCGGCAGAGCGCTCCCCCTGGCCCCTCCTCTGAGGGGTAGTAGACCGTTGTGTGAACCGGCTACCCTGTCGTGGATCACACAGGGCACCACATGGCTCATACTCTCCAGACCCGTTCCACAGCTCGCTTTCCCGTCACCTACCCGGTCGTGTTTGGCGACGCTCCTTTTGTAGGCGAAGGCACGTTGACAGACCTGTCCGCCTCCGGTTGCGCGGTCGCGTGCGATCGCACTGTCCTCTCCGGCAGCTATGTGCGGCTCCATGTCTTGATGCCTGATCAGTCACCCTCCCTTGCGATCGAACTCGGCAAAATCCGCTGGGTCAAGGGCTACGTGTTCGGCGTTGAATTCATCCGCCTTCCCATACGTGCCTATCAGCAACTCGACCAGGTCATCTGGACTCGCTTCCTCCGCTCCCTTGGCCGCTCCTCACTCTCCTGAGACACTCCATCATCTCCATGGATGGCGATAGCACTGAGCCTGACGACACTTTCGATGAGCCAGGAAAACCCGCCCTGTCCTGATTGCGATTGACTCCGACTGGCACTCGGTCTAGCCTGCCGTAAGACTTGATCGATTCGGCCGACTCTAGTTCCATCCCGTTTCGACCGAAGGAGTCGTATGGCCTCTCCTCGTCAGTCTCCGCCTGTCCCCCCCCCGCTCCTTGCTGAGCAGCAACGCCTTGATGAAGACGCCCAGCGTCAACGCCATTGGAAACGCTGGGGCCCGTATTTGAGTGAACGAGCCTGGGGCACCGTACGCGAAGACTACAGTCCGCATGGCACCGCATGGGAAGCCTTCCCGCACGATCAAGCCAGATCGCGGGCATACCGCTGGAACGAAGACGGACTCGCCGGTATCTGTGATCGTCACCAGATGATCTGCTTTGCCGTCGCCCTCTGGAACGGACACGATCCCATTTTGAAGGAACGCCTCTTCGGCCTCACAGGCAATGAAGGCAACCACGGTGAAGATGTTAAAGAGTACTACTTCTATCTCGATTCCACGCCGACGCATTCCTATATGAAATATCTCTACAAGTATCCGCAGGCAGCCTTTCCCTATGCCCGGCTCGTGGAAGAGAATCGCCGAAGAAAACGCCAGGACCCCGAATTTGAGCTGGTCGACAGCGGGGTCTTTGACGACAATCGCTACTTCGACGTATTCGTGGAATATGCCAAGGCGACCTCGGAAGATCTCTGCATCAGGATCCAGATCGTCAATCGAGGCCCTGAAGCGGCAGAGCTCACCGTGCTGCCGACAATATGGTTTCGCAACACCTGGTCTTGGGGATCGGACATCCGGCGGCCGCGACTGAGACAGGGGGAGCCAGCCAACCGTATGAGCGTGATCGAGACGAATCACGACCACTACGGCCAACGACGATTGCTCTGCGAGGAGCAGCCGACGCTGCTTTTCACGGAGAACGAAACGAATACCCGGCGTCTCTATCACGACCAGGATGGCGCCAAGTACGTGAAAGACGGCTTCCATGACTACGTGGTGGCGGGAGAGAAAGATGCGGTCAATCCGGATCAGGTCGGCACGAAGGCCGCCGCCCACTATGCGTGTAGGCTGGAACCCGGCGCGACCAAAACAATCCGCCTGCGCTTTACCAACGAAGAACAGACTCCGGAGTTCACCAAGCAGGACTTCGATGCGGTGTTTGATGCACGCCTTCGGGAAGCCAATGAGTTCTACGATAGCCTTGCACCGGCCACGCTCTCAGAGGATGCCCGCCAGGTGCAGCGCCAGGCCTTTGCCGGTCTGTTGTGGAGCAAGCAGTTCTATCATTACGAGGTCAATCGCTGGCTCAAAGGCGATCCCGGTATGCCGGAACCTCCACGCGAGCGTCTCGGAGGCCGCAACGCCGACTGGACTCATCTCTATAACGCCGACGTGATCTCGATGCCGGATAAGTGGGAGTATCCCTGGTATGCCGCGTGGGACCTGGCCTTCCACTGCATCCCGCTCGCGCTCGTTGACCCGACCTTTGCCAAAGAACAACTCGTGCTGATGCTGCGCGAATGGTACATGCACCCGAACGGACAGATTCCGGCCTACGAGTGGGCCCTGGGCGACGTGAATCCGCCGGTCCATGCCTGGGCCGCTTGGCGGGTCTACAAGATCGACAAGAAGCGCCACGGCGTCGGCGATCGACGTTTCTTGGAGCGCTGCTTTCACAAGCTGCTGCTGAACTTCACCTGGTGGGTCAATCGCAAAGATGCCGACGGGAAGAACATCTTCCAAGGCGGGTTCCTGGGTCTCGACAATATCGGCGTATTCGATCGCAGCGCCCCGCTGCCGACCGGCGGTCATATTGAACAATCGGATGCCACCAGCTGGATGGGCATGTATTGCCTGAACATGCTGACCATGGCGTTAGAGCTCGCCCGGGACAACCGCGCCTACGAAGACGTCGCCAGCAAATTCTTCGAACACTTTGTCTATATCTGCCGGGCCATGAACAACATCGGCGGGGAAAAGATCGAACTCTGGGATCGTGAAGACGGATTCTTCTACGACGTGCTGCATCTGCCGAACGGTGAGACGAGACACATGAAGGTCCGTTCCATGGTCGGGCTGATTCCACTCTTTGCAGTCGAGACCCTCGACTCGGAATTGATCGACAGCCTGCCGCGCTTCAAGCATCGCATGCAGTGGTTTATCGAGAACCGGCCGGACTTTGCGCAACATCTTGAAACCCAATCGTACGACGGAGGCGTCCGGCGTTTTCTCTCTCTCGTCAACCGCGATCGATTACGCTCCGTGCTCGGCTACTTGCTCGACGAAGAGGAATTCCTCTCGCCCTACGGCATCCGTGCGCTCTCGCGCTATCACAAGGCCCACCCCTATATTCTTCACGTGATGGGTCATGAGCACCGAGTGGACTACGAGCCGGCTGAATCGAGCACCGGACTGTTCGGTGGCAACTCCAACTGGCGCGGACCGATCTGGTTCCCTGTCAATTATCTCCTGATCGAATCACTGCAGAAGTTTCATTACTTCCTCGGCGACCAATACAAGGTGGAGTACCCGACCGGTTCCGGCCATCAGGCCACCCTCTGGCAAGTAGCGGCAGAAGTGTCCCGACGGCTCACCCACATTTTTTTGAAAGATGCCTCCGGAAAAAGGCCGGTGTTCGGCGGAACATCGCGATTCCAGGACGACCTGCACTGGCAGAATCACGTGCCTTTCTATGAATATTTCCATGGCGACAACGGCGCCGGCATCGGCGCAAGTCACCAGACGGGATGGACGGGATTGGTCGCGAAGTTGATTCAGCAGTCGGGAGAGTGACGAAGCTGAACGCTGACAACAGGGAACCTGCCGTGAAAATCAGCCTCCAAGATTGCCAGGACCTGGACCGCGCACTAACTCTCGAATGGCTCGAGGGGAACGGGCGTGGCGGCTTCTCGTCCGGCACCGTCGCAGGAGCCAATACTCGCCGGTACCATGCGCTCTTACTGACTGCGCGCAAGCCGCCGAGCGAACGGTTCGTGCTCGTGAATCAGGTGGAAGAGTGGCTCGATCTCGACGGGCAATCCTTCCCGCTCTCCACCAACTGCTATCTCGGCGCGGTCCATCCGTCCGGCTATCAGTTCTGTACAGGGTTTACTGTCGATCCCTGGCCGACCTGGACATTCGAGTGCGGCGGCACAACCGTCCAACGTGAGATCTACACAGTCCATGGACGTGATCTCGTCATCGTTCGATGGAGATTGCTTGGCAAGAAGAAGCAGCGAGCGATGCTTCGCGTCAGGCCGAAACTCACCGGACGCGACTACCACGCGATGCATCACGAGAATGGAAGGCTCTCGACGGAAGCCTCGATCGAAACAGGAATCGTCACCTGGCAGCCATATACCGCTCTGCCTCCCATACGGGCACTCCATGCCGGCACGTATCGCCATGCCCCGGAGTGGTATCGCCAGGTTGAGTTCCCCGTCGAGCAACAACGCGGACTCGACCATAGGGAAGATTGGTGGTCGCCTGGAGAGTTCACGTTCAGCCTCACACCGGGATCAACCGCGACCTTGGTTTTCACCAGCGAAACCTTCGACGAGCTCGATGTCTCTGCCCTTACCAAGCGTGAGCGGGCGCGTCGAACCCGGCTCACGCAAGCTGCCCCGAACGCCGATCCTCTGGCCGGCACACTCTGGCGTGCCACGGACACCTATCTGTCCGAACGAGGCGATCGGCAGACGGTGATCGCCGGCTATCCCTGGTTCACCGACTGGGGGCGGGATACCTTTATCTCGTTACCGGGACTCTGCCTCGCGACCGGTCGATTGGAGGTCGCCTGGCAGATCATCGCCGCGTTCGCCGCCCATATCTCAGAAGGTATGATCCCGAATCGCTTTCCCGACGCCGGCGAGCAGCCGGAGTACAATACGATCGACGCCTCACTCTGGTTCGTCCATGCCATTAAATGCTACTTCGCTACGTCCCAGGACGACGCCCGTGTTCGCGACACGGCCTGGCCTGCCATCAAACAGATTCTCGATGGCTATCGGCGCGGCACACGTTACGGAATTCGAATGGATGACGACGGCTTGATCACCGGGGGAGTTCCCGGCGCCCAGCTGACCTGGATGGATGCGAAGATCGGTGACTGGGTCGTCACGCCGCGGCATGGCAAACCGGTAGAGATTCAAGCTTTATGGGTGCATGCCTTGGGTGTGGGAGAAACCCTCGCCCGCCTGTTCGGCGAGGCATCGTACGCCGATCAATGCCGGGCTGACCGGCAACGGGCCGTGGCCACATTTCAGCAGCGCTTCTGGTACGAACAAGGAAGCTACCTGTACGACGTCATCGACGGACCGGAAGGCAACGACACCTCCCTCAGGCCCAATCAACTCTACGCGATCTCTCTGGGCAAGGACCTGGTCCCGCGTGATCGTGCACAACGCATCCTCCGGCTCGTGAAGAAACAACTCCTCACTCCGGTCGGACTTCGCACGTTGTCACCGGACGATCCGCGCTATCGTCCCCGTTATGAAGGAAGCGTGCTGGAACGAGACAGCGCCTATCATCAAGGCACGGTCTGGCCCTTTCTCCTCGGGCCGCTGGTGACGGCCTGGATTAAGAGCTTCGGACGGAATGCCAAGTCACGATCAGCAGCGAGGGGATTTTTGAATGGCCTCGAAGCTCATCTCAGCGAGGCCTGTCTCGGACAAGTCTCCGAGATTTTCGATGCCGAGACTCCGCATCAACCGCGCGGATGTTTTGCCCAGGCCTGGTCAGTTGCGGAACCGTTGCGCGCACTGATCGAAGATCTCGGAACCCCGAACATCATCCAGCAACGACGCGTTTCATCCCCACCCGTCACTCCGCAGACAAACCGTTCGACCAAAGCACTGAAGAAGCCAGGCACAAAAGCCCGACCAACCGTTAGGCTAAGTAAGCTCACCACCAACGATTGCTACCCGTAGCTTTCATTGAATCTACAGTTCCACAAGGCACATGCTGACAGCCCGCTATTTCAACTTGCCTACGGCGGCACCTGTCATGCGCTACGGTCAGGATCAGAGTGCGAGGGGAAGGGGGGCGACCTGCGGGGTCCTGTCGTAAGACAACGCGCCTGCCCGCGCCGCCTTACGACAACACAAAGCGCTAGCGGCGATTGGCTTGATCGCGACGGCAGCTTTCCTCCGCCAACATCCGCTGACCGGCGGAAGCGTCCTTGGGAATGCGCGCCAGGCAGGCGTTCAAATTGTCTTCGACCGCGCCGGCAGCGACACGCTCGATATTCTTCGTCGTGCCGAACGTTGCCCCGCTACCGGAAGACGACCCGCCCCCGGATGCTCCCGACGTTCCCATTGAACCATCGCTCGCACAGCCTCCCAACAGCAGTCCCACGAATGCGATCACAACGCACAGGCCCAGTGAACGATCTGACATAGCCATACCTCCTCAACATTGATCGAACATGACGAAATAGCCGCAACATCCTACTGCGACGGCGAGGGAAGAACAAGCCGGTTCTTTCAGAAAGACGCCACCGGGGCCCGCTCGATTGACGGAGTCCGCATAGCAGTGGCCGGACCGAGATAGCGCGCCACCCACAGTCCGGCCACGCGACGTCACGCAACTATTACGGTGTAGCGGTCACTTTCGTCGCCTCTTTCACCGGCGGTTCAATCGTGATGTTGGGCCCCTGTACTCTGGGCAGCACCCCGGCGCCGGGCTTCTCCAAAATCCGCTGATTATCGTGATTGATCGATAGGCTCTGCTTGGAGTGGCTGTCATCGAACACAGCGGCGTTCGCAAGCGACCCTGCCCCCGTCGCATTCGTCTGACCGGGGTCGTTCGCGAGAGACTGTCCTTTGACTGGATCCATCGCGTTACCCATCGGATAGCCGGGATGCTTCGGCAGCATATCGGGATTGGCGAAAGCCGGCGAGATGGCCAACAGCAGGACCGCGGATGCGGCCACAAGAATTCGTGAGGTTTTCATGATGCAACCTCCTTGATAGTGGTGGGAGATACAAGAACGCCCTTGAGGCGTATGAAACCGGCAGGGCGCATGGAAGCGGACAAGAAGCAGGGATACGTGAACAGCGGTGAGAAGGCTACCCCGGTCTCATGCGACACCTCCGGAACACCTTCAGCATCGCTCCCCGAAAAGACGGAGTCAAGCAGGCACAAACCGGCTCACAGTGGGCGCTTGGCGAGTATCAGGTTTGATACGGGAAAGCCAAGCTGCCTGGCCCGTTCGACCAGCCGACGGTAGGTCGCATCGTCCAGCTGGGGCGTACGCGAGAGAATCCAGAGAAAACGCCGATCCGGCGTACCGACCACCGAGGTGCGATAATCGGGATCGAGATCGAGAACCCAATAGTTCCCTTCGCGGGATGAGCCGAACAATCGGGCAAAGAAGTTGTCAAAGACCACTGTCAACCGCGCGTTGGTCTTCGGGTCGACCACCGTCGCCACACCGTCAATCTGGTCGAGCCCGCCGCTCTCGGTCACACATTCGTTGTGAACCCCGACCGCGCCGTCAGAGCGACTCGTGTAGATCGCTTTAGAATCGACGCAATGCCGTTGAAACCACATCGGCAATCGCGCAATCTCATACCACGTGCCGGCATAGCGAGCGAGGTCCGCCGACGTCGCCGTCGGGAGCGGCTCTGTGGTCTCCATCCCGGCACAGGCCGACAAGACCGCATACATGGCAATCACGACCGGAAAGGGAACAGTAGGCATGTCTGACTCCTGTTGGGCTGCGTGGCGGAAGACAGCCGCCTCACTCCGGCTGCGTACTCTTTCGCAGAAGTGTCCGCATCTCCCAGAAGGAGGGAGTCGGCTCGTTAACGTCCGGATGCTCCAAATCGATCTGCACATTGTAGAGCGGCAGTGTCGTACCGGGAGATTGTGTGACCGGATACCAGCAATCGTACTTGAGGCCCCAGTGATCCCGATAACTCAACCGGAGATACCCGTTGCTCTGAGGCTTTGCACGAAGCGGCGCGTCAGGCCCTAAGACAAGCGATGCCACATGCTTCTGATAGCGCGAGCCCTGCGGATAGACCTTCTTCACCGCGAAGCTGCCCTCCCATCCGCCCAGGTGCAACACGCAATCGTAGGCCACTCCGCGCCCGACATTTTCGAGCTGCGGAATGAGGGTGAGTATATTCCCTGCGGTCATCGCAGACATATTGGTGATCCGGAGCATGGGCTGCTGCGCGCGGAAGTCGTCCCGAGTGTGCGCCCCGACCACCTGCCACACATAGTACGCAGCCCCACCGGCAATGAGCAGCGCAAGAAAAGCGATCAACCAAAGCCAATCCATATCCACTCTCTGTCCTCGAACCAGCTGTATACGGCTGAAATGGAGAGAAGCTACGTTCTAGCGAGAGAAGAGTCAACCGGGAGAAGGGACGGGAATAGCAGGAAGGGCACACCAGGGCCTCTTTGAAAAAAGGCCCTGGCGGCGGTGACGTTGACTGACTGTGGTGCTACTGCACTTCGACAGTGATGGTCTGTGTGGCTGAGACGAGTTTGTGATCCTTGTTGGCGCCCGTCACAGTGATCTGGTGTTTTCCTTTACTCACACCCTTGAATGTTCCGGGAAAGCCCTTCTGATATTGATTATCCAAGTACACGTGGGCGTGGGCCGCCTCGGATCCCTTGGTCAATTCATACTTCAGCTCAAAAGTATCGCCGACCTTGTCTCCATCCTTCGGAGACGAGATCACGATCTTCGACCCATCCTCGATTGGGGCATCTGCCGCAAAGACCGGCATTCCAGTGAGTGCACCCACCAGCGCGATGCCTAATCCCATCATTCCGATACGTCCTGACATCTGCATTACGGCCTCCTTGTTTAAACCATTCACGTGATCGAGACACTCTAGCACCCTATTGCCCCTTACGGAACAATGGCCCGTATAGATTTCCTCCGCGAGCCAAACCACACCAGCAAAAGAGACGGCCCATGAAAATATCCAAAGATTCCGGTGCCGAATTCAAACATCGGTGCATCGGACAACATTCGTGTCGGGTCCAAATAAGCCTGCCACCCCACATCCTTGATTAACAACTACTTATACCATGTCACTGATATCACTTTTGGCACTGCAATCCAAGAATTATTGGCTCTGCCTGGATTTTCTCTGAAAATTCTTGGCACTGCCTGCAAGCTCTCAGATCCCCAATAAATGGCCTCGAATCTATCCAGTGACGGTGCTAATCTTTCATGTATGTTCAGGTAGGAATGGATAGACACCTCACTGTTCCTAGACTGCCATGTCGCGCTTTAAGAAGGGATCTTCTCAATGACGCTGGGTATGATGGAGGGGTATCGTCAAGCAATTCAAAAGTTTAGTGGCATCAAGAAACTCACTGACCAGGCCATGACAGATTGGCTCTACATCACTTTGCCAAAACTGCCGCCACGCACACAGCAGATGTTCGTCGATGAGGTCTTCTTTCTTACAACAGGGTTGCCGCCTGTGTACGCCGACTCGGAGCCCACTAAGAAAAGCAAATCTGCCGAGGACCCCCCGGGAAAGCGGAAAACGGTCAAGACGAGCGCACAAGCAACACAAGACGCGTTTTATATTCAGCACGAAGCGGTTGAAGCATTTGGAACAGAGTCCGAAGCGAATGTCTGGCTCACGCGACCGAACTCTCGCCTCAAGAACAAGACTCCACTGTCCCTACTTGGGACCAAAGCCGGTAATGCGCGCGTACAGAACCTTCTCACACAGATTGAACACGAAAAGCAGAGTTAACGTGTGGCAAGAGAACCTGTTTGCCCGTTCCCAGAATCGTGCGTCGCACGAACAGGCCTTAAAGAGATAGCGGGGGGAACTCACACAATGTCTATTGAAATGGTGGCCCTGGTCATTCTGGGGTCAGGGGTGAGTGGGATCCTGGCGCTGCGAGCGATGCTGGCGATCTTCCTCGATTCCCGCAGTGGGTTGCTCCTCGCGCGTTACAACCGAACGTGCACGCCAGAACAGCCCTCGTGAAGGAGAGCAAGATCCACGATCAATGACTCGAAGAAAGGCAGATGCGTACGACCTGATGATCCGTTGTCGGTCTCTCCCACGGCGTTAGTGCTTTCTCCACTCCCACGGCGGCACCGGCAAGGGTTCAGCCCATAACCCTTTGTGTGCCTCTCGTGCCTCCTGTTCCAATTGCTCAAGCTGTTTCTCTCCTGGTGCATACTTCCGATACCACCAGCACCAGCCTTCTCTCACAAGTTCCCGATTCACGTTCGTGCCGTCCGGGAACAGCACCTCGGCAATTGTGCGCTTGTACTTGTCCTTGCCGTGGGTTGCGACGGTCACATCCTTTCCAAAGACATGTTCTGCCGTAGCCTGCTTCGCCCGTGTCCCAAAGGGCTGTCCCTTCTCCGGACAGTCGATGCCGTGCAAGCGAATCCGGTCCACTTCACCATTGTGGATCACGTCGATCGTATCGCCGTCGATGCCCCCCACCACGCGGCCAGCGAACTCTCTCGCGAACGCGGAGCAGGTAAACAGCGTTGTGAGGAGGGTGATCCAGACGACACGCATAAGCTGCATGCTAGCAGTCTTCCCCTGTCCTGGCGAGGGCCTGACGACCGAGGGGCAAATCGCGCGACTTATACAAGACTTGCTTCCTTGCCCGCGACTTCATGACAGGTGTTCAAGGCCAACCTTAGTGACTCCGCAACTTGCGGACCGCTTCAGTTTGCTTCTCAATGCAATAGGCGCGCATCTTGAAATCATCAGGCCATTGTTTCGAACAGTGTGCGAGCGCTGTGTTGTAATCCGCTTCCGCAATGTCGGAAGGGCGCGGTCTCGCTAGTGCCTCCACGCCTTTCACCTGTTGCTGCTCACAATGGGCCCGCATTTGAAAATCCTCTGGCCATTCCTTCGCACACTTACTTTGAATACTGGCTTTGTGAGATTCGGACAGGTTCTCCATTGATGCCCCGGCCGAGAGCGACTGCAATGCTTTCTGCTGCTTCTCGATACAATACGTCTGCATTTGGAAATCGGTCGGCCACTGTTCCGCACATTTCGTTTTAATCGTCTCTTGCGCCACGTCCGGTCTCGGAGAAACCACCGCCGATTGCGCGGCGGCGGTCTGAATCGACTGTGTAGCCATGCTCGCTCGGTCAGCTCGTGTCCATGTAATATGATCCCGATAGCACTGATTCTGTTGAGTGAGATCGGACATCCTACTGCAGAGCGATTGGATTTCCATGTACCGAGACTCCACAATGTCTGCTGGACGTCCAGTTACCAGTGTACGAAATCGCTTCCGATACGGCTCTTCACAGCGTTCGCGTGCTTTATTGCTTAAGTTGTCGTCGGTCGCACAGAGCCGATAAATAGCCTGATCCGCGCCTGCGCCCCGCTCCCCCAGCCGACTAAAGAGATCCTTGATGGTCGTCGGTTGCCCTTGTAGCGCAAGGACATACGACAGAATCGCGTGCAGCTCTTCGTCTGATAATCCCGCATCCTCTTGGACGGGGACCATACCGGTTCCTGCCACGCCATACTTGATCGTAAAATATAGTTCTCGGACACTTTTCCCCAACGGCACGCGTAAATCCGTTGGTGCAGGATTTAATTTCGCAACGTCCGCATCCTTCACCTGGCTGGTATAGGCATCGCGCCCATGGCAGCCATTACACACGGCTTTCCCGTTGAACAAGGCACGGCCTTGCTCAACAAAAGAAAAGTCGGTCCCCGTTAAGTTTTTCGCTTCGGGGATACGTTGACGACTTTCCTCCCGTAACTGACTGAGGCGATCCTGCCGCTGGCGATAAACCTCATCCGCTCGTTGAGCGACACAGCCTGCGAGCACCGCACCACAGCACAGACTCATCAGGAACAACGAGGCTCTTGTCATAACAGGAAAACACCGCATCACTCTCCTCCCAACTCGGGCAGCACTGTCCATTCAATAAATGAGGACAGTGTGGTCAGCTACTGCACCGGACCCAATCAAGAGACACTGGATAAGTCTGGTTTTGAACACGCATAGGCCGCATGCTAGCAGTCTTTCCCTATTCTGGCGAGGGCATACGAACGACGAGCAGATCGAACGAGCACGCGGAAGACAACAAACTCAGCTGGATTGACCGGCGCCATGCCGACCTCACAGATCAAGATCCCATCGTCGAGATCCGTCTGAGTGGTGGTGTGATCGCACCGGATGAAGAAGGCGTCTTGTACAGATCGTCCCTCGAGCAACCCCTTCGCCCAACGCATCACGAGATACCCTCGTAAATGGGCTGTGAACTGTATTGGGGTCCTGGGCGTCTGCTCCTCGTAGACCCATCCGGCCAACTCATGCTCGCAGATCTGTTCCAGTGAAGCCCGAGTCAGTTCTCGTGTGACGGCCGGCATATCAGTAGCACCAGGATCAATTTCATCGACATAAATACCGGGCGCTAATGGGGCACGAGTTGGAACCGTCTGGGCATTCGACATGGTTGGCGCTCTCTGTGTGAGGTGTGGTGCTCTGAGAAGTTCAGCAAGCCGCGTGCCGAAGGGCTCAGAGCCGTCACAACGGAAAATCATTCAGATGTCGTGAGGAATAATCGCGGAATGTGCTGTGGGGCGTATCGATCCCGATACGGCCATGCACGAAAGCGATACAGGGGGGAGTCGCGCAGAGTTTCGATAGTGTTGCAGTCGAGGATTGATATGACGAACCTGAGAGAGTGTGGCGGCGCACCGTGGTGGCCTAAGCCGTAGACGTGTCCGGCACGATGACGATTTGCGGGCAGGAACATACACACCATCTTACGCAAACCATATCGTGTGTGCTTTGTGCAAATCGATCCGGTTGCACCACTTCATATGGACAAGGAGGTTCACAGCTGTTGGTAAGGAAGGGACTCGGTCAGGCCCCTTCTAAAGTAGGTATCCACACCGCTACTTTTCTTTGCTATAAATAGCCTTCCTTTACTATCCCCCGATCGCATGTCAGGAGAATGCACTATGCTGATATATAGTCCTCTCCCTTGCCACAAATTATCCTCAACCTTCAGGATTTTCTTTGCATGACTACCCCCCCAACGCCTTTGGAATCATTCGAACAAGTACTCATCGATTTAGCGATTGAGAATTGGCGACTCGCCCGAATGTTTCAAAGAGTTCTTGCCAATCTCGATGCAGGAGAAGCGGATCGCTATACAGGACAGTTACGTTATTCACAAAGGAAGACAGAAGAAGCTCTTGCGACGGCCGGGTTAAGACTCGTAAATCTCGAAGGCCAACCCTTCGACCCAGGCATGGCTGCAGATCCGGTGAACTTGGGAGATTTTGACTCCGAAGTTCCTCTCCTTGTGGATCAAATGCTTGAGCCGATCATTATGGGTACAACTGGGCTCAAAAAAACTGGCACAGTTATCCTTCGAAAGGCGCACATATGAATTACGTTGGGATCGATTTAGGGACCACGAATAGTGCGATTTGTTCCTATGATGGTGAGAGTGTTCGCCTCTACAAGAGCCCCGAGCAGCATGACGTGACACCATCAGCCATCTTTCTCGACAAACGTGGCAATAAATATGTGGGGGCCCGTGCGTATATTAACGCCGCACGAAACCCTGACCAGGCCGCCCTCAAATTCAAGCGTTTCATGGGCACAAGCACACCAATTGAGTTGCCCGGAGTGCACCGCACAATGAAGCCTGAGGAATGCTCTGCCGAACTCTTGCGCGTTTTGTTTGGCTATCTTCCTGAGGAAATTAGGAATGATGATGGCGTTGGTACCGTCATCACCGTGCCGGCCGCATTCAAACAAATGCAAAAAGACGCGACCACGGAAGCTGCCACCATGGCGAAGATTGGCCAAGTTGCTTTGATGCAGGAGCCCGTGGCTGCCGTCATGAGTGTGATGCGCCAGCGCAAGCACGATGGCTTATTTTGCATCTATGACCTTGGCGGGGGGACCTTGGACATTGCTCTTGCACAGAGTATTGCCGGACGTGTGAGCCTCCTGGCTGGTGGCGGCATTGCCATGTGTGGAGGCACCGACATTGATCGGCACATTTTCCATGCTCTCGTGAAGCCATGGCTACTCAAACAGTTTTCATTACCTGAAGACTTTGCAGGACAACCAGTCTATAAATCACTCGCCCGCATGGCTCTGTGGGCAGCGGAAAAGGCCAAGATTGAGTTGTCCCAGCGCGACGAGAGCCTGATTAGCCTGTCTGAAACCGAACTCAATGTTCGGGATTGCAACGGCCAAGAAATCTATCTGGATGTACCACTCACCCGGTCGCAACTTGACGACTTGATCGCGCCGCATGTGAAAGAATCTATCCAAACTGCTCGAGAGACGTTGCGTAAGGCCGGATATGAGCCGCAAGACGTGGAACGTTTGATCTTCGTTGGCGGCCCCACTCAATATAAGCCGTTACGCGATCAGGTAGCATTCGAACTTGGCATCGCTGCATCAACCGAAGTCAACCCCATGACAGCGGTTGCCGAAGGAGCGGCCATCTTCGCGGAATCAATAGATTGGAATACCAAAAACCGAGGGCGCAAGAGTGCCCGCGGAACCATCACCGTTAGTGGGCCAGTGGCTATTTCCTTTGCCTACGCCAGTCGCACCCCAGACGTCAAAGCCAAAATCCTGGTGAAAGTGACCGGCCCAGTTTCATCTGGCAGCGAGTTCCAAGTCGACTCCTTGGATACGGGATGGTCATCTGGACGCACCGCGCTTCGAGATGGAGTTGCTGTAGAAGTCACACTGAGCAGACCCGGTGAGAACCGGTTTAAAGTATTCGTGTTTGACTCGGCTGGTGCACCAATGACTTTGGAGCACAATCAGCTCATCATTTCTCGAACGGCGGCCACAATTGACGCCATCCCGGCTTCGCACTCCATTGCGGTTGCGGTCAAGGACAAGATTGGGGGACCAGTGATCCTAGCGCATCTCGTCCGAGAAGGGGATGCCTTACCCAAGAAGGGTGTGCTCGTTGTCCGTGCTGAGGAATCGCTTAAATCAGGGAGCCCGGGAGCACTGAATTTTCAGTTGTGGGAAGGTGAGTGTAAAGATCCCATTACGGACAATCGCTTCATTGGCCTCTTTAAGATCTCGGGTAAGGATTTCTCTGATGGAGTCATCGCGGCCGGCGCTGCACTCGAATGTCACTACGAGGTCTTAGATTCTGGCCAAATTGTTTTGGAGGTATCTGTGCCCTCCATTAGTGGATCTTTTCACAGCGGGCGGAATTTCTATTCTCGATTGGAAGGCCAGATCGACTATAGCAATGCAGCAAGACTCCTTACCCAAGAGTCCAATCAGATGCTTGAACGCTTAGATGAAATGGCCTCAAAGATTGAGGACCCACGAATTTCTGATGCTAGAGACAAATTGAGTCAGACAGAAGCCGCTGTGGCAGCCCAGGATCCAGAAAGCGCCAAACATGCGATGGACGATTTACAACAAATCAAGCGGCAGCTAGGGGAAATCCGCCAGGCGCATTTGAAAGTTATTCGGCAAATCGAGCTAGACAAAGCCGTAACCTTCTTCGAGACATACGTAAAAATGCATGCGCGCCCATCGGAAATCTCAATAATTGAGAATCTGGTGAAAACTGTGCAGCGCACCATGACCGTCGCGAATAATGAATTCGAATCTTATATCGAAGACTTGCGTTCAAAAAGCTTCATGATTCTCTGGAGGCAGGATTGGTTTGTCCTGGATCGTTTTAAGATGTTGGCGGAGGCTGCCCATCTGTATCCCAACGTACAGGAACATGCCCAGTTGGTGACCATGGGTACGGAGGCGCTTAAGGCAAACGACATGGATAAACTTCGCGGCATTGTTGCTCAGCTCGATGCAGCACGAATCGGCACGACGGGAGACAACGATATGTTGGCCACAACAAACATTGTGCGCGGGTGACGCATGGTCTTCGACAATTGGTTACCCATAGGCCTATCCTTACCAAATGGGACTAAGGCGAAACAGGCTCTGTTTGAGGGGCCCGGCTGGCAAATCATTGAAACGCTCGGCGACGGGCGCGCATTGTTGGCAAACGTTGCCCTCACTAAGCGATGGATTACATCCGGCCTTTTAGATCAAGGCGCTGTCACAAGCTTTTCATTCGGGAATCAGCAGCTGTATATCCTCTGCAGCCCGCGTAACCAAGTCATATCCCCCGTATCCGCAGGCCGCGCTCCAAAATCAAAGAGCGAGGCGCTCGCCTTTGCACTCGCCGTTAAAGCCACCCGACTGTGTGATATCGACTCTCCGTTACAAGACGCACTATACATCGAAAAACTGAGCCGGCTCCTGCCGACATACAGCATTTCCTCCCGGACGGACGATGCAACCGTGTTGGGTTACTGGCTTACTGGTGGTGCCAGCATTCCTGCCACCTCATTTAGGCGGCTGTCACAAACCTTGAGCTGGCTGGAGCCGGTCTACCTTAAAGAGATTGTGGAGACCGCAGGGATCGCCGTGACCGAGATAGTTTCGGCTGCTGCTGGGACTACAGGCGAGAACGCGGGCTTGGCAGACAACCCCGCCGTTGCGCGATTTGAACTTGCTGGACGCCCTGAGTTGGAGGCCTTTTTCAATGAACACATCGTCGATATCGTGCAGCACCCCGAGCGGTATCGCGCGCTTGGTATCGATTTCCCATCAGCGGTCATTCTCCACGGTCCACCTGGCTGTGGCAAAACGTATGCAGTTCAGCGACTGATAGATTTCCTCGGTTGGCCTAGCTACGAAATCAATGCCTCTAGCGTGGCCAGTCCATATATCCACGAAACCAGTAAGAAAGTGGCCCAGGTCTTTGAAGAGGCCATGAGTCATATTCCCTCTGTTCTGGTCATTGACGAAATGGAATCATTTCTCGCCGACCGTGCGGACGGGGCAGGCCACCATCGGGTAGAGGAAGTGGCAGAGTTTCTTCGGCGCATCCCAGAGGCTGTTCAGAATCACGTATTAATAATCGCTATGACGAATCGTTTGGACATGATCGATCCGGCAATTCTTCGGCGCGGTCGGTTCGATCATATCATTGCCGTGGGACCAGCCTCTGAGGGCGAAATTACTGCCTTACTCACCAAGCTTCTTGCTTCCTTACCAACGGAGGCAGATATCCAGGTCGGTCCACTCGCACAAGCTTTGGCCGGGCGCCCCCTCTCCGACGTTACGTATGTTGTGAGGGAGGCTGCACGCTTGGCAGCTCGAGCCGGCCAGACTAGTCTTGGGCTTGGACATCTGCACACCGCACTACGGGCCAGCCCGGCACGCCGTGCAGATACCGCCTCTACCGCACGAATTGGATTCGTGTAGGAGCCTGCATGTCTACAGGCCAAAACAAAGAAGGCAACGTCCCCATCGGATTTGCCGGTATGTCGCAAATGGTCTCGGACGTTGATTCTCTATTGCGTAGCGCGAGACGTCAGGCGATGCCACCTGAACCTCCTGCGTTCAAACCAGCTGTGGCTTCATCCCCTCCAGTTTCCCATCACAAACCTGACCCATCACCTTTGCGACCCTACATTTTGGCCTTGGGAGCACTTATATTATTCGTCCTCGCAACCATGCTTTTCGGTCCGCCAAGGGAACAGTCTGTCTCGATTACCACCCCGTCAAGTTCAGCACTTCCTAACGCCCCCGCCTCACGGACGCCGGAAACATCCGCGCCGGAACAGCCCTCGCGTTTTGTGGAGGAAAAACCTTCTGTCGGCAAAGATCAAATTCTGACACGCAACCAAATCCAGTATTGTCTTGCTGAAAACATTCGACTGGAGGCAGGCCAAACCCTGGTCCATGACACAAACAATGCTCGCGCCGTGGAGCAATTTAACAACCTGATCGACGACTACAATAGCCGGTGTGCACAATTTCGATATCACCGCTCCATCATGGAGACCGCCAAGCAAGAGGTTGAACGTCAGCGATCCGCCTTACAGGACGAAGGAGCACGACGTTTCCATACCATAGGAGCCAGGTCCCCTCGTTCGTCATCATGGGATCTAAGCAATCCTAGAGCTACTCGAGAGAACGACGTTCGATTTATCACCCCATCACCGGAGCTAGAGGCGAAGCACCCATCTCCTAGTGTTGGTCGCAAGGCTATCGACCGTTCCGAAGCTGAGACGGCTTCTACCGAAGGTACACCGACCAATAGTTCTGTCGATTCGCCATTGCAGGCCGATACGGATGTTAATAAGGATCCATGCCTGGATGGATCTAATCCAACTCTATGTAAGCCCGAGTTACTTTCGGAGGCTGAACGCAGATCAGTCGGCAGCGCCGAACGCACAGGTAGATCAAGGCAGTGCGCAGATGGGCAGCCTCTTTCCCTTTGCGATCAAGAGCGGATGCCAATTTCAGAGGGTGATCGAGCCGATGCGGCTGAACGGGCCAG